>Ga0315273_10010530_pt1 | contig 11797 bp, 16 predicted proteins | sample YL17G02_0_MG_FD_205753 | JGI IMG/M metagenome (GOLD analysis project Ga0315273, IMG submission 205753) | Sediment microbial communities from Yellowstone Lake, YNP, Wyoming, USA - YL17G02_0 | ecosystem: Environmental > Aquatic > Freshwater > Lake > Sediment | place: USA: Wyoming | collected... | reverse complement strand
GCTGCAGGCGCAATTGCCCCGGGAGCCCATCTTGATCAGCGGCATGGAAGGTCTGTTGCAGCAAGCCTTCATGAACCTGCTGCTCAACGCCATCAAGGCCATGCCCGATGGGGGGGGGTTGGGCGTCGCCCTGGGACAGGCCGACGGGGAAGCCTGGGTCGCTATCTGCGACACCGGCCAGGGGATCGCCCCCGGGGACCTGGACAATATCTTCGACCCCTTTTACACCACCGCGCCGGTGGGTCAGGGCACGGGGTTGGGCCTGTCCATCTGCTATTCCATCATCAAGCAGCACTTCGGCAGCATCACCGTGGAGAGCGGGGCAGGCCGAGGCAGCACCTTCACCGTGAGATTGCCCATTTTGTAATACAGAGTTGCAGTCAAAAAACTATGAAAATCCATGTCATTCTGAACGGAGCGCAGCGGAGTGAAGAATCTCGGCGGCTTCAAAGAACAGATTCTTCGCGGCGCTCAGAATGATAAAAATAGTCTTTTGATTTCTCATTGGTATAAGCGCTTAGGGTGGCGGGATGACTGATCCAGGCGAACTGATTCTCATTGTGGACGATGAGCCGGATATGTGCTGGGCCCTGGAACATCTCCTCAACAAACGGGGTTATGTCACCCGCACAGCCCTGAGCGCCCAGGAAGCCCTGAAGCTGATGGAGGAGCACCGATTCGCCTGCGCCTTCCTGGACGCCAAGCTGCCGGATATGGACGGCCTGGAGCTGGCCCGATGCATCCGGGAGAGGGCGCCGGACATGCGCCTCCTGATGGTGTCCGGTTACTTTTACCGGGACGACGTCTCCATCCAGGAGGCCATCTCCCAGGGGGTAATCGTCGATTTCATCAGCAAGCCCTTCCTCCAGGCAGAAATCCTCCGGGTTTTAAAAACCTCACCCCAGAACCCCCGACTAAACGTTCATGAATCACAAATGGTTCCCCCCCGAGGATGAAAAGCCAAGCTCCTGCTTATCTTATTTAATTTAGTAAAAACAATATGTAACGCGTAATAAGGCGATTTCCCCAAGCAGAGCTTGGGTTCCAATTCCGTTCCCAAGCAGGAGCTTGGGAACGAGAAAAGGATATGGCAAGGCTGCCCTATACTAGGGAAATCATTCCATAGAGCCAATTTCCTAGCACCGGCCGGCATCCCCCGCTTAAAACATAACCTACTGATTTTCATAATTATATCATGCATCCTGGTCCTGGCACGCTTCTTGGAGGAAGAGATAGTGAGGCAAGTCCTCTGTTTACAAAAAACTCTCATTTACCTGAAGGAGGTTCCCCATGGCCAAAGTACAGAAGTCAACCGATTCCTCCAGTCTGGCGGAAGTTGTCGACCGCATCCTGGACAAGGGTATCGTCATCGATGCCTGGGTCAAGGTGTCGCTGGTGGGCATCGAACTGCTGTCCATTGAAGCCCGCGTAGTCATCGCTTCGGTGGAAACCTATCTGAAGTACGCCGAAGCCATCGGCCTCACGGCCAGCGCGGCGGCTCCGGCTTAAGGCCGATTGGGGGAACAGTCCTCTTTCCGGAGGGGTCCGGTACGACCCCTCTCGGAAAGAGGCCCCTCAGCATCCTTCAGGGGCGAGCATTGCGGTGCCGACCAACCCCTAAAGGCCTAAAGGCAGGAGAAAAGGAGATACTTCATGGGTCGATTTACCGATGAAATGACCCGGCTGGTTGGCGAGATCATGGATGTGCGCAAGGCCCGCAAGGGTTTTGTCAAGGACCTGACCCATAGTACGGCTGCTTTGATGGCTAAATTCCACCGGGCCCACAAAGACATGGCCCGGAAGACCAAGGCCGAACGGCGGGCCGCCGTGGCTCACCTGAAGAAATCGGTGGGCGCCATGCGCCATGCCTTTGCCGCGGACCTGGACGGGGCGCGGCGGGCCTGGGCCGGTAAATAAGCCGGCGCCACGGTCTCAGCTACATCTGAGAAACCAATAACCTGAACTGACTAACCGTTAATCCTCAAAAGGAGAATTACCATGGCTAAAGTACAAAAGTCAACCGATTCCTCCAGCCTGGCGGAAGTTGTTGATCGCATTCTGGATAAGGGTATCGTCATCGACGCTTGGGTCAAGGTGTCGTTGGTGGGTATTGAGCTGCTGTCCATTGAAGCCCGGGTGGTCATCGCCTCCGTGGAAACCTACCTGAAGTACGCCGAAGCCATCGGCCTGACGGCCAGCGCGGCCGCTCCCGCGTAAGGATGCTTCTGGGGAAATGTTCCTCTTGCGCTGAGGGGCCGTTGCGGCCCCTCGACGGAAGGGGGTTGCGGTTGAGGAGAGTTGAGCCGCAACTGCGATGCATAGGAAAATTCCCCGGCAAGGTCCAAAGGAAAGGAGATACTGCTTATGGGTCCATTTACGGAAAGTATGACCCGGTTGTGCGGTGAGATCGTGGCCCTGCGCGGGGCGCGCCTGACCTTCGTCCGGGATCTGGGCCAGGATGTGGCCGCCATGAAGGCTGACTTTCGCCGGGCGCACGCCGATATGGGTCGGCGGACCAAGGCGGAGCGCCAAGGTTTCGTCAAGGCCCTGGGCCATGAAGTGGCAAACCTGATGGCTGGGTTTCACCGGGCCCATAAAGCCATGGCCCGCCAGACCAAGGCCGAACGGCGGGCTGCCGTGAACCACTTAAAGAAAACCGTCGGCGGTATGCGCCGGGAATTTGCCCTGGACCTGGCGGGGGCCCACCGGGTCTGGTGCGGCCCCTCTCCGGTGGAACGCCGGGCCCAGGCCGAGTCCGAGCGCCGCGCCAAGGCCGAGGCGGAGCATATCAAAGCCGCCGCCGAACGGGAGCGCCTGGCCGCCTTGGCTATGGCCAAGGAAGAGACCGTCCGGCATCATGGGTCGCCCGCGACGAAAGAAGAGACGGGACGCCCGGGCAAAAAGAAGGGTTGAAACCGGCAAGCCCCTGATAAGGCATGACAATGACCCCATTAAAGCACGCGACCGAGAAAACGGTGCCCAAGAACCGCTCAGAAGGAGAAATGGTGAAAATTACCTGTTCTTTCTGCGGCGGCCACGGAACAGACCCCTTTGGGATCATGTCCTGGCTCTCCACCTGCTGCGTCTGCGGCGGGAGGGGGCGGGTGCAGGTGCCGGAGCTCCATCGGCGCTGCGCCCACTGCCGGGGCACCGGGGCCATCAAGACCTTCACCTGCACAGTGTGCCGCGGCACCGGTCACGTCCCGTTGATCCCCGGACCGAGCCTTCCCTGCCCGGAGTGCCGGGGCAGCGGGGACGACGCCGCCTCGGCCCTGGCCTGCATGACCTGCCGGGGACGAGGCTGGGTTCCCCAAACGAGTCATAGATAATAGAAAACCCATCCTGCCCCTGGCTTCCAGGGGCAGTTCCATCGCCAGTTTAAGGAGCAATGCGCATGAGTGGTGAACAGCGGAAAAGGGCCGTGGTGGCCGTGGTTAAGGTGGAGTCCCGGGACGACCAGGTGACCCCGGAAGCCAGCCCGGAATTCGTGGAAACGGGTTATGTCCAGGACCTCAGCAAACGGGCCCTGGCCTACCTGGCGGTGGGTTATCCGGTCCACTTCGCCGGTCCGGCCGGCACGGGCAAGACCACCCTGGCCTTTCATGTGGCGGCCCAGCGGGGCCGTCCGGTGGTACTGATACACGGGGACGACGAGTTCGCCAGTTCCGATCTGGTGGGACGCCACTCCGGCTACCGTAAACAGAGACTCATCGACAACTACATCCATTCCGTCCTCAAGACCGAAGAGTCCATGAATGTCACCTGGATGGACAACCGTCTCACCATGGCCTGCAAGGACGGCTACACCCTCATTTACGATGAGTTTACCCGGTCCCGGCCCGAAGCCAACAACGCCCTCTTGAGCATCCTGGAAGAAAAGATCCTCAATCTGCCCAAGATGTCCCGGGGCGGCGACGGCTACCTGCAGGTCCACCCGGAATTTCGAGCCATTTTCACCTCCAATCCCGAGGAGTACGCCGGAGTCCATAAGACCCAGGACGCCCTCATGGACCGCCTCATCACCGTCAATCTGGGCCATTTCGACCGGGAAACCGAGGTGCAAATCGCCATGACTAAATCCGGTCTGTCTCGCCTGGACGCCGAGATCATCGTGGATGTAGTCCGGGAACTCCGGGGCTTCGGAGTCAACAACCACCGCCCCACCATCCGGGCCTGCATCGCCATTGCCAAGATCCTGGCGCACCAGGGGGCCCGGGCCCATAAAGACGACCCGGTCTTTCAGTGGGCCTGCCGGGACGTGCTCAACACCGACTCCGCCAAGGTGACCCGGGGTGGCCAGTCCATTATGGGAGAAAAGGTGGGAGAAGTGATCGACACGGTTTTGGATTCACGCTCCCAGACCCCGCTCCGGGCGGGGGACATACGAAGCCGCGCCAAGGAGTAACCGTATGACCATTCCCAGGAGAGGCATACAAGATATCCGCACCCTGACGGGGAAGGTGAGAAAGATCTCCATTCCCCATGAGGCCTATCTGCGCATCAGTCACATTGAAATGGAAAAGGCCCGAAAGACCATGGAGAGCGAGAAGGCCAGGCAATTGATGGCCGACATCGCCGCCCGCCTGGCCGAGATTGAGGCCGAAAAAGCCGGTCTGCTGCAGTCGTTGGCGGAAGGGGCCGGCAAGGCTACTCTGGGGCGAAGCGGCCCACCGCGCCACACCGGCGGCTTTAAAATAAAATATTGAAGCTCAATTAATGAAAATTACCGAGGATGCCGATGCTGACAATTAAGGATGCCAACCAGGTGCGGACCATGCGCCAGGTGAAGAGTTACCGCTCCTGCCCCACCTCCACGGGCCTGCCCATGTGGGGCGCGGAAATGGGCCGGATGTGCCAGGAAGAAGTGGCCCGGTGCAACCGGGAGTTGCGGCGCCGCTGGCGGGCTGCGGCCTGGCGCAACCGTTGCGGTTGCCGCTGAAAGGATCGGGTGGACCATGGAATACGCCATGCAGGTCCTTACCCGGCACGGCCCGGTTTCAGGCCAGCCCACCCGCCGGAAGCGGTTCGTGGATCAGGTGAGCTGCGCCTACTGCGGCGGCCGGGGGGCCGACCCCAAGTACAGCAGCGCCTCCGGGTGCCCCGTATGCCGCGGCTCCGGGGTGGTGCGGGTCATGCCCCCGGTGGTGAACTGCCGGCAGTGCAGCGGCTCCGGCCGGGTGGGGGGTGATTTGATCTGCCTGACCTGCAAGGGGGTGGGGATGGTGTCGGTCCCTGTTGAGGCCGATACCTGTGCGCGCTGCGGCGGCACCGGCGAAGAAGGGGTTTTTTATTGCAACGCCTGTAAAGGACAAGGGATCGTCTGACGTCGGCAGACGTCAGCAAGGGAGAATTGACATGAAAATTAATTGTCTGTCCTGCGGCTTTAAAGTGGACCTGGACGATATGTATGACGACTTTGAGGGTCCCATCAAATGCCTGTGTGGCGCTTTGTTGGAGGTCAGGATCGAAGAGGGCATGCTCAAGGGCATCAAGATGGCGGAGCCTCTGTCCCGCCCGGCCGCCCCGCCCCAGGGAACCGGGGGCGCGACAATCCGCTACTAGGCGGCGCGGTCCGTGAGACTGAAGGATTCAGGCCGACGCTGATACAGAACCTGATCAAGGGGCCGGAGGATTGATTCCCCGGTTCCCCGTGAATGTGAGACCAAGATATGGCGACGCACGCAGCAGCGAAAAGCGGCAGATACTTATACGCCATAGTGACCGCTCCCGGAGAGCGGACCTATGATTTTGCCGGTATAGACGGGGCCCCGGTGTACGGCATCGCCAACGGGCAGGTGGCCGCGGTGGTAAGCGACGTGTTAGACGACCGGATCCGCCCGGAACGGCGGCATCTGGCCGCCCAGCAGGCGGTCCTCAAGGGATTGTTGTCCCGGGCCGACGCCATGCTCCCCATGGCCTTCGGCATCATTGCCGACGGTCCCAAGGCCATCCAGAAGATCCTGTCCCGCAACCACGCCGCCTTCCTCCAGCAACTCCAACGCGTGGCCGGGATGGTGGAAATGGGGCTGCGGGTCTCCCTGGACGTCCCCAATATCTTTGAATATGTCGTCAACACGCATCCGGAGTTGCGGACCGCCCGGGATCGCTTCCTGGGGTCCAACCGTAATCCCTCCCAGGATGACAAGATTGAACTGGGCCGCCTGTTTGATCACCTCCTGAACGAGGACCGGGAAGCATTTACCGAGAAGGTGGAGGAGATCCTGTCCGGGTATTGCCGGGAAATCAAGCGGAACAAATGCCGCAACGAAAGCCAGGTGATGAGCCTGGCCTGTCTGGTACCCCGGGATAGACAGGACCGGTTTGAAGAGGGCATCTTTGCCGCGGCCAAGCTCTTCGACAATAATTTCACCTTCGACTACAACGGCCCCTGGGCGCCCCACAACTTCGTAGAACTGAATCTTGAACTGTGAGGCCGGACCTCCGAAGGAGATGTGATGTTTCTCGTTGACGACATCTTACTGTCCCCCGCGAAAGGCCTTCTCTGGGTGTTCCGGGAGATCCACGACGCCGCCCAGCAGGAGTTGGCCGGTGAAAGCGAGACCATCACCGCGGCTCTGAGCGAGCTTTACATGCGGCTGGAAACCGAGCAGATCACCGAGGCGGAGTTCGACGCCCAGGAAAAGGTGCTCCTGGACCGTCTGGATCGCCTCCAGGCGGAAGAAAAGGCCGCGGCAGCGCCTGAGAAAAAACCAGCCAAACCGCGCCCCAAGGTTAGACCGGCCCGGAGGAAATCTCCGTCCGGGGTGAAACCGGCCGCGCTCGTCTGACCCGACCCCGGAAGAATAGCACCGGCCAGACAAAATCAGGGGATCAACCAACGGCAGCGGGGAAACGGGCGGTCCGGAACGTGGCGCCGAAAGAATTGGGAAGGGCTGGATGAGGTTCGAAACACTTTACCCGCTTAACACGGAAGGGGTCACCCCGGATGTCCATGATTTCGCAATCCAACCTTACCAGGGAGGCAACGGGCCTGCCCGGGTTCTTAGAGAGTCCCCCGTTCAGACTGATATTCTTCGGCGGCAAGGGCGGAGTCGGCAAGACCACCTGCGCCGCGGCCGCCGCCATCCGCTATGCCCGCCGCTCCCCCCAGGGCTCCTTTCTCCTGGTCTCCACTGATCCGGCCCATTCCCTGGCCGACAGTATCGGCGATTTTCAGCCCCCCGACAATTTGAAGATCCTGGAGTTCAATGCCCAGGATTCCCTGGCGACCTTTAAGGCCCGGCACCGGGCTAAGTTTGCCGAGATCGCCGCCCGGGGCTCCTTCCTGGATGAGGCGGATATTCGCCGCGTCCTGGACCTCTCCCTGCCCGGCCTGGATGAACTCATGGCCTTGCTGGCCATCGCCGGCTGGGCGGAAACCCGGGCCTACGACCTCATCGTGGTGGATACCGCGCCCACCGGGCACACCCTGCGGCTGCTGACCACCCCGGAGTTGATCCGGGGCTGGCTCAAGGCCCTGGACGCCCTGCTGGCCAAACACCGCTTCATGCAGCAGCGGTTCCGGGGTTCGTATCAGCCCGACGAACTGGACGAATTTATCCTGGACCTGGCCGCGTCAGTGAGGCAGATGGAAGGTCTGCTGCGTAATCCCGGCGCCTGCCGCTTTGTGCCGGTGATGCTGGCCGAAGACCTGGTCATCAGCGAGACCTTGCAGCTCCTGGGCCAACTGCAGCGGATGCATATCCCGGTCAAGGAGGTAGTGGTCAACCGCCTCTATCCGGATAATTCCTGCTTGCGGTGCGCCGAAGCGCGGCGGCGGCAACAGCAGCTCCTGAACAAGTTTTTTAGCCGCGGCTCCTTAGGCGGATATACCTGGTGGGGCGTGCCCCTGTGCCCGGAGGAAATGCGGGGTCCGGTCCTTGAGACCCTTTGGGATGGGGTCAGGGTGGTTGATGCCGCGCTGCCGACCCGTCAAAAGCCCCGCCTGGAAATACCGCCCCGGGTGGAGGCTGCGCCCCCCCGTCCATCAGCTGAAACCACGTTCTTGATTTTCGCCGGCAAGGGGGGCGTGGGCAAGACCACCCTGGCCTGCGCCACCGCGGTGCGCCTATCCCAGGAATTTCCGGGCAAGCAGGTCTTGCTCTTCTCCACCGACCCGGCCCACTCCCTGGGCGCCTGCCTGGAGGCGCACCTGGGCCCCCAACCGGTGCGCCTGGGCCCAGGCCTGACGGCCATGGAGATCGACGCCCCAGTGGAATTCGCCGCTTTAAAAAGACAATACCACCACGAGCTGGAGAAGTTCCTGCAAACCGCGTTCGAGAATTTCGATGTCCCCTTCGACCGCCAGGTGATGGAACGGATGCTGGACCTCTCCCCGCCCGGCCTGGACGAAATCATGGCCCTGGTGCGGGTCATGGAGTTTTTGGAACAGGGCCGCTACGATATCTTTATCTTGGATTCGGCCCCCACCGGACATCTCCTGCGTCTCCTGGAAATGCCGGAACTGGTGGACCAGTGGCTCAAGACTTTTTTCGGCTTGCTCTTGAAGTACAAGCTGACCTTCCGGTTTCCGGACATCTCCCAGCAGTTGGTAAGAATTTCCCGGAACCTGAAGCAACTGAGAAAACTTTGGCGGGATCCGGCCCGGGCGGCGCTTTACGCAGTAACCATCCTCACGGAAATGGCCTTCCAGGAGACCAGCGACCTGCTGGCGGTCTGCAGGCGGCTGGGGATGTCGGCGCCGGTGCTGTTGCTTAACCTGGCCACCCCGGCGGGGGATTGTCCCCTGTGCGCCGCCCTGAACCGCCGGGAGGCCCTCATTCGGGATAAATTCCGGCAAACCTTTCCCAGCCACCAAACCGTCATTTATCGCCAGAGCGAACCTCGGGGCCTGAAGCGCCTCGCTGCCTTGGGGCAGGCCTTGTACCGGCCCGGAATAATGGAGAACCGCCATGGGGCTGCTGCTTATATGCCCGCATTGCCAGGCTAAGATACCGATGGTCTCCCGGGCTTGTTCGGCTTGCGGCGCCGACCTGCGGGACCTGCCTCCGGACGCCCGCCGTTATTTCATCGGCACGTCGGCCGCAGCGGAATCAGCTATCCTGGTCCCGGAGATGATTCCCTGGCCAAACCTGGAGACCTTTGAGGTGGAATTGCTGGAACCGTATCCGGAAACCATGCTGCCGGAAGCCTCGATCCCGGAGAACCAAGATGTGTCATTGTGCGAGGCCCTGGACCGCATTCTCAACAAGGGCGCGGTGCTCTTTGGGGAAGTAATGATTTCCGTGGCCGATATCGACCTGGTCTACCTGGGCCTCCAGGTCATCCTGGCCTCCATGGAAACCGCCCGGGGATTTAAGTCTGGGGGGCAGACGCAGTTGGAACCGAACCTGTTTGCCAGGGGGACAGGCTGATGAAATCTCCGGCACCGGCACAGGTGGAATCCCAGGCCCTCAGCGATTTTGCCAAGGTCATGCAAGGCGGGGCCTCTCTACCGGCCCAACCTTCGGGCGCCCAGACCCCCCGGATCAACCTGGACCAGGACAACATCAAAAACAGCCTGGGACAACTGGTCTTGACCCTGGTGAAACTGCTCCACGAACTGCTGGAACGCCAGGGCATCCGGCGCATCGAGGCCGGGTCCCTCACGGACGCCCAGATCGAGCGACTGGGATTGACTTTGATGAAACAGGCTCAAGAGATCGACCGACTCCGACAGGAGTTCGGCCTGGAAGAAGACGACCTAAATCTCGACCTTGGCCCCCTGGGCCAACTCCTGTAGGGAGGAACTGCACATGGTCAGAAAACAAGGCATCCAGAGTTCCATTCAGAGCACCAACCTGGCGGACCTGCTGGAACGCATCCTGGACAAAGGCATCGTCATCGCCGGCGACATCAAGATCCGGCTGGTGGAAGTGGAACTCCTCACCCTGCAGATTCGCCTGGTGATCTGCTCGGTGGACAAAGCCAAAGAATTGGGGATAGATTGGTGGGTAGCCAACCCGGCCTTTAATTCCCAGGCCCCTTCGGAAGAACTGGCGGCCTCCCTGAACAAGATCGACGCGCGCCTGGGGCGCCTGGAATCCGCCATGGCCGTGGCCGGCCCCTGAAGACCAAGCCCCAGGATGCTGTTCATTGGACGCTTCGGGCCTATGCCACCGAAGCCACTTCTGCTTCCCGCAGCTGCCCGATGATCTGCGCCATTGCATAACGTTTTACCCATCTCCCTGCCTCCTTTGATCCACCACTCTAAGATAAATCGTGGATCATTTTTTTGGGGGGGCAGGTCAAGGGCGATTCTGCATGACCCCGCAACTATAATTTCCTCACTAACTACCCCCAACCGGCATCAGGGACTCATAGTCCCATCCCCCTTGCATAGTAAGCATGGCTATTCTTCAGAATTTTACCGACCACCCAAAACCCCGGGTTGCCCCTAAATAAATCTTACTTAATTTCCTAAAATTTCTTTTGACATTTCCTTCTCCATAATGTGAGGATGCTGAAAATATGATCCGAGCCAATCCCGTTTTGCGGCAGAGATGAAATCCATGTGGCTTTCATTCAGCGGGAGCAGAGGTGCGGTACGTAAGGCCACAATGACAATTTTTGAAGAACTTAGGGGGACTTCATGAAAGGAAAACAGGTTTCTCGGCGCCGGGTGAAATTCACCTTCGGTTTCCTCCTGCTCTGCATGTATCTCCTGGGAGGACTTTTCATCCCAGGCTTGGCATGCGCCTCAGAAGAGAGCGAACTCTTGTTAGCCCGGGGCAATAAGCTGTACCTGGATGGCAAGTATAGCGAAGCCAAGGACAATTTGGTTCGGGCCTCGAGTCTGGACCCCAACAACCCGGACATCTGGGCCCAACTTGGGACAACTTCCCTGCAACTAAAGGATTACCCGGCGGCCAAGGAAGCTTTTACCAAAACCCTGGCCCTGGCCCCTAACTATCCCCAGGCTAAACTTTATCTGGGCGTGGCCAATTACTACTTGGAGAATTACCCGGAAGCCAACCGCTGGCTGGACGAGGCGAAGACCGCTGACCCGAAGGAGGGCCTGGCGCACTATTATCTGGGCCTGGTAGCGGCCAAGCAGGGGCGCCCCCAAGATGCCTTGACGAATCTGGAATTGGGCATGAATGTGTCCCCCCAGTTCGCCTTGGGCTTCAAAGGCTACCAGGCGGCCAGCCAAGCTGTCAAGCCTGAGACCCGGCCGTTTTTCATCAACTTTACCTCCGGCATTGAATATGACGATAACGTTAAGGTGCTGCCCGACCGGACCACGACGAGCAACATAGGCCCCAACGGGCATAACTTCGGACAATACAAGGGGCATAAGGCCGACTGGCGCACTCCTTTGATTCTCACTGCCGGTTATGAACCCGTGCGCACCGACCAATGGACGGTGGGGCTTCGTTACTACAGTTATGCCGGGCTTAATTACTATCTGAGTAACTTTAACGTCGTGGACCAGTTGGCGGAAGTCTATGTCAAATACCAGCTCAACCGTCTGACCATAAATCCTTTTTACACCTTCGATTATACCTGGGTGGGACAGCAGCCCTGGTCTATGTTCAACAGCGTCGGCTTACGCCTGACCCTGGCCGAAACTGCCAATCTGACCGGTGACCTGATTTATATGTGGCAGAATCGCGATTTCAAAAACACCCTATATGATTTCAATTACGACCGCACCGGCACCATTAATCAAGTGGGCTTCTTCCAAACCCTGGCGGGAAACCTCGGCACCCTGCGAGCCGGTTTCATCTGGGAACGGGAGTTGACCAACGGCATTAATTTCACCGCCAACCGGTACCGCCTCCCCTTAGAAGGCTAC
>Ga0315273_10010526_pt1 | contig 11800 bp, 8 predicted proteins | sample YL17G02_0_MG_FD_205753 | JGI IMG/M metagenome (GOLD analysis project Ga0315273, IMG submission 205753) | Sediment microbial communities from Yellowstone Lake, YNP, Wyoming, USA - YL17G02_0 | ecosystem: Environmental > Aquatic > Freshwater > Lake > Sediment | place: USA: Wyoming | collected... | reverse complement strand
GTAACAGGCCGACTCCCGGACGCGGAGGCTGCGAGAGATTGTGCCGGCGGGAGGACGGCTTCCGAAGCGGCCCCTCGAACCAAGCCGCCCGCGTCCGTTCGCAAGCGGGACAATCACTCCGGGAGTGATACTTCCAACTGCGCCCGCAGCCAGCGGCGGCGCTCGTCGGTGACAAACGCCGACTCGATGCCGTTCCTCGTGAGTTGAAGCCGCCAGTCCCCGTCAAGTCCAGGCGTGGAAGTCAGCATGTCACACGTCTCGGCCACGGTGAAGGGACCGAACATCAGCGGGTCGTCGGTGCCAATCGACACCAGCAAGTGCTCCTCGAGAAACAACGGGAGCGGATGCTGCGCGAGCGGGACAAAGCCCATGCGGTCGTTCGACACCGGGCAGCACTCGATTGCGACGCCGCGCTCACGAACGAGCCGTCGTGCGTCGCGCGAGGCCGCCAGTGACGTGCCGTGACCGATCCGTCTGGCCCCGAGCGACTCGATGGCCTCGACGATGAGCGATGGTGGCGCCCCTTCGAACGCGGGCGGCCGCCCCTGTTCGCCGGCATGCACGGTGAGGGGCACGCCCGCCTCACGCGCGGGCCGAAGGGCGTCCTCGAACGCGCGCGGCGGAAACGGCGTTTCCGGGAAGCCGGCGATGTCGAGGCCCACCGGGCGATCGGCGCGATGGAGACTGGCGGCGAGCTCGGCAATCGCGGACGCCTGCCGGCCGGATGGTCCGGCGTCGGCACCGCCGATTCCCTTCTGGCGGCTGAACGCGAGCAGAAAGGTCCCGCTGGCGCGTCGCTCGCGCCAGGCGCGATCGACGCCGTGGACGAGCGCGGCAGCGATCTCCTCGATCGACGCGAAGACGCGCTCCTGGTAGGAGAAGGGCGATCCACGAAGCTCGGTGTGCAAACTGCCGTGATCGGCGCCATCCACGACCTGATCGAACGCGGCCTCCTCCAGATCGTCGAGTGTGCGAAGCACCGACAACGGCAGCCCGAAGGAATCGGCAAACCGGGTGAAGCCGTCGGGGCGCCCGAAGCCGGCTGCGACCTCCCGGTAGTACTGGCGGATGGATTCTGGATTCTGGGGGTCGACGCCCGGGACGATCACGCCCGATCGGGTCCGCGCGTCTGACAGGCCGTGCCGCGCGGCCAGTCGCGCGATGATCTCCGGCCTGAGCCCCGCCTCGAAATGGCGGTGCAGATCGACGGTCCGGATGCCGTCAGTGCCCGGCATGTTTCCTGAGCGGCGTCTCGTTCCAGATACGGGTCATCAGCAGCGCCCCGATCACGGAGAACGGGATGATCATCCAGGTCCATATGCCCCAGCCGTACTTGTCGAGCACGCCACCCAGCGCGAATCCGGTCAGCCCGGACGCAATGTACTGGACGCCGTCGCAGATGCCGGCGACGGTCGCGGCCGCCTTGGTGCCGCCAAAATCCATGGCCGATGTCGCCGACAGCATCCCGTGCACGCCGAAGATCCACATGCAGGTAAACGGGATCAGGAGCGCTGCCATCAGCGGCGAGGTCGCCTGGCCCAGCGCCACCAGCGCCCCGATCTGCCCGATGTAGAAGATGAAGGCGACCGGCGGCCGCCGCGATCCGAACAGGTTGTCGGAGAGGTAGCCGCACAGCAGGCCGCCGGCAATCCCGCCTGCCGTGATCCCAAGCGTGGCGATGAAGTACAGCGTCGTGCCGTGCCCGATGTGGTGCACCTCCTTGAGGAAGGACACGAACCAGAGCATCACGCCCTGCCGCACGAACCCGGTGCAGAACTCGGCCGCAATAATCGTCAGGATGACGGGATGGGTAAACACGCGGCGGACCAGGTACCCGAAATCGACCGGCTTGTCCTTGTCCGCATCCTTGGATGTCGCATCACCCGTGTCGAGGTCGGGAAACCCGGCCTGCGACGGGCGATCCCTGACGAACACCAAGTCGACGAAGAACATCACCGCGAGCAGCAAGGAGGGGATCAGAAAGACCCAGTACCACTCCATGTAGGACAGAATCCATCCGCCGACCGTGAACGCCAGAAGATAGCCTGAAGAGATCATGATGCCGAAAATGCCGCCAAAGATCCCGCGTTCCTGGACGTGGAACCATGGCGCGTTGACCTTGACCACCGAGAGCGCCCCGAACGACTGGAAGTACTGATTCACCGCATAGAGCAGCGACATCCCGACGATGATCTTGGTCTGCCAGCCGTTCAGGAACAGCAGGCCGATGATCAGATTGAGCGCGCTGGCGCCGGCTGCGCCAATCAGGATCGACTTCTTGCCGCCAATCCGATCGGCCAGCGGCCCGTTGAAGGCCACCGCCAGCGCGTAGGTCCAGAACCCTGCGGTTGCGATGATGCCGAAGTCCGCCTTCGACAGATCGAACCTGGTCATCATCGTCTCCGACGCGGCGTTGAGGTTGTACCGCCCCATATAATAGGTGGCGTACGTGATGCCGAGCGGGAACCAGTTGCTGAAGCGGCGGCGCCGGTACTCGGCGGAATGGTTCATCGGGTTTCGCATGCGTCACCTTGTACGAGAGAGGTCCATCAGCCGGCCAAGCGCCTGAGAGTAGCGCTCGCGCAGCACTCCCGGGTCGGATGATTCCGGTTCATTGGGCATGGAGACAAACGGAACGCTCACACCCGCCAGGTCGATCCGGCCGTCGGGCCGGCCGCCGGTCATCTCGTCCCAGTCGTTGTGGAGGAAGAATCCGAACATGTCGCGGTCGGGCACCTTGTGGAACAGGGTCGACTCCTCCTGCCCCTTCTTGTATCTGGCGGAGTTCCTGCGATACGACTCTTCGAACGACACGTTGATGTAGAGAATCGCGCCGCGCCTCAGAATGCCGGGATCGAAACGCTCGAGGCTCTCGCGAAATCCATCCGGCTGGCCCCGCGCGAATTCAATCAGCAGCGTGCCGCCGTCGTAGAAGGCGGGATTAGCCAGGTACTTCGTGGCAATCGTGTCGTTGAACCGGTTGACGAGCGAGCCACGGAACTTCGGTCGGGTGATGTTGTATCCCTCGGGCGTCCGCTCGGAGATCACCCGGGCTTCGCCGCGATTCTCGCGCGCGTCGTCGTCGAGACACGCCTCCCAGAGCCAGGGGAAATCATCGACCTCTTCGAAGCGGCCGATGCCGAAGTGGGCGGCCCGATCCTGGTCGCTCACCTTCTTCATGAAGTCGATGAACTCGCTCTTGCCTCCGGCCGGCCGGCCCAGGACGAAGAGATGCTCGAAGATCGCGGGGCGCGCCGTGCTCATGTCCGGGCGCTCCGCAACTCCCAGAGACGGCCGAGCGCCTCGGCGTACCGCCCCTCGAGCACGGCTGGGTCGGTCGATTCGGGCTCGTTGTTCATCGATACAAACGGGACGGCCAGCCCCTTCACGTCGATCAGGCCTGTGGGCTGGAGGCCCGTCAGCGTCTCCCAGTCGTTGATGTCGTAGAAGTAGTCATACGTTTCGCGCGGCACCATGTGCGCCAGAATCGAGTGCTTCAACTTCTCCTGGTAGCGGGCGACATTGCGGCGCCACGACTCCTCGCGCGAAACCTGGATGTAGAGAATGGCGGCCGGCTCGAGAATCCGCCTGTCCAGCGTCGTGAGCGCCTTGCCAAAACCGTCGCGACCTCCCCGCGAGAATTCGATGAGCAACGTCGCATCGCGACAGAAGTCTACGTTGCCCAGATACTGCTTCCCGATGACGTCGTTGAACTTGTGCATGCACCAGTCGAAGAGCCTGGCGCCTTTCGGGGCCATGCCAGGGTTGCCGGGCATGTACTCCTGGGTGTACAGGCGCTCGTGCCCGGCTTTCTCCCAGATCTCGTCGTCCTGGAACTTCTCCCAGAGCCACGGGAAGTCGTCGACTTCCTCGAAGCGGCCGATGTGCAATCGACGCCGTCGCACGTCTTCGGGCGCGTGCTTCAGGAAATCGATGAACTCCGACTTGCCGCACGCTGGCCGCCCCAGCACGAGCAGATGTTTGAAGATGTCACTCATGATGCGTTGTATGGACCAGACGGAACTTGTTCGGCTGCGAGAACCGGACGGGCGCGGAGGGGCGCGCCGGGCCCGTGACCGTCCGGCGGATTATGTCACAGGGTTGGGGGTTGGGGCGGACTGCGGCGACCAGCACCTCCCCGGGCCCGAGCTTCGCCACGTAGTCGGTCCCTGCCCGCCTCACATCCTTGCGACTCCAGTCGACAGGAGTCTCGCCGAACGGATTACGGAGGCGCAGCAGGCCGCCGACGGTCGCCCGGATCTCCACGCGCGCGGTCCGTCCGGCCTTTCGCTCTGCCGACACGATCCAGCCGCCTTCGGCACGCAGCCGTTCAAACGAGGCGTCCTGCCAGGCATCGCTCGTGGCGGGAAAGACGCGCACGACGCCGCTCCAGCTCTGGATCAGCATTTCGTGCACGGCCTGCATGGCGAGGAAGTTGCCCTCGAGCGTGAATGGCCGGTACGTGAAGGCAGAGAGCCCGCTCCTGGTCTGGTCGCCGTTCAGATGGAATCCGTTCGGACCGATGAACGCGCGTTCGTACGTTTTGAGGTAGTCGAGAGCGCGGTCTGGCTGTCCCGCGCGCGCAGCCATGGCCGCGAACCACGAGAAGGAATAGCCCACCCACTGCCTGGTCCCGAGCCGCGCAATCGCGTCGAGCGTCGCGATGATCGTGCGCCGGTCCGCGTCGGACCCTTCGATGTTCAGAGTGCCGAGCGGGTAGATGGCCATCGAATGGCTGAAATGCCGGTGGGACTGGTCGAACGGAATGCCCTCGGTGACCATCAGCGAAGACGACGCGGCGTCGACGAGGAGCGGATCCAGATGCGCCAGCGTTTCCTGCCAGCCCCGCGCGGCGGCATGGTCGCCCGCCGCATCGGCCATCTCGGCGTTGGCGGCAAACAGGAACCGCATCAGCGAGAGATCGTAGTTGGTGTTGGGCGTCAGCCAGGCGCGCGGAGCATTGTCGAAGATCTCGGGCGAACTGGAGAGCGGCAGCTTCAGCCGGCCGCTGCCGTCGGGACGCAGGAGACGCCGCAGCGCGCCGCCCACCTCGGCGCACCAGGGATAGGCCCGCTCGCGAAGAAACCGGGCGTCTCCGGTGTACTTCCAATGGAGGTAGAAGCTCTGCGCGACCCACGCGCTGTTGGTCGGCGACAGTGAGTACTGCGCCCACCCGCCAAGCGGCTGGCCGTCGGCGGCCATGACGCCCGGCACGACCGCCTCGGGGACGCCGAAGAAGTCCCTGGCGAATGCCCGGAATCGCGGCAGCAGCCCCCACAACTGGTTCAGGAAGCTCAGCCCCTGATCGATCAGGCCGGCGGCGTGGTACGCGAGATACGTCATCTGCGTATTCAGGTCGTGATGGTAGTCGCCTTTCCACGGAGGCAGGTTGCCGTCATCGGCGGACCACACGCCTTGCAGGGGAATAGGAGGCGCATCGGGGCGCGACGCGGCGCCGTAGTAGTACTTCACCAGATCGTAGTGACGCTGGAGCCGCTCGTCAGGGATGCGCACGCTCGAGGTCTTCCAGAAGCGCGCCCACCATTCGACGTGCCGGCGCCGCGCCGATGTCTCGTCGAGCCCGAGCGCCGCGGTCGCGCGCGCGCGGCCGGAGGCGAGCGCATCGCGACTGTCGCGCGTGGCGTCGATCGCGAAGGCGAAGCGGGTCGACCGGGAAGCCGGGGCCGACATCCCCCGCTTGATCACCACCGCGTAGGACGACGACTGCGCGGCCGCCTGCTTGAGCGTCCACTCTCCCGCCGACTCCGACATGGTCGCCGCGGCGTACCCGAGCCGGTCGAGACCCGTCGGGCGCACCAGCCGAATCGCCGGCTGCGCGCCGCGAATCGACAGGAACCCGACACGCTGCACGGCGTCGAGCCGCACGCGAACCTCCGCCGTGCAATCGATCGGCTCACCGGTGGCCGCCGCGGCACCAGGCCGCGGGACGCACGCTGGCCCGTCTTGCAGGAGTGTCACCACCGCTTCGGCAGCGGCGAGGTCGAGCACGAATCGGCTCACTCGCACCGATGGATCGAAGACGAGTTCAATCCGGCCGCCCGGCAATTTGGTCGGATACGGGACGGTGTCGTACGGCACATCGAAAAGCTGATTGATCTGCTTGAAGTCGCCCGTCGCGCGCAGCCGCTGAATCGTCTCCCATGTCCAGTCGGGCCGCTTCAGGGTGTCGGGTGTGCGCAGGTCCCAGAGATCGCCGCGATCCAGCGAGATCCGGACGGTGTTGCCGTCTCCCCATACGAGCGCGCCGAGCAGGCCGTTGCCGAGCGGCATGGCCTCATCCCATCGAACGATGCCGCCGGCGCGTTCGAGTGTCGACGTCGGGATGTTCTGGGCGTGGGCCGACGAGGCGTGGCCCACGACGAGTAGCGAGGTCCACACGGCAAGAATCGACGCTCGACCGACAGCGCTCATGTCTCGACTCCCTTTCGGCCAGTTGTGTCCCGACTACGGTCGAGCCACGCCAACATGGCCCCCTCCGGAGCCGGGCTGGAGCCCGGCGATCCCAGGGGTGTCACGCCGTCGAACGGTCTCTTCTGTCTCCTGCCTGGGATTCCACCCGGCGGCGTCAGGTGCCGCCTCGGACCCGGGGAGCGCCGGGCTCCAGCCCGGCTCCAACCTGGCACACGACCGCACGTCGAAGTGAGTATACAATCCGCGGCATGACGCGTCTCAAAGTCGTGCTCTCGATGATGTTGACCGGGCTCGTGCTCTGCGCAGCCAGCGCGCCTGGGACGTCGGCCCGCGCCGTTACGCAGGCGGAGGAATCTCCCGCGCGGCCGTCGCCGCAGCAACTCGCGTGGCACGATCACGAAATCGGGATGTTCATCCACATCGCGCCGCAGACATGGCAGGATTCGGAATCCGACAGCCTGTCCACGCCGCTGTCTGCGATCAACCCCGAGAAGCTCGACGCCGACAGCTGGGTCCGTGTCGCCGAATCGATGGGGGCAAAGTACATCGTCTTCGTGGCCAAGCACGAGGGCGGCTTCTGCTGGTGGCAGACCGAGACGACCGATTTCGGCGTCCGCAACACCCCGTGGCGCGGGGGCAAGGGCGATGTGCTCGCCGATCTGGCGGCCGCGTGCCGCAAGCGCGGGATGAAGCTCGGCGTCTACCTGTCGCCGCAGGACAGGAAGCACGGCGTCGCGGTCGGCGGCCGCGCGAAGGCCCCGTCACAACAGCCGGCGTACGAGGCGCTGTTTCGCAGGCAACTGGTGGAAGTTCTCTCGAAGTACGGCGACATGGCCGAGGTGTGGTTCGACGGCAACCTGGTGTTCGACGTGGGCGACATCCTCGCGACGCATGCACCCAATGCGGTCGTCTTCCAGGGCCCGCAGGCGTCGATCCGCTGGGTGGGCAACGAGGACGGCGTCGCGCCGGACCCGGCATGGAACGCGGTGAACGTCCCGAGCCCGGGTGTGAAGTGGGGCGACTACACCGCCGCGCAGAGCGTGTTCGGCGGCAACCGGTGGCTGCCGATGGAGTGCGATGCCCGCATCCGGGCCACCTGGTTCTGGCGGACCGACAACGTCCGAACGCTGAAGAGCGTCGATCAGCTGATGGACATGTACTACCGGAGTGTCGGCCACGGCGCAGTCCTGCTGCTCAATGTCACGCCCGACCGGACCGGGCTGATGCCCGAGCCCGACGCGCAGCGCGCGGCGGAATTCGGCGAGACGATTCGGAGACGGCTGGGGACACCCGTCGCGGAAACGCGCGGCACGGGAACCGTGTTGACACTGACGCTCAAGGTGCCAGCCAGGATCGAGCACGTGGTCGTGATGGAGAATCTCGCCGGCGGCGAGCGCGTGCGGGAGTACACCGTCGAAGGCCGGATTCAGGGGCAGTGGCAGCCCGTGGCGTCGGGCACGGCGATCGGGCACAAGAAGATCGATCGAATCGCGCCGACGCTGGTCGACGCGCTGCGGCTCCAAATCACGCGAAGCGCGGGCACGCCTGACATTCGCCGCTTCGCGGCGTACTGAGTTGCCGGGTCTGACGGCCTCCGCCAAGGCTACGGCCGTCCGCCGAAGCGTGGCGCGAAGGCGGAAGACCCGGCGCCTCAGCGAAGCCCGCGGCCGGTCACCAGGTAGACAGCGAAACTTCCGAGCCAGTGCCCGCCCTCGTAGCGCTCGCCGGTGACGGCTTTGAGCCCCGCCGTACGATGGCGCAGCGCCGCCGCCTGCAGAGACGCGCGACGAGCGTCTGATGGCACCAGGCCCGAGACGACGCCATCGAGCATCCACGCCCGACTCAGGTTCAGGCCATCGAGGTGCGCCAGTTTCGGATCGCCGGGATCAGTCACGACAGCTGGCGCGAGCCACGCCGCCGATCCGTTCACCGGGATCACCGGAAGGAACGCCTTCAACCAGGCCCCGTATTGTGACCGCGGGAGCACGCGGCGCATCAGGTCGGCTTCGGCCAGGCACGGCGAGAGGAAGTCCTGGCCCGACGGCTCGTAGGCGAACGGGCAATTGCGATCCTTCCCGTAGTACGTCTGGATGCGCAAGGTGAGCAGATCGAGCATCTGCAAATCGTTCGCGGTGTGCGCCCAGTCAAGGATCAGGCCGAACGAGAAGGCCGTCTGATCGTGCTCGCCGATCCGGATGGGATATGACAGCTTCGGCAGCCAGCCCTTGATGCGCGCGGCGGCAGCCTGCTCGAGCGGCTTCAGCGCGGCCGCCCACGTTTTCGCCTGCGGCGTGTCCCATTCACGCAACTCGGCCGCCAGTTGCAGCAGCCACGCCAGCCCATAGGGACGTTCAAAACTGGTCCGCCCGGCGCCATTGAGGTACTGCACTTCGGCTGCAATGTTCGCGGGGGTCAGACTGGCGGCGAGTGCCTGCCGCGCCGGCTCCGCGAAAGGCGCGGTGGGAAAGGTGCGAGCCAGCCGCGCGAGCAGCCAGTGCCCGTGCACCGACGAGTGCCAGTCGTAGCAGCCGTAGAAGGCGGGCGTCAGCTGGCGGGGTGCCCGCACGTCGGCCTCGCCGTTCAGCACGTGCGCGATCTTGTTGGGATACTCCTGGTGCACGCACGCGAGCGCGAGGTTGGCGAATCGCGCCGCCGACGCGGCTGTGAAGTCGCCGTGAGCCGCCGTCCGTTGAGCCGGTGTCGGCTGGGCCGGCACCTGGGCGGTCGACACCGTCGCCGCGATCGCCAGTAGAAGTTTCACCGCGAATCGATTCGAGTGCATGGCAGTGGTCTCCATCCGTCGAGGAGCAGTGGCCCAATCACTTCGAGCCGGGCTGGAGCCCGACGATCCCAGGCTCGTCCCCCTACCGAACCCCGAATCCCGCTTGCCACGCCGCAGCCCGAGGGCGAAGGCGGGAATCCCGGCAGTCCCTCACCTCAGCTTGACGGTCGCAATCGAGACCAGCGCGAGAATCAGCGACACGATCCATAGCCGGATCACGACCTTCGTCTCAGCCAGCCCGGTGTGCTGCATCTGATGGTGCAGCGGCGCCCGGTAGAACAGGCGCCGGCCGAGCCACTTGATGCCGACCTTGTCCTGCACCTGCGAGGTGACGGCTTCGGCGATGAACAGGCCGCCGAGGATCACAAAGAGCGCTTCCTGCTTGACGACCACCGAGAGGGTCGCGAGGCAGCCGCCGATGGCGAGCGAACCGGCGTCGCCCATGAAGATCTGCGCGGGATAGGCGTTGTACCAGAGGAATCCGATCCCGGCGCCGGCAAATGCGGCGCACACCACGATCAACTCGCCAGCGCCTGGCAGGAGCGGGAAAAACAGGTAGTGGGCCCAGATGGCGTTGCCCATGATGTAGGCAAACACGCCGAGCGCCGACACCGCCAGCACGGACGGCACGATGGCCAGGCCGTCGAGTCCATCGGTGATGTTGACGGCGTTGCCGACCAGCACGACGAAGAAGAACGCGATGGGCACGTAGAGCCACAACGAGTTGAAGAGCGCCGTTTTCACAAACGGCACGTAGAACGCCCCGGCCTCCCTCGCGGGCAGCGGCGACCAGGGGCTGGCCAGAAACAACACGAACAGCCCGGCGAACGCGCCCTGCAACAGCAGTTTCCGTCCCTCGCTCATGCCGCGATTGCCCGAGCGCGCCCGCCATTTCGCCACGTCGTCGCTCAACCCGATCAGCGCGAACCACACCATGCCGGCCAGCACGCTCCACACGTAGCGGTTGGTTGGATCGCACCAGGCCAGTGATGCGGCCAGCACGCTGCCGACCATGACAGCGCCGCCCATGACCGGTGTGCCCGCCTTGTCGAAGGCCGATGGCACACCCGTGTCGCGCACCTGATCGACGAGCCCCCGGCGGTGGAGGTACCAGATGAAGCGAGGCATGACGGCGAGCATCAGGACAAACGCCGTCATCGCGGCTGCGATGGCGCGCACCGACAGGTAGTCAAGCAGCCTGAGGATCGACCAGGCCCGGTAGCCGCCTTCCAGCAAGTGTCCGAGCAAGTGAATCATGCGCCGGAACTCCTTTGTCGTGCGATGGCGTCGACCACGCCCGCGTAGGCACTGCGGATGGTGAACTCGGGCCGGAAGTCCGTGGCCGTCAGCACGAATCCGCGAAGCTGCCGTTCGAGTTCGGCCAGATCGCCAGCGTGTCCGCGTTCGACCAGCGACAGCAGCCCGCGCAAGCCGGCCGCTCGAACGACCCAGTACCGGAACGTCTGCAGTTCAAGGAGCGCCGGCAGCGCGTCGTCCTTCCCTCCGATGGTGCCGAGGGCTTCAGCCGCGGTTGCCGCCACTTCGAGCCACGAATCGTGCAGCAGGCCGATGAGCGATGCGGTCAGCCGACGCCGCGCCTCATCCCCGAGGGTCCGGCCGAGTGCGGCCGCCGTTCGCGCGGCCTCGCTCCGGACTTCGTAGTACGGATCGGTGAAGGCCGCGACCAGGGATTCTTCGACGGCCGGCGTGACCACCCCGAGGCGCGCAAGGCTGGTGAGCGCGTTGCGACGGATGAAACCGACCTGTTCGAAATCGCCGCCGACCATCCGCTTGTACCAGGCGGCCGGACGGCGGTCACGGAGCAGACTGATGACCAGCGGGAGTTTCTCTCGCGCCTGCAGGAGGCCGATGAGCTTGACGCCCACGTTCCGTCTCTCCCACGACGGGCTGGCAAGTAGTGAGGCCGCGCGACTCGTGTAGTACGCCCGGTCCTCGGCTGAGGGTATCTCGCGCGCTACCTGGTAGTCGTGCTTTGTCGCACCCAACGCGCGCTCGAGCGTTCCGAGGAGCGCCGCGTCGGACAGCAGGCTGACGCCACGTTCAGGCGGCACGGCCGCCTGTGGGCCTGCGGCTGTGGTGTCGATCCCCTCTCCGGCGACGATACACCGAATGCGGTCGAGGGCGTCCTGCTGGACGAATCGCCGCACGCCATCCGCCATCTTGCGCAGGCGCACCGGCTCGACCACGTCGAGAATCGTGGCGGCGAGCAGACCGCCATCCAGTTCCTCGACCAGCGAACCGTTGCGCTCGCAGGTCTCCTCGTAGAGCACGACTGCCCCGCCGGTCCTGGCGAGCGCTCTCGCGTTCATCACCTGGTGTTCACCGGGCAGGTTCGCTTTCGGCACGACGATCGCCGGCAGCCCGAGTGATGCGATCTCGTTCAGCGTGCCCGCGCCCGCACGCACGACGACCAGATCGGACATGGCGTACACCCGTTCGATCTCGTGGAAGAACGGCCGCGACACGTAGAACGACTCGATCTGGCGGCGCTGTTCATCAGTGTACCGTGCACGGATCCGCTCGGCCGTCACCTGGCCCGCGTCGTAGCGGCTGCCGGATTTCTTC
>Ga0315273_10010525_pt1 | contig 11801 bp, 13 predicted proteins | sample YL17G02_0_MG_FD_205753 | JGI IMG/M metagenome (GOLD analysis project Ga0315273, IMG submission 205753) | Sediment microbial communities from Yellowstone Lake, YNP, Wyoming, USA - YL17G02_0 | ecosystem: Environmental > Aquatic > Freshwater > Lake > Sediment | place: USA: Wyoming | collected... | reverse complement strand
ACTTACCTGATTACCATGGGCCCCATCCTTCAAATGCCTGACGGGACTAATTGTGAAAACAACCTTTAAGTGAGGGAAAATTAACTGAAGTTTGTCGAGTTGCTCTGTCCACAAAGCAACTATTTCATCTATCGTAAGCAGTTGAGTATCAAATTGATCAGCAGGTATTTTATGGCAGTTTGATACAATCAGATTTGATTTCTTCCATCTGTAAACCCTTGCTGTTCCAAGTGTTACAAAGAGGAAACGGCTCTTGTTTAAGAAATTAAAAGCTGCTTTCGATCTTCTGTTTATCTTTTCAAGCACTGCTGACGGATCCTCAGAAGAAAAATCAGTGGAATGATAGAAACTTAGCCAGATGCCATCATGGAAATGAAGATCATTTGCAATAAATTCCTTCCCTTTTATAATGCAATCCAGAGTATTGCAAACCGATACCGGATTGTAAACAGCTCCTGCAGGATTGATCAACACCGGCAAATGGCCCATCTCCATCTGAGAGCCAATGGAGGAGGCGAAACACGAACCAATGAACATTACCCGATCGTTGTAGCCAATCTTGTCATGCGAGGGTTCAATTGAAAATGTGGTTCTCAGGTCCATATTTTAATTTCGGATTGCGGATTATTTATTAATCCAGTTCATTATATAATTAAATACCTCATCTTTGAATGGTTCATTATGCAATTCATGATAACCTCCATCCCAGATTTTTAATTCAGCCATACCAGTTTTTCCTGCAAATTCACGGCTGGCCTCCGGGGAGGTAATCATATCATCACTCCCGTGGAGAAGGAGTGTTGGAATTTTTAGTTCAGAAGCATGTACAAGCGAATACCTTCCGGCTGTTATCGCGCTAAAAAAGAGACCGACCGATATTTTTCCATGAACGAGGGGATCGTTTTTATATTTCTCTGCTATTGTCACATCGTGAGATAAATGATTTACATTAAGTCCTGACGGCTGAGTAAGTCCGGGAATCACGTTTTTCATTAATGATGCCATTATTACTTTGTTCTTTGGCGGCTCAAAAGAGAGACGGAGCCAGGGAGAGGTGACAATTGCACCTTTTACCTTAGGCTTTTTGTGCAAAAGGTAATCCAGTACTATTCCCCCCCCCAGACTATGGCCATAGATATAAACAGGGCACCCCGGGAAAGTCTGATTGCAGCTTTTCAGAAGAATATCTATCATTTCATCAGTTAGGGAGTAGCTCTTTATATTGCCTCTTCTTCCCTGTGAACGGCCATGGCCGGGAAGATCAACACCAAGAAAACCAATTCCTTCATTCTTAAATAATTCTGCCCAGTAATAATAGCGTTGAATATGCTCTCCAAGACCGTGAATCATAATTATAACTGCTTTTGTGTTTTCACCCGGGCTTTGAATCATCCCCTTTAATACCTGTCCGTTGCTTAATATAATATTAAAATCCATAATCATTTTTTTTTAAAATTACGAAACTTGATCAAATAATCATTATCAGGTTTAGGTGGTCCCTTAATTTATCCGTAATTAAATTTTAACCTCTTTTTAATCTACCCCCTTTTACAATAGTGTAATTTTGTATCTGACTGGTTTCCAAACTATAACAATAGCCTTATAGAGACAAGGGAAATCCTGCCGGGAGGCAGGATAAATTCAAAATTTTAATTTATATGATATTTAGAATTTCTTAAGTAATTCAGCGCTATTTACTTGGATATCATATCTATACAAATTAATACTATTCATAAACGGGATAGAATTTAACGATTTTAAGATATTAAGATTTGCATATCTTTATTTATCTGTGTAAATTTGTTTCAACAATAAAAACCCAATAATTATGACACAATATGAATTTAATACTAGCCTGATTGAAATGAAGATAAATCTTCAAAGATTTGCAATGAGCCTCACTTCTGATCGTGACAGTGCTCTTGATCTTGTTCAGGATACTTATCTTAAAGCAATTACTTATAAAGATAAATTCGTAGATTATACCAATTTGAAAGCCTGGGTATTTACAATAATGAAAAATACTTTCATTAATAACTACAGGCGTAATGTGAAAGAGAATACGATTATAGACGGGACACAGGATCTTTATTATATTAACCAGCCGCATGACAAAGGTTTCATTTCTCCGGAGTCGACCTATGCAGAAGGAGAAATTGAAAATGCAATAAACTCCTTAAGTGATGAGTTCAGGGTTCCATTCAGGATGCATATAGAAGGTTATAAATACAAAGAGATTGCTGAAGAACTTGGGTTAAAAATAGGAACGGTGAAGAGCAGAATTTTTTTCACACGTCAGAAATTAATGCTGATATTAAAGGATTATGCCAGATAATATATGGGTTAAAAGTTAGAATATTAGTTAGTTAGGGTTAAAAAAGGCTGAATTCATCAGCCTTTTTTTATTATTCTGATAATAACTCCTGTAAGTACAAACGCAAGAAATAATCCTGATACAATCCATGCCCAGCCGTTAGAGATCTTCGACTCAGCCCACATCTCATACGGCTCAGTTAAAAAATAATCTGAATTGACGGGCCAGAGAAGTATCTGGCTGCTGTCGATAAAACCGTTTGTGCCAATCAGTTTCCCGGGCATTACAATCCTTACTGAGTAATTCTTGAAATCTGCAAATACACTATTTTCTACTAATTTCATGGCGCTGTCTGCCTCTGACTTATACCGGAGTGCGTTGGTTTCACCGATAAATTTTTTAAGTATTACTCCATTTGCCCAGAGGCTATCGAATTTCTTATCATTTTCTGCAATAATTTGTGCAAGTTCATATTCTCTTGCTTTCAATGATTCTCTGGTGATTTCCTGAACGGCTTTTCCTTCAGTAAGTTTTGAGAATGCACCTGTCCATTCAGAGATAAAGTTTTTTATGGTCCATTTATCGGTTTTAGTTTTTACCGAATCACTCAGTGCTTTGTATTTAAGACTATCCGGCCCATTCTCTTTTTCTTGTTTCAGGTTTTCCGGAGAATAGAAATAAAGGAGCTCCTCATTATTAAGAAAATCTTTGACAGGGTAGCCAAAAGCTAATATCTTTTCAATCCTTTCAGAAAAACGGTACTCACTGTTAAACCATTTGAATCTTTTTATAAATCCGGTATGCCTGGAATACGCCTTATTAGCGCCGGAATCAGATTTGTAAGCAAGGTTGATCTCATCTATGTTATTAAATTCCTTCTCTGCCCTCCTTACCCATGTTGTATCTCCTTTTTTACTTATCTCGCACGAATCTTTTACCTTCCATGTACTGTCAAATGGTACCTGGAGATCAGAAGTTTTAAATCTTTTATTAATATCTCCTTCTATACTCTTCATTTCTATCTTTCTTGTAACAGATCCATCGGGATGAACATAATTCGTCACTACAGTTTCGGGTTCATTGCATGATACAACCATTATAAGGATCAATGATACGATAAGTTTATTCGATTTTCTTTTCATGGTTTCAGAGTTTAATTTTGGTCCGATTGCTTTCTTCCAACTTCTTTTCTATTATTTTTTTCAGTTCAGGATCTGCTTCAATCAGGTTTTCAAGATCCTTATATTTAACCTGTAATTCATTAACGGATTCAAGCAGTTCTTTCATCTGTTTTTCTGATATTGTTATGGTTTTTGAAGGGAATCGTCGCTCTGAATTCTTATAGACCATTAACAACTTTTCTATTTCATCTGCAGGTGTCTTTACATTTTCTTTGTCAACAACAATTGTTTGTCTGCTGATAACATCAATCCGTTTAAGGATGACACCCTGCTGGTACACAAAAATCAGAACCAAAACAATTGAAGCAGTTATAAGGCTTCTCCTTACCCATCCGATATAAACCCAGCCAAACAGAAAATCAATTGTTTCTGAAAGATGCAATCCGGATTGAGGAACTCTTTCTATCCTTTTAATCACCTCTCTTTCAATATCTTCTGTTGAATATAACTCAGGTTTTGATTTCCTGAGGATATTCAGGACTTTGTTATATTTTTCACTCTCCTCTTTCATCTCTATAAATATTTTTCAACCATTTCAGAAATACTTTTCCTTGCATAATGAAGGTTTGCTTTAACAGCCGATTTACTTATGCCGGTTATTTCAGATACTTCATCATTTGACATTTCCTCTATATCTGATAAAATAAAAACCGCTTTTTGTTTTGGACTAAGTCTCTCCGACAGAATATTTATAATCTTTGAGGTTTCCTTATTCTCAAGAGCGGCAGATGGTCCTTCCGAAATCCTGTTTGAAATCAGTGCCCATGTCTGTTCATCAGCAATAAATTCCGGATTTCTCTTCTTTTTTCTCATCTGATCATAACATTTATTAACAACAATTCTGTAGATCCAGGTTTTATAAACCTCTGCTGTTTTTATCTTTTTAAGCTTTTGCCATATAGTAACCATTGTTTCCTGAACAACATCCTTAGCCTGATCCTCGTCTCCGAGCATCCTGAAAGCCACCGAGTAAGCGAAGGGAGAGGTCAGCTCAACAAGTTTTCTGAAATTGCTAAAATTTCCTTCCCTGCACTCTTCTATAAGTTTTATATCTATCAAAATATTTTGTTGATTTACATTATTAAGACGTCAATAATACAGCAAGGTAAAAAACATATGGTAATTTTGTACTGAAAATGAAATCCATGCAAAAGATTATCACACTCAGTACTGACCGAAAGAATGGATTATATGATATTACCGCAGAGGTTGTATCATTTATCAGGCTAAGCAAGGTCAAGACAGGGATCGCCTCGGTTTATGCAAGGGGCTCAACAGCTGCAATTATGATTCAGGAGAATTGGGATCAGTCTGTCCAGAATGATGTTATTACTCTTCTTAAAAAGCTGATTCCTTCAGGTATATGGGAACATGATCGTCAGGATAATAACGGTGATGCGCATCTTAAAGCAGGGCTGGTTGGTGCCTCCGAAACTATACCGATTGTAGATTATAACCCCGGGTTATCTACATGGCAGAATATATTTTTTTGTGAATTCGACGGACCGAGGGAAAAAAGAGAGATCGTGGTTACAATCATTGCTGACAATTAGTGCAGGTATCAGCTCCTGGATTTTGTAACACTTTCTACATTTCTCATAAAGGGTTCATATTTTCTTCTTTCAACCGGAGATCTGCTGAAAAGTCTTTTAAATCTTTCCCTGGTTAAGCCAAACCATTCTTCAATTGTCATCTGTCTAAGTTCTTCTGCTAACTCAAATTCAGGGGTCTTATGCGGTTTAGCATTTTTATTCCACGGACAAACCTCCTGGCATCTGTCACATCCATAAACCCTTCTTCCAATTTTTGGGATTATATCTTCAGGTATTGGTCCACGATTTTCGATTGTAAGATTGGCAATGCATCTCCTTGCATCTATGGTACCATCTTCATTTATTGCTCCTGTAGGGCACAGATCAATACATAACCTGCAACTTCCGCATCTGTTTCCCGTAAAAGGCGTATCGTAATCAAGCTCCTTGTTCAGAACAATTGTCCCGATAAAGAAGAATGAACCTATCTTATTGTTTATCACTATTGAGTGTCGTCCCTGCCAACCTAAGCCTGCTTCAACTGCCCAGGCTTTTTCTAATAATGGCGCTGAATCAACAAATGAACGGCCTTCCATTTCAGGTTCAATACTCCTGAGATAGTCAAGTATTAAATCAAGCTTCTTTATTATAACATCGTGATAGTTAATGCCATAAGCATACCTGGAAATTATCGGCACACCCTCTTTTTCCTGCTCATTATCAGTATAATAATTTAATCCGGTAACAATTACTGACTTTGCTCCTGGCACAAGGAATTCCGGATTAATCCTTTTTTCAATATTTTTCTCCAGATAGCTCATTTCACTATTCATACCACGGGCACACCATCCTCTTATGACATTTTCACGTTCCTTAAGCGGCCTTGAGGGAGCTATGCCACAAAGGTCAAATCCAAGATCATAAGCCTTTTGCTTCACCAGCACCGAAAACGATTTATCTGCTGCAGCAGTCATATTCAGAAAATTTTAAAGAAATCCAAGTTCAAGCTTTGCCTCATCGCTGAGCATACTTTTATCCCATGGGGGATTGAAAGTAAGTTTAAGATCACAATCTTTCACTCCTTTTGTACCGGCTACTTTGTACTTAACTTCCTCAAGAAGTTCCTCTGCCATAGGACAATTAGGTGCAGTCAGCGTCATGGTGATATGCGCCACATGCTTATCATCAATATTAATTTCATAAATCAGCCCCAGATCATAAATATTCACCGGGATTTCCGGATCATAAATACTCTTCAGTACTTCACCAATCCTGGTTTCAATTTCCAATTGTTCAGTCGGATCCATATTGTAACCTTATTTATTTTGTGCATTGTAAGCCATTGCGTAAAGCTTCATCTGGCGTACCATTGCAAGTAAACCGTTTGAGCGTGTCGGAGAGAGATTTTGCCTCAGTCCTATTTTATCAATGAAATAGAGATCAGAAGTAATTATCTCATCCGGAGACCTGTCTGATAATACCTTTATGAGAAGTGCTACAATTCCTCTTGTTATTATTGCATCACTGTCGGCAGTGAAAGTTATCATTTTGCCATCATAACGAGGATGTAGCCAAACCTTTGACTGGCAGCCCTCAATAAGAAAATCTTTTACTTTATACTTTGGATCAATAACCGGCAATTCCTTCCCAAGATCAATAAGAAGGTTGTATTTATCCATCCAGTCGTCAAACAAAGAAAACTCCTCAACAATATTATCCTGTACTTCGATTATTGTCATATAAGTCTTTTAGGCAAACATGCTTTTCACTTTTTCAATGCCGGAAGCAAGGGTGTCAATCTCTTCATTTGTATTATAGAAGCATAATGAAGCCCGTACAGTTCCATCAATTCCATAATTGTCCATTACAGGCTGGGCACAATGAGTCCCGGTTCGGACAGCTATTCCCATTTTGTCGAGAATCATGCCGGTGTCATACTGGTGAATATCTTTTATAAGAAACGAGATTGTCGAAATCTTATGTGGGGATTGACCATAGATTTTCAATCCTTTGATCCCTGATAACCTTTCACTTGCATAGGAGAGAAGTTCCTGTTCCCTTGAGGCAATTTCTTCAATTCCTGTATCCAAAACATAATCGATTGCTCTTGCCAGGCCAATTGCACCAGGGTAGTTCATTGTTCCCGCTTCAAATTTAAAAGGAAGTTCGCTATAAGTAGTTTTTTCAAAAGTAACTTTATCAACCATATCTCCACCTCCCTGAAAAGGATCCAGTTCGGAAAGCCATTTTTCTTTACCATATAAGACGCCTATTCCTGAAGGGCCATAAATCTTGTGGCCTGAGAAAACATAGAAATCACAGTTCATTGTTTTCACATCAACTATCCCATGCTGAATTCCCTGAGCCCCATCGATGAGAACCGGAACATTGAAAGAGTGTGCTGCAGTGATTATCTCTTTTACAGGAAGAACAGTTCCCAGTGCATTAGATGCCTGTGCGACAGCAACAAGCCTGGTTTTTGATGTGAGCAGTTTATAATATTCATCCAGGATTATTTCACCATTTTCATTTATCGGAATAACACGTAAAGCAGCTCCTTTCCTTTCGCACATCATTTGCCACGGAACAATGTTTGCATGATGTTCAAGACGACTCAGGATAATCTCATCCCCTTGTTTAATATACCGTTCACCGAAAGAGAAAGCAATCCCATTGATTGAACCGGTTGTACCAGAAGTAAAAATGATCTCTTCTCTTTTATCCGCATTTATGAATGACCTAACTTTTATCCTTGCATTTTCGTACGCTTCAGATGACATATCGCTTAAAAAGTGCACACCCCGGTGAATATTGCCATTATACATCTTATATACCTCATCTACAGTATCAAGAACACACTGCGGTTTCTGAGTAGTAGCACCATTGTCGAAATACACCAGCGGCCTGTTGTAAACTTTCCTGTTAAGAATTGGAAAATCAGCCCTTATTTCAGATATATCTTTCATTAGCTTTTCGGATTATCCGCACTTGACCATACAACTGGCGCACCTTGAAAGTTCTCCTTTCAGGCGTTGCATAACAAGGTTGTCCATCCTTTCGCGAAGTGGTTCAATCTTTATATTCTGAATTACTTCATGAGCAAATCCGAACATAAGCATTAGTCGTGCTTCCCGCTTATTTATCCCCCTCGACTGAAGATAAAACAGCGCGTCATCGTCGAGCTGGCCGACTGTTGCACCGTGACTGCATTTAACATCATCCGCATAAATCTCGAGTTGGGGTTTGGAATCCATCTTTGCATCATCGGTAAGAAGGATGTTATTATTCTTCTGGTATGCAAGGGTGCCCTGAGCATCAGGACGCACCAGTATACGACCATTAAATGCTCCGGTCGACATATCATCAAGTACACCTTTAAACAGCTGATTACTTGTGCAATGAGGAAAAGCATGATCAACATTTACAAAATTATCGATATGCTGCCATTTATCAGCAAGGAATAAACCACTGGAAAAACTCTCTGCACCTTCGCCTCCAAGGTAATGATAGGTACTGTTACGGATGAGACCACCGTGCAGTGTTATATTATTTGATGATGTGACGCTGTTTTTCTCCTGATGAATAAACGTGTTTGTTATTTTACAGGCGTTATTGTGCTCATTCTGTACTCTTATTATGTCGAAATGAGCATTTTCCCCTACAAATACTTCAGTAACAGCATTTGTCAGAAACTTCTGCGGGGAGAGAGTATGGTCACAGATTATTATTGAAAAATCAGCATTTTTTTCAACAATTATGAGGTTCCTGTGCTGATTGAACATATCATCATCAGACTGGACAAGATTGACAACCTGGACTGGTTTAGACAGTGTAACACCTTCAGGGACATATACGAAGACCCCATCTGAAGCCATTGCGGTATTAAGATGGATAAGCCCGTCTGTCTCACTCTTTGCATATTTGCCAAAATGTTTTTCGAACTTGTCTGCAAATCTGACAGACGCTTCATTGAGACTTCCTATCCATACGCCGCTTGGTAACTGACGGAGTTTATCGTTTATTGTAGGATAAAATCCATTCAGTAAAACTATGCCATGAGCATCAAGGTCAGTTATATCACACCGGAACTCTTCTGCTTTAACAAAATCGGAAGAAACAGGCATAAAATAGTTTTCGTAATCGTGGTCAAAATAGATATTGAGGTTAGTGTATTTATAAGCCTCATTCTTCTTTGAAGGTATCCCCAGCTCGCTGAATTTCTGAAAAGCCGGTTCCCTGAAAGAATTAATGAAGGGAGAGGAAATACCGGAAATCTTATTGATATTATCCTTATACAGCCCCAGATATTTTTCTGATATTTCAGATTTTTCGTTCATGCTATTACATTATTTTCAACCTCCTTTTTGATCCAGTCGTATCCTTTTTCTTCCAGTTCAAGCGCAAGCTCTTTCCCGGCTGTTTTTACAATCCTTCCATCGTACAGGACATGAACTACATCCGGTACTATGTAATCAAGCAGTCGCTGGTAATGAGTTATTACAATAAATGAATTATCAGCTCGCTTAAGTTTATTTACTCCATTTGCGACAATTCGCAAAGCATCGATATCCAGACCTGAATCAGTCTCATCCAGAATAGCAAGCTTTGGTTCGAGCATCGCCATCTGGAAAATTTCATTCTTTTTCTTTTCTCCGCCTGAAAAGCCTTCGTTTACCGATCTGTTTGCGAGTCTGGAATCGATTTCAACCAACTCTTTCTTATCGCGCATCATTTTCAGAAAATCCGATGCTGAAAGCGGATCAAGACCTTTATGCTTACGATGTTCATTAACAGCCGTTTTCATGAAATTTACCATACTTACGCCCGGAATTTCAATGGGATACTGGAATCCCAGAAATATTCCCTCTTTTGCCCGGTCTTCCGCTGCCATTTCGAGAAGGTTCTTCCCTAAGTAAGTAATTGTTCCTTCGGTTACCTCCACAAATTCCCGTCCGGCAAGAACTGCTGCAAGAGTGCTTTTTCCTGATCCGTTTGGTCCCATTATTGCATGGACCTGTCCGGGTTTAACCTCAAGACTTATACCTTTTAAAATACTTTTACCTTCGATCGAGGCTTTTAAATTATTAATAATAAGCATGATAAAATATAATTGTAAAAAATTATGATCCTAACCCACACTGCCTTCAAGACTTATCTGCAGAAGCTTCTGAGCTTCAACGGCAAATTCCATTGGCAGTTTATTAATTACCTCACGTGCGTATCCGTTTACTATAAGGCCTATTGCATCTTCAGTTGAAATACCTCTCTGGTTGCAATAGAAAATCTGATCCTCTCCGATTTTGGAAGTTGTCGCTTCATGCTCAACAATAGCTGTCTGGTTATCTACCTCCAGGTAAGGGAAGGTATGAGCTCCGCATTTATCGCCTAGCAACAGAGAATCACACTGGGAATAATTCCTTGCATTTGTTGCATTTTTTAAAACCTTTACAAGTCCCCTGTAGCTGTTCTGACCTCTTCCTGCAGAAATCCCTTTTGAGACAATTGTGCTCTTTGTGTTCTTCCCTATATGGATCATTTTAGTACCGGTATCAGCCTGCTGGTGATTGTTTGTCACAGCAACTGAATAAAACTCGCCTGTCGAATTATCTCCGCGTAAAATACATGAAGGGTATTTCCAGGTTATTGCAGATCCGGTTTCAATCTGGGTCCAGGAGATCTTTGAGTTTTCCCCCTTGCACATGCCTCTTTTGGTAACAAAATTATAAACTCCTCCTTTTCCCTCTTTATCGCCTGGATACCAATTCTGAACAGTGGAATATTTCACTTCGGCATTTTTTTCAGCCACAATTTCGACTATTGCAGCATGAAGCTGATTCTCATCTCTCGAAGGTGCAGTACATCCTTCCAGATAGCTTACATAACTTTCTTCATCTGCTATAAGAAGCGTTCTCTCAAATTGGCCTGTATTTGCCGAATTGATCCTGAAATAAGTCGAAAGCTCCATCGGGCATCTCACTCCTTTTGGAATATAGCAGAATGAGCCATCGCTGAAAACGGCCGAGTTAAGAGTGGCAAAAAAATTATCGGTATATGGAACCACTGAACCCATATATCTTTTTACAAGGTCAGGATATTCTTTTACTGCATCACTGAATGAGCAAAAAATTATTCCCATTTCGGCAAGCGTTTCCTTGAAAGTTGTTTTAACCGAAACGCTGTCAATCACAGCATCTACAGCAACTCCGGCAAATTGTTTCTGCTCTTCCAGCGGTATCCCTAATTTATCAAATGTTTTTTTCAGTTCAGGATCAATATCGTCCAAACTGTTAAGATTCTTCCTCTCTTTAGGTGCAGCATAAAAAATAATTTCCTGGTAGTTAATCGGGGCTATCTTAAGGTTCGCCCATGTTGGCATTTTCATGGTCAGCCAATGGCGATATGATTTCAGACGGAATTCGAGCAACCATTCCGGTTCATTCTTCTTGGCGGAAATAATTCTGACTACCTCCTCACTCAGTCCTTTCGGGATCCTGTCCATCTCAATATCGGAATAGAATCCATATTTGTATTCGCCCGTAGTTACATCGCTTAATATTTTATCCTGATCTTTTTCCATTTTATGTATTATCGAACCATTAACATGGCAATAGACAAACAAGTTTAAATTGTTTTAGTTAATTGGTGCATTGATTTTCGAGCACTATTGACTGTTTTCATAATTATCTACTAATTGTATTTTTAAATATCTTAATTGTATTTAATCTAAATAAACATACAAAAATATAAAAAAATAGAATTAGAAGAAGAATTATA
>Ga0315273_10010523_pt1 | contig 11802 bp, 6 predicted proteins | sample YL17G02_0_MG_FD_205753 | JGI IMG/M metagenome (GOLD analysis project Ga0315273, IMG submission 205753) | Sediment microbial communities from Yellowstone Lake, YNP, Wyoming, USA - YL17G02_0 | ecosystem: Environmental > Aquatic > Freshwater > Lake > Sediment | place: USA: Wyoming | collected... | reverse complement strand
GCGGTCGTGACCACCTCCAATCCCCTGGTGCCCATCGACCTGATGGTGAAGCAGTACGGCGGAGCGACCTATGTCTTTGCCGTTGGGATGCGCAATGCGGAAGCCTCCGGCCGGTTCCGCCTCCCCGGTTTGGTGGACGGCACGGCCGAAGTGATTGGCGAGGGGCGCACCATCGAGGTGAGCGGTCGCGAGTTCCGCGACGACTTCAAGCCATACGACGTCCATATCTACAAGATCAAGTAGCACCGAACGGGGCAGAGGACTTCCTCTGCCCCGTCTCTCTCACGCTCGGATCGGATACGTTCCCCACTTCAGCGTCGCCTCGATCATTGCCCGGTAGTTCGCCATCGGCACATAGCTGGCGATTGAGTTGCTGCTGCCCAGGCAGTAGCCGCCGCCCGGCGCCACCTCCCGGATGCGCTGCCTCACCTCGGCCTCGACCTCCGCCGGCGTACCCCGCACCAGCGAGCCGCCCAGGTCGATGTTACCGATCAACGCCAGGTGCTTGCCCCACTTGCGCTTCACTTCCACGATGTCCATCGCCTTCGGTTCGATCGGCTGTAGCGCGGTGATCCCGCAATCCACCAGGTCCGGCAGAATGTCCCAGAGCACGCCGTCGCAGTGGTAGATCAGAGGCAGCCCTTTGCTCGCGGCCACCTCGCCGTACTTCCTGAACCACGGGAACAGCACGCGGCGCAGGAAAACGGGGGAGAAGAAGTACCCCTCGGTATGGGCCACGTCGTCGGCCAACCAGAGTGCCGCCACTCCCGGCAGGCTCGCGGCCATGCTGAACACCTCGAATAGGAAAGATCCGATCCGCTCCACCACCGCTTCCACCAGGCCCGGGTCGTCGTATAGCGCCAGCGCCATCCCCTCGAACCCCATGAGCTGGCGACTGGTCTCCAGGATGCCCCAGGTGCCCGTGGTCAACCCCATGCCCTTCGGCAGAGCTTTCGCCGCCTGGCGGAGGTGATCGTATCGCACCTGAGAAGTGCTCGGCCACGGGTAGCGCGCGACATCGCTCTGGCTGCGGATCACTCCCTGGTGCTCCTCCATCCAGGCCTTGTCCACGGGCCGTTCCGAGTAATCGCTGTAATCCCCCTGCTTGATGTGCCAGCCCTCGGGGAACAGGTGCAGATACCAAGGCGCCAGATGGATGTAGTCGTATCCCGCCGCCTGCCAGAAGGCGATATCCGCCTCCACGTCATAGTCGTCGAAGCCCAGAAGGGAGTTGCCGACGTGCCGGCCGAGGAACGCCTCCTTTACCGGCTGGTCCATCAGAAACTCCGACAGCGGCACCCGATCCGGCTCCTCCCGTCTCAGCGCCGTCACGAAGCGGTTGATGTCAGGCGTTGGGTTCCCCATGCCTCCTCCTTCAGTTGCTCGCCGCCGAAGCCGCGCCGGGTCGCGCCTACTTCCCGACCCTCACCGTCCACTTCCCCTGTGCCGTCGCGGTCGCCGGTTTCAGCACGACGCGGTACATCGTCTCTCCCCAGCTGCTGCGAAGCGAATCGTCCTCCAGCGGAATGGTCTCCACCATCGGCGTCAGCGCTTCATCGAAGCTCAGCGACACCGGCCCTGCCGCGCTCGCCAGCGTGATCTTCCCCGGCCCCGCCGGGGTTGGCCGGCAGGGCGTCACCAGCGACAGCGCGATGTCCGCGGTCGGCTTCGTCAGCTTGAAGTCCTCCGTCACCTCGACCGCGCCCTCCTCTCGCAGCAGCCGGTAGGTCCGCCGCCACGAGGTGATCCCGCTCTTCGCCGGGTAGGCCTTCGCGATGTCCATGCTCAGTTCCGCGCTCCGGTCATCGGCCCGGTACTCGAGGTCGCTCGCCCGGAACTCCTCCCCCTCCTGCTGCTGAACTCCATTCGCCGTCGGCAGATTGTGGTAGGCCGATTGCATCGTCCAGATCTCGTACCGCTGGTCGCTGAAGGTCTGCTTCGTATACGTGCCCACGCCGGCATCGACCAGCACCGGCTGCCCGTCGAGGTAGACGATGAACGTTCCCACGTCATTGTGGTTGTGGCTCTCGGCGTTGTGGCCACCCTTCGCCGCCAGGTAGATGCCGCGATCCGACCCCTCCCGCTCTCGCGCCGCCATGATCTGCGTGCCCTCCAGCCACACATCCCGCGGATACGGCGGCTCGGCCGGCGCCTCGATGCCGGCGCTATCGAATGCGTCGGGGAGCACTCGCAGCAGAGAACCCCACAGCAGCCCCCGCTCCCGATACCGCTGGTACTCCCACGAACCCAGCGTCATCAGTCGCGAATCATTGATGCGCCGGCCATACCGATAGAGCAGCCCCGACGGCATGTGCACCCGCGCCGGCGAGTCCGCGAAGTCGATGTAGTAGTCGCCGCTGATCTGCGCTCGATAGACGTAGCGCCCCATCTCCTGCACCAGGGGCCGATCGTAGATGTCGATCTTCCCTCCGCTCGCGCCTCGCAGCAGCTCCAGGCAGTCGAGCAGCGACGCTCCCGCCACCGTCCAGTAGCTGGGGCCTTCGTCACACGCGCCATCCGAGTGGTAGCCGGCAAGAAACCTGTCCAGGATTCCCAGCACCTTGCGCGTCGCTTCCGTGCGTCGCTTCTGGTCGGGGTCCAGCAGCAGGAAGCTGGCCAGCACGTTCGACGAGCACCACGGGCTCCAGTTGTTCAGCCGGCCCTCTCCTCCGACCCCCATCCACCAGTAATCGTTGTGAGTCAGGAAGGGATCGAGGATGCGCGACTTCACCTCCCGCCGCATGCGGTCGGTTACCAGCGGATCCACCGCCTCCAACCGCGAACCCAACAGGTAGTGCGTCCACGCCAGCAGGTCTCCCGTCTCCGCCGCGAACAGGTCGATCCAGTCACCGCTAGTGTCATTGAGCGCCTGCCCCCGCTGATTATGCGCCGGGATCACCCAGCTCGACTCCTCGCAGATCGCCCAGATGCCGTTGATGATGTCATCCAGGAAGCGGCCCTTCCCCTCCACGCACTCGGCCAACACCAGTCTCGACAGCGCGCTGCGCCGCGCGAAATACGGCCCCTCATACCGCGACCTATTGCCGTCTCTCGAGAACTCCATGTAAAGGGAGGCAGGCAGAACCGGCCAGGCATAGTTCAGATACTCCTCGCCCCCTGCGATCGCCGCCTTGCGCGTCTCCGCCGGTAGCTTCCCCCAGGGCTGACGCTCCTCCACCGTCGGGAACGGGTGATACTTGCTCAGCGGGCTGATCACGCTGCCCAAGTTGGAGCCGCCATACTGCGCCGCGAGCGTCGACTTCGCTCCCGGCGCGCCCGCCGGGACCAACTCGTACCACATGGTCTGGTCGCCCCCGAACTCCAGCGCCTCCCCTGATCCAACCTCTTCCACTCTCTTGCCCGACGCGCTCAGCGCGAACACCTTCAGCGTCCGCCCCTCCCAGGTCAAGCGCCCGCGCACCGGCTCCGCCAGCACGGGGCGCTCCCCGGAGGTGGCTGCGAAGTCTCCCTCCGAGCCCTCCTCCCAAGACTGCCCGGTATCTTCCGCGCGGCCGGCCAGCGTGAGCAGAATCCGCTTCGATTCCTTCAGCGGGCGGCCGTCCAGCGGGCACAGGCTCACCGCGCTGAACTCCGGTCGCTTCGCCATCTCCAGCGTGAAGTCGCCCAACGCCAACCTCCGCCCGCCGATGAACCCGACCGCGCCCTGGAACCTGGGCGACGTCATGCTGAGCACGCCCTCCTTCGTATCCCACGACAGTTCGCCGGTATCGCTGGGGAAAGTCGTCCCGCCAGGCTCAGGGAGTTCCCCCAGCTTCAGCGCCCGCATCTTCTCCCGCACCAGCCGCCACGCCAGGTTCGGATCGCTCTCTACCTTCCTCACCGCGTCCGGCACGCTGATCACGTTCGCTTCGGATGGGTCTGCCGGCAAAGTCTGTAGCACGATGTCCGCGCGCGGCGCTGTGGGCATGTTGTCGAAGCGCGTGCGCACGCGGCTCATCAGCGGTAGCGCGGCGAACGGTGAATTCGCCTTGAGGTCGCTCCAGCTATTGCCCCAGACCCAATTGTCGCCGAGCGTCTCCTCGTGGCTGAGCTTTACGTCGATGCGCGTCTTCGCGGGCGAGATATAGCCCTTCCGAAACGCTAGCGAGGCCGCGCCGAACTGCGCCATCATCATCGGGTTGTCCCTGCTCGTGAACATCGCAGCCGATGAGGAGAAGTCCTCGAACCCGCCGGCCTTCTGCCAGTTCGCGTTGTAGTCCCACCACAACACCGCGTCCCAGTCCTGCAGTGAGGCGTAGGCGAGGGTCATCAGGGGCGCTTCCATCTTGTAGGAGATGCCGCAGAAGTTGATCTCCGTGATGGCGAACGGTCGCCCTGCCGCCGTCGCCGCGCTCATCGCCTTGAAGATCCCTCCCTGGTCCTTCACCATCGGCTTGTTCCAGGTCCAGCGATAGTCTTTGTGGGGGTGATCCCAGTAGGTGTTGAACTCGATGTGATCTCCGACCTGTGCCAGTAGCTCCCCGTCTGCCGCGTTCATCACCATGTTGTGGCCCGCGATCGGCGTCTTCACCCCGATCTCGCGCAGGAAGGAATACATCCGCTCGTAGTAGCGCCGCTCCGTCTCGGCCAGAAACTGCAGCTTCGATCCGCCCGGGTTCGCCTTCACCCACTCGTCATACCTAGCATCGAGCTTCTTCCGCCCGCTCTCGGTCATCCGCCCCGGATAGAAGAAGATCGTGTTCTCGTTGACGATACCGATGAACACCACCGCCGGGTCATCCACATAGCGCAGCTTCGTGTACGGGTTCTCGTGCAGCAGCAACTGCCGCGTGAACTCCTGGTGCAGTTCCTCCGCCTTCGGGTCGAAGTACATCGCCGGCCCGCCCCCGTACGGTGACTCTTCTCCGCGCTCCGTCGGCGCGTCCACGCCGTCGCCTGGCTGGTAGACGCGATAGTGCATCAGGTCCAGCCGCGTGTAGACGCCATTCTCCTTCAGGCAGGCCACGAAATAGTCCAGCCGGTCCAGCATCTCGGCGTCGATGTGGCGCGTGTCATTGCCCTGCGCGATGATCCCCTTGGGAGCCGCGTGGTCGACCGTGAAGCGCGCGATGTTGATCCCGAGCTGCGCCATCCGCCTTGCCGCAGTCGGCGCGTGCGCCTTCTCCGGCAGTCCGCCCCCGCTGTCCAGGTTCACGCCCCAGAACTTCACCGGTGTGCCGTCCTCGAAGGCGAAATGCTCGCCCTCGGCTTTCACGAAGCCGTGCTCACCGGCCGGCCGCTCGATCGTGTCTGAAAAATCCACCGCCCCCTCGAAGCCGGCCTCGCCCTTCTTGGGCACATCCGGCGGCAGGTCGAACGGGAACCATCCGCTCGTATCCGTCTTGGATCTGATCGTGGGCTCGTTGACTACCTTTCTCATCCCTTCGACCTCCACTCGTAGCGTCTGCCTGAAACCGCTTCCCGTAGGCACCGTCCTCGCCTGGTCGCCGTGGAAGACATGGAAGCTCAGGTCGAACGCCTCCTCCTTCCACTCGCGATTATCTTGCAGCTCGATGTCGGCGGCCTCCTCGACCGAGAGCCGCATCTTCGTCGTTGACAGCCGAAGCTCGATCTCTTTGCCGGGCCCGAAGTGCATACCGGGACGGCCCAGGTACGCAGCCGGGAATGCCACTTCCTTCCCCGGCAGCAGCGCACGTCCGCCGTTCGCGAACGAAAGGGGGAGCTTGAGCCTGATGTAGAGCGCGTTGAGCGACAGCTCGCCCCGCGTCGTGAACTGATAGCTCACCTCGACGCCGCCCGCGATCCGCGTCGCCGTCACGGTGTAGTCGACCGACCCCGCCTGCCCCTCCGGGACCATGCTTCCGGAGTACTGCCAGCGGCCCGCCGCTATCTCACGCGGCGATCCCTCCGCCGTCGTGGCCTCGAAACCGGTCCAGCCGGGCCCGAAGAGGCCAGGGCTGATGCGCCCCAGCACTTCGTGACTCGCCTCCGACCGCAGCGTCATCGTCCCGTCTTCTCTGAACCAGCCGAAGAGGTCGGCCGCGGGGGCGGCGCTCGCCGCAAGCGCCAGCATCAGGACCATCGCCAGCATCACCACGAGGCGCAACATTGTTCCCTCTACTCCCCTCGCGGCGGCCGATTACGGCCCCCGCTGCCAGGACTCATTCCGCCCGGAAGAGAATCACTTCCCCACCAATCTGGCAGCACCTTTGGACTGCGAGTGCGAGACCAGCCTGGATGAAACGAGCGAGGAACCAATGCGTGTGATACAGGTCGGGGTCGGCGGCTTCGGAACCTCCTGGCGGCCGGCGCTCACCACTCTGCCCGATGTGAAGGTCGTTGCGCTGGTGGACATCAACCCCGCCAATCTCAGGGAAGCGGCGCAGTTCTTCGGCCTGCCGGAGTCACAGTGCTTCCCCAGCGATGAGTTGCCCTGGGAGCAGGTCGATGCCGATGTCATGGTGCACAGCGCGCCCCAGAACTACCGCTACGCTCACGTCATCCGCGCCCTTCGCGCCGGCAAACACGTGCTCTCGGTCAAACCCATGAGCGATGCCTGGGAAACCGGCCTCGCCATGGTCGACGAGGCGAAGCGGCTCGACCGCAAGTTTGTGATCGCGCACCAGATGCGCTGGCACCCGCTCCTCCTCAAGCTCAAGGACCTGGTCGAGGGCGGCGAGCTGGGACGGATCGGCTACGTTCACCTCGACTTCTTCTACGGCTGGGGCGGCTACACCGGAAGCTACCCGCAGGCCTATCCCCTTCTCGTCCAGGGGTCGATCCACCACTTCGATTTCCTTCGCTATGTGCTTGGCGTTGACGCCCGGCGAGTGTGGGCGACGAGCTTCAACCCGCCCTGGATCGAGATCGACGAGATCAAAGCGGCCTACGTCGCGGTCGAGATGGCTAACGGCGTGAAGGCCTGCTATCGATCCGTTCCTACCCGCACGGACCACTGCAGTTGGCTCTGCGAATGGCGCATCGAAGGGACGAAGGGCCTTGCTGAGGTGAAGAAGGACCGCGTCTACCTCAACGGCAAGGAAATCCTCAGTGGCTGGGAGGACGGCGAGGTCTTCAACAACCGCCGCCTGCCCTCTCTCCAGAAGGTCGTCTTTCAGCACTTCATCGACTACGTCAACGGCGGCCCCGAGCCAGACATCTCCGGCCGCAACAACCTCAATAGCCTCGAAACCTCCATGGCCGCCATTCGCGCCGGCGAAACCGGGGAGCGCCAGGAACTCACAAGCTGCGAGCGGATGTGACATGGACTTCGCCCAGGCCCTGCAAGCCGAACTCGATGCCACCCCCGTCATCGACCCGCACACCCACCTGCGCGCATCGAAGCCCGAGGCGAGCAACCTTGCCGACCTCGTGCTCTACCACCACGTCTGGATCGAGCTAGTCTCCTCCGGCCTGCCCGCCACCGCGACGACGGAGGCCGGTCTGCCGCACGAACTCGCCAACCCTGGTATCGAGCCCATCGCCAGGGTGAAGGCCGCCCTCCCCTACCTCCGCCACCTTCGCAGCACCACCTCCGGCTATCTCCTGCGCACGCTGCTTGCCGATCTCTATGGGGTTCCCGGCGGGGAGCTGACTGAGGGGAATGTCGAGCAGGTGGCGGCCCTGGTGTCAGCGCGTGCGGCCGACCCCGCCTGGCGCTCGCACGTGCTGCGCGATCGCTGCCACATCGAGACCAGCCTGACGGTCGGCGCCCCCGAACCGCCGGCCTCCGGCGTCGGCATCGGCTTTGGCGCCGAGCAGAGCCTCAACCTGATCAGCGGGAAGCAGGGGCCCCGCGAGATGCTCGCGGGACTGGAGCGCGCGCTGAACACCAGCCTGCGCACTGCCGGCGACCTCGGCCAGGCGCTGCACGCGCTGGGCAGTGACTACAGCCGCCGGCCCCTCCACTTCGTCGGCCTCTGGCTGCTGCCGTACTTCAGTTTCGAGCAGGCCGGTGAGCGTGAAATCACCTCCACACTCATTCGCGCCGCCGACGGAAAGCATCTCACCCGCGGCGAACTCGGCGCCTTCACCGCGTTTTCCGCGCGGCGCTTCCTCGAGGGACTTCGCGCTGGCCCGCTCCGCACTATCCAGGTGATCGTCGGCGCGGAGGTGCTTCCCCCGCACCGCTCTCTCACTCACTGGAGCCCGGAGTTCCCCGGCGCGCTGGGCCGGCTCGCGGGCGAGTTCGAGGAGTTCCAGTTCAACTGCTCCACCGCCTCCGACCTCTACACCCAGGACCTCGCCATCCTCGCCAAGCACGTGCCCAACGTCAGCCTCGCCGGCTACTGGTGGCACACCCTCTATCCTGGCCTCATCCGCAAGAGCATCGAAACGCGACTGGACATGGTCCCCGCCAACAAACTCGTCGCCTTCTTCTCTGACGCCTACCACGCCGAGTGGTGCTACCCGAAGCTCAAACTGGTGAAGCAAATCCTGGGAGAGGTGCTCGCCGACCGTGTCCACCGCGGCCTGATGACCCAGGAGATCGCGCTCTCTCTGGTCGGAGAGCTGCTTTTCGCGAGCCCGAAGCGAATCTACAACATCTCGTAGGGCGGGAGCGAGTCTCCTGCCCCAGATGCCAAGACTAGTGAGAAAGGACGCCGCCATGCGCATCAAACAGTCCATCTGCTACCCGACGGTCGCGAGTAAAATCGCCATCGACCCGCTCTGCCAGGCCGCCGCCGAGATCGGCTTCGCAGCCATCGGGATCTGGGGGCCTGGTCCCGAATTCGAGGAGATGGTGGCCACCATCAAGCGTCACGGCCTGAGGGTCGCCACTTTCGTCGGCCACACCTCCCTCCAGGACGGGCTGAACAAGCGCGCCAATCACGATCGCATCGAGGCCGAACTGAAGGCCTCCATCGAACTCGCCGCCAAGCACGACGTCCCCGGGCTTATCTGCCTCAGCGGCAACCGCCAGCCGGGTCAGAGCGAAGAGGAAGCCATGGACGCCGTCGCCGATGGGCTCCGCCGCGCCGTCCCCCTCGCCGAGAAGCTGGGCGTCAACCTCAACCTCGAGCTGCTCAACTCCAAGGTCGATCACCCCGGCTACCAGTGCGACCACACCGCCTGGGGCGTCGAGGTGTGCAAGCGCGTGAGCAGCCCTCGCGTGAAGCTTCTCTACGACATCTATCACATGCAGATCATGGAAGGCGATGTCATCCGCACCATCCGCGACAACATCCAGTGGATCGGCCATTTCCACACCGCCGGCAACCCCGGCCGCAACGATATGGATGACACTCAAGAGCTGAGCTACGCTGGCATCTGCAAGGCCATCGCAGAGACCGGCTTCGATCTCTTCGTCGAGCACGAGTTCACCCCGAAGGGCGAACCGATCGCTGCCTTCAAGCAGGCCTTCGCGGCCTGCAATCAGGGGTAGCGCCGGCCGCGTCCCTCAGGGATGACATGACGGAGTGGAGCGCCCAGTCGGGCGCTCCACCCGCGTGTGTGCGTTCGCAAAGGTGTGCCCCGCCCGCAGGCGGAGTTTCGGCCGCCCCGGGCGAACTACTGACCGACCATGATCCCCAGCACCTCGCCAGGCGAGGGTGACGCCCAATCTCAGGCCGTCAGCGCGCCCTCGGAGGAGCGCGACCGCGCGGGCGGCGTGACTGCCAGGGCGATCGTCATCGCCTTCGTTCTCCTCGCGCTCCTCCTGCCGGTATCGTTTCTGGTCTCGATCGCCTGGTTCGAGCAGAGCTTCGTCTCGGGCGTCCCCGCCGTCGCTCAGATGGACGTGCTTTTCCTGCTCGCCGCGCTGATGGGGCTGCCCGCCTTCCGCAAATGCGGACTGACCCGGCGCGAGCTTCTCGTCATCTACTCGGTGCTACTGGTCTGCGCTCCCGTCGTCTGCACCGGCATCCTCTTCATCCTCATCCCGAAGATCGTCACCTACTTCTACCTGGCGCGCGCTAACCCGGCCTGGGAGACGACCTTCCTGCACTTCGTCCCGCGGTGGTACGCGCCCACCGAGATCAACGCGGTGGAGACGTTCTTTGTGGGGAATGCCAGGGTGCCCTGGTCCCTCTGGTGGACGCCACTCGCCGCCTGGCTCTCCTTCCTGGCGGCCCTCTTCCTTGGCGCCACCTGCCTGCTCAGCATCCTCAAGCGCCAGTGGGTCACCAACGAACGCCTGAGCTTCCCCACCGCTCAGATTCCGCTGGAGATGATCCGCGACGACCGGGGAGTCGGGCGGCTCTCCCTCGCGCCGGCCTTCTGGCTGGGCCTCGGCCTCTCGTTCGCGCTCAGCTTCATGAGCAGTCTATCGCTTCGGGTTCCCTCCGTTCCCGCCATCCCCCTCAATGGCGTGACCATCATCCCCTGGCAGAAGGTAGGGCCGCTCGCGGGGCTCGGAGCGTTCGACCTCCTGCTCGCGCCCTGGATGATCGCGCTCGCCTACATCGTCCCCAAAGAGCTGTCGTTCTCGTGCTGGTTCTTCTGGCTGGTGCGGCTGGCGCTCCACGTCATCGCCATCGCCGCCGGCGCCTCCCCGCAGCGACCGGAGGAGTGGTGGGACAGCTCCTTCCCCGCGCCCTACTACCAGGGTACCGGGGCCGTGCTCGCGCTGGGAGTCTGGGTGCTCTGGCTCGCCCGTCGGCACCTCGCGACACTCCTGCGCGCGCTCTTCCGCCCCGCCTCCGACCGACTCGACCGCGATGCGCCACTCGGTTATCGGTGGGCTGTCATCGGCCTCTGCCTCTGCCTGGCCTGGATGGTTGCGTTCTGCCTGCTCTCCGGCTGCCGGCTCGTTTTCGCGCTGCTCCTCGTCGGCCTCATCCTCGGCTACTATGTCATGTGGGCCCGCCTCCGGGCCGAAACCGGCCTCGGCTTCCTCGCCTTCCCGATGGAGGTGTTCGGCGTCGTCCTCACCCCCTTCGGCAGCGCGCTCTGGCGGCCCAGCGAGATCGTCACCTTGTTCTCCACCCGCTGGACCTGCGAATCCGGCGAAGGAAACTCGCTCGACACCACCACCGCCAACCTGGTCGAGACCTTCAAGATCGCCGACGCCGCCAACATCAACGTGCGCCGCCTCACCCTGGTCATCATCGCCGGCTTCGTGTTCGCCGTCGCCTTCGGGACCTACATCGTGCTCACCGGAACCTACCACTTCGGCTACTTCGGAACGAAAGCCGGCGGGAACTGGGACTATCCATCTCTGCAAACCCGCTGGGACCCCGTCGCCATATTCGAGAGCATTGCCAACCCCGCGAAGCCAAACGCGGGATCGATCATCGCCATCGTCGTGGGCGCAGCGGTTACCATCCTCATCGGCGTGCTCCGGCTCCGCTTCTACTGGTGGCCGCTCCATCCCATCGGCTACCTTGCCGCCAACTGCTGGGGCTGGAACCTCTACTGCGTGCCGTTCTTCCTCGGCTGGCTCTCCAAGGTGCTGGTCATCCGTTACGGCGGCCTTCGTCTCTATCGCATCACCGTGCCAGTGGCGATCGGCCTGATAGTCGGCAGCATGCTCAACGACGGCCTCTGGTCTGTTCTTGCGCTCCTCTTCCGGGGGCGCATCTGACGATCCGAAAGGAGAAAAGACTGTGCGCACCACCAACGAAATCCTCATCCAGCCCATCGGCTTCGAGCCGCCCGTGCTGCGGGCCGCGGCCGAGCTTGCCAGCTACCTCCCGCGCCTGGCGGAGGTGAAAGCGCGGGCCCTTCCGCCTAGGCCTGCGCCGCCGAAGGGGGACGGCGCCCAGATCATCCTGGGAACCTCCACCCACCTCGCGCGCCTCGGCCTCGGTCCTCTGCCAAAGCCGAGCGAACTCGACGACGCGCTCGCCATCATCCCCAAGAGGGGCGTGCTCCACCTCGTCGGATCGAACCCCCGCAGCG
>Ga0315273_10010522_pt1 | contig 11802 bp, 14 predicted proteins | sample YL17G02_0_MG_FD_205753 | JGI IMG/M metagenome (GOLD analysis project Ga0315273, IMG submission 205753) | Sediment microbial communities from Yellowstone Lake, YNP, Wyoming, USA - YL17G02_0 | ecosystem: Environmental > Aquatic > Freshwater > Lake > Sediment | place: USA: Wyoming | collected... | reverse complement strand
TCAGGCACACATCTATGCCGAAGAAATGAGTGCGCAGGTGGATGAGTTTGCCGCGAATGCCCTGTCACTATCCGAGATGTCAAAAAGGCTTCAAGAAATTGTTGCTCAATTCAATCTATTAGATTCAACAGATACATAAAGAAAGGAGGTTTTCAGTGCCTGCATTTCCTCTCCCTTTCACCCTTTTGAAGGGAAAGCCAGTATCACACCTTGGTTATAAAATTGTTCCTATCAGCAGGGCGATGCAAATTCAAATTCCACATATCACCGGTGGGGTAATCTGGAACCGCCCTGTATCAGTCCTGGTTGAGTATCCAGATAACAGGGAACAGATGCTCACAGTTCCAGACATCACTCGGCGCATGCAGATTCTATGTCTGGTTGCCGGGTTCCTGGGATCAATATTCATCGCAGCAATTTATCATTTTTTCAAAAAAACAACATAATTAGGTTGGAGGTTAAGATGACTGAAGAAAACCATCAGGAAGTGAATGAAATGCTAGAACCGTTAGACAAGCTTCAGGCAACCCTGGAACAATTCTGTGCTGCCGCAGATGTCAAAGCTGTATACGGTGAACCAATCCGTAAAGGTGACCAGATCATAATTCCGGCTGCAGAAATCGTTTCAGCACTGGGAGTTGGCATAGGTGGTGGGAAAGGGAATGATGAAAAGGAGCGTCCAATGTTTGGAGGCGGTCTCGGTGGGGGCGGAAAAATCCTTTCTCGCCCGGTGGCGGTAATCGTTGCCGGACCAGAAGGAGTAAGGGTGGAGCCGGTCTTTGATATCACGAAAGTGTATCTGGCTGCCCTGACTGCCTTTGGGTTTATGATTACTACAATCCTGAGCTTCCGCAAACGTCATTAACAGAATTTAAAATAGCCTGAGGGATTTGCTTTTCACGTAAAAGCAAATCCCTCAATATTGGATTCTTGCGCTTTTCACTGCACCAATGTAGTTGCGGACAGATCCTGTTTTTCCTGGGTCGAAAGCACTTTGTTCAAATCCAATAAAATGATCAACCGATCATTCAGTTTAGCTATACCATGAATAAATGCCAAATCAACCGTGGTAACCATGGGCGGGGGTGGTGCGATGGATTCCTCCGGGATTCGGAGTACCTCTGAAACCGAATCAACAATCATACCTACTTTGACACCTCCCAGAAATACCACAACAATCCGGGCATCCTTGGTTATATCTTGCAATACAAGTCCAAACCTCTTCCGGAGATCAATCACAGGAAGAACATTCCCGCGCAAGTTGGTTACTCCCTCTACAAAACTTGGGGCATGAGGTACAACCGTTATCGACTGCATTTTAATTATCCCCTCTACCGAAGCGATATCCACTGCAAAATATTCACTTCCAAGCGCAAACATTACCAGTTGCTTTTCCATAAAATCAGTTCCTCAAAAAAATATTCCTCCAAACTGACGATCAGGCTTATTTCTTAAGGGGTGCGACTGGTACACTGATGTTGGGCGTGGAAAGTCCTTTATGCGTGCCTTCTCGCAAAGCCAGGTGGATGATGATCTCTCCTGGTTCACCGGTTAATGGTACTATCAGGCGTGTATAATCCAGGGTGGAGATCACTGCTCCTTTTCCCATAAGCAATGTTGGCGGAGAAATATTCGAATTAAACCCTGCGCTGGAAAGCTTCACACTTGCCCGACCGGTAATCACATTTCCCAATTCAGCAACACCACTCTGCGCAATACTGTTCATTTCCTCCAATTGCTCACCCAATATGGCAGAAGAAATGAACATTGCAGTCTTATTGTTCATTGAATAAAACACAGTCCCTTCAATGTCACCCACCATACTGACAATAACAGTAAGATCATTAGTAACATAATGGCTTTTTTCTAGTAGCAATTCCCCCCGCTGCATTTTACACTTCACTTCCGCTTGAAGAACCTCGTAAGCGGCCTCAATAAAGGGTAGAAGATATTTTACATTCATACTAGTTTTTCCTGATCATTGACTTTACGCTATTCTTGTTTTTTTGGAACAACCATCTCAGCTTTTTGTAGAGGAGGGGGGTATTGTGAGATCTACAAAATTATTGTCCTGCTGCCCGGTAGGGCTTTCACGCAAAGCCAGGTGTATGACAATTTCACCCGCTTCAGTAACTAATGGCACAATAATCCTGGCAAAATCCAATGTGGAGATGGTAACATCTCTACCCTGGATTAATGTTGGCGGTGAGATCATCGCGCTAAATCCACCTTCATAGAGTTTCACAGTTGCTCTTCCAGTAATTACATTTCCCATCTCAGCGACTCCACTTTGGGCAAGATTATCGAACTCCTTAAATACCTGTCCCATCATCCGGGAAACCAATTCCAGACCTGTATCAATAGACATCCCATACATGACAACACCCTGTACCTGCCCCACCAGACTGATCAAGACGGTGATGTCGTTGGTAGTTAACGCAGATTTTGTTAAACTGAGGGAACCACGTTGTGGAACAAGCTGAACTTCTGCTTTCAACACTTCAACAGCCGCCTCCACAAATGGATTCATAAAATTTACATTGACCATATGCATCCTCCAAACTGGGAATCCATCAGGGTACTATCTCCATCTACCTTATCACTTAGCAGTATTATCATTCATTTTCAAATAAAAGGACACTCCATAATTCTTGAATCCTATCTCGTGCGGGCGGGAGATAATTTCAGTACCTCCAACAAACATGAAACCGCCCGGACGCAGTGCATTATGAAACTTCTGATACAAACTGTCCTTCGTTTCTGTTGTAAAATATATGACAACATTCCTGCATACAATCAGATCAAAATCTTCTTCAAATGAATCAGAAATCATATTCTGTTCTTTGAATGTTACGCGGCGGATTAATGTGGAATTAACAAAGTATGGCGGTCCACCCGGATTAAAATGCAATGCCTTTTGGGACAGAGAAAGGTTCTTGACTTCTTCAGTCAGAAAAGGTCCACCTGATTGAGCTCGAGCCATTGCTCCCCGGTCAAGATCAGTTGCCAGGATATAATGGCGCCTGGATGGAGCTACTTCATCCAACAACATTACCAGACTGAATGGTTCTGCTCCAGTTGAACAACCCGCGCTCCACACTCGCAAACCAACCCCCACCGGGCGAATTGATACCGAAGCCCGGAGCAATTCTTGTACTACAGATTGCCGTAGAAATTGCCATCTTTCTGGGTCTCGAAAAAATTCAGTAACATTAATTGTCAAATAATTGCGAAAGCGTTGTAATTCTTCCTGATCACTGCGCAGCTTGATAAGATAATCTGTCCATGTCTTAATTCCTGAGCGCCCCAGCCATGCGTCCAATCTTCTACGCATCTGTTCATCTTTATAATTGTCCAGGTTTATATCCAACAATTTCTGGACAGATGTTTTTATCTGTTGGTAATCCTCCAGATCCATAATTACTTCCCGACTGCTCTAATAATTGCATCTGCCACATTAGGAAGTGGAATAATTTCATCCGCTGCGCCTGCTTCAACAACACTACGCGGCATCCCCCATACCACGCAGGATTCTTCTGCTTCAGCAATTACCCACCCGCCAAAGCCATGAATAAGAGCAGCTCCATTGGTACCATCGCTTCCCATGCCGGTTAAAATCACTCCGACAACCCGATCACGATATCTCTCGGCGATAGAAAGCATGGTGATATCCACTGCCGGCCGCACTCCATGCATGGGTGGATTCTGGTTTAAAGCGACTGATGTTTTCTCATCCAGAGTCATATGAAACCCGCCTGGCGCAACCAGACAACGCCCAACAATCAGATTGTCACCTGGTTCAGCTTCTTTGACACTCAGGTGAGAAATTGTATTTAACCTTTCGGCAAGTGAGCGGGTGAAACCAACCGGCATATGTTGGATCACAACCACTGAAGCAGGTAAATTGCCTGGCAGGAGAGGGATAAGCATATTCAATGCCCGTGGGCCACCCGTTGACGAACCAATCACAACCACTTTTTCACCTGGTTGCAAAGCGCGCATGGTTTTATTAGTTGAAGGGAGGGGTTTCAACTCTCCGGTTTTCGCCATCCGGCCCAATGGCCACACGCGTGCTTTTGAAGCGCGGAGTACTTTGGCGGCAACTTCATCCAGAATGGCGGCCATGTTCGCCTTATAAATCGGTTTGGCAATAAAATCAACTGCTCCCAATGTAAGCGCCTGAACTGTTTCAATAGCACCATCGGAGGTCAGGCTACTGAGCATAACCACCGGGAGTGGGTTTGTACGCATAATTTCTTTGAGCGTAGAAATACCGTCAAGACGAGGCATTTCTACATCTAACGTTATTACGTCAGGGGACAACTCAGGGATTAACCCCAATGCTTCACGACCATCATGGGCCACCCCGACAACAACAATACCGGGGGTATTATTAAGATGCTTTGAGATCGTGAATCGCATGAAAGCGGAGTCATCTACAACCAGAACCTTAACTGGTGCATTCCCATGAGCTGGCGGATTTGTCATAAAGAACTACCCCAGCAGTTTGGAAATGGCACCGAGTACCCGCTCTCTTTCAAATGGTTTTACCACAAAATCTTTTGCGCCAGATTTGATCGCTTCTAATACTACAGATTCCTGGCCCAGAGCTGTCAGCATGATGACCTTGGCGGTGGAATCATAAGCCCGGATGGTCTTTAACGCAGTTAAACCATCCATCTCAGGCATTGTGATATCCATTAACACAAGATCTGGTTTCACTTTCTTATACATCTCCACAGCAATGGCCCCGTTTTCAGCCTCGATTACTTCATACCCATCTCCGACTAACATTTTTGAAATGCGCATCCTAAGAAATTCAGCATCATCAACGATTAGTATTTTTGCCATACTCCGTACTCCTTATAAATTTTAGAACTCACGTTCCTGGCCGCCCATCATTCGGATGGTCATGCGTCCATCTGCAATATATAACCGGACTGTCCGCCCGGTTTGGCCGCCAACTTCTTCACTGACCGCCTTGAGAAATAATTGCTTCATCGTTTCCCGGGCGGCATCAACGTTCCGTGTACCGATGTCGAAAGCACTCATTGCTGGGGCAGTTAAAATATTCGCTCCTCCAGCCATGCGAACAATCATTCTCTGTTTCACGGCTCCCAGGTTGGTCAACTGCTCCAATAATAACTTGATCCCGGAGTCAGCATATTTTGCAGGGTTGTCATCTTTATTATTCATCGTGGGTAAAACAGCGTGCAATAACCCGCCCAGCCGCATTACCGGGTCAAATATGCCTACGCCAACACAAGAACCTAATCCAAAAGCAACAAGAATATCTTGCGGATTTCGGCTTATTTGAATTTCGCCCAACCCAACTGCCAGACTATTACCCATTATTGCCCCCAAGATTGATCAACTTTTCAAGAGTCATAGAATCTGGAATAACCCAGAAATTCGCATCTGTTTTTCGATCTCCAAATGATAGGGCAGATTGGAACATCAATACTTCTTCACCCACATCGACCATTGTAGCAAAAATCACATCCAGGATCGCGCCAACCATATCCACCATTACTGCAGGTGGGCTGGGTCGAGCAGATGAACCGGTTAATTCAGCAATGGCATTCAGGAAAAATGAACCAGTCAGGTTCCCAACCTCTGCCAGCGCTGACCGTTCCATTTTTCCAAGCCGTTGGCTGGTTCCAATGGGTATTTCCAGGAGCATATCTGCCATCAGGAGCGCCTCGCTGTATGGAACTATGAGCATCATCTGGCCGCTGAGGTCGCCTTCAAATCTCAAATAAATTCCGACTGCGTCATTTTCAGGGCCACCGAGAAGGTTGGAGACTTCGCGGGTTGGAACCGCGCTCACGTATGGGCTGACAACAGTCAATTCCTGCCCGAACATACCCGAAAAACCTCGGGCAGCATTGGTAAAACCCTGGCTTGCAATTACGGATAACTGTTTAAGGACATGTTCCTGCATTTTATTCATATTCGTCCCGCTTCCACCCATTAATGTTGTTTCTCTTTCTGCCGATCAAAATATGATCCGGACCCTCGAAATAGTTCCTGAACATCAATAATGAGGATTGCCTGTCCATCACTAAGGATTGCAGCACTGGCAATCCCAAATACCTGGCCGATTAACGGCCCTAAAGATTTAACCACAACTTCTTCCTGTCCCAGAAGATGGTCAACAACCAATCCCATTTGCTGCTTTCCAGACAGCACGACAACAACATGGCGAAATTGCCCGGTCTCCTTTTCGCTTTTCATCTTGAATGTATCAGTCAATGATATCAGAGAGAGGACTTTATCGCGCAATAAAATAACAGGGCGATTATTAACCTTCTGAATATCCCCGTCTTTTATCCGCATTGTTTCCATCACCGTTACTAAGGGAATTGCAAGCGTACTACGCCCAACCTTTACCAATAGTGTGGGGATAATTGCCAGGGTGAGTGGTAAGGATATTTGAAAACGTGTGCCTTTCCCCTGCCAGGTTTCGACCATGATCGACCCATTCAGCTTTTGAACATTATTCCGTGCAATATCTAATCCAACCCCACGACCAGAAATATCACTGACTACCTTGGCTGTTGAAAAACCTGAGACAAATATCATATTAACTGCCTCATCTTCTGACATGACATTTGCTTCCGCCTCAGTAATCAGCCTACGATGAATGGCAACGCTCTTAACCCTTGCGACATTGATCCCCTGCCCGTCATCTTCAACAGTTAAGACGATTCTTCCTTGCTCATAGCGCGCGGTTAACTTCACATGGGCTGATTCTGTTTTTCCGAGCTTAACCCGATCCTCGGCAGTCTCAACACCATGATCAATACAATTACGGATCAGATGGATAAGAGGATCTGATATCTCCTCGATCACTGAACGATCTAATTCTGTATCTTCGCCCTCAATGATCAGGTCAACTTTCTTGCCAAATTTAGCCGAAAGATCGCGCACCATGCGGGGGAATTTATTAAACACGTTGGCAACCGGCAGCATCCGTATGCTCATTACCTCATTTTGAAGCTGGTCAGTGATCCTGCCAATATGAGCACTGGTTTGTGAGAGGGTTTCAATCTGTTCGTCACCCCGGAAGCGAAACTGAAGATTGCTACGAATCTGGTACAGGCGGTTGCGATCGGTGATCAATTCGCCCACCAGATTCATCAGGCTATCCAATCGCTCAACATTTGTCCGAACCGTTTTTTCCGCAACAATTCTTTGCGCCGGAGATACCCTTTGGGCTTCAAGTTCTTCAGGTCCATTCCCTTTTGCTCCTGCGGCCTGTGCAACAGGTTGGATCGGAGAGACAGGTGGGCCTGCCTGAACCGGGGTACTTGGTGCTGTTTCTACCCGCATCATATCCACTTTAACCTGCTCCAACTCTCCAATCGATTCCAAAACCTTCACAATTTCCGGTATGGAATGGGACGATTTGAATAAGGCTGTCACTTCAGATACTGGTTTGGCAGTCTCAATCGCCTCCTGGGATGGGTGTATATTAATAATTGCGCCCAATTCCTGGAGAGCCAGGAATAACTGTAAAGCCCGGGCTGCTGAAGAAAAGCTGCCTTCTGAAATCTTTGCATAAACCTGGAAAAGGTCAGCGCCATCCAGTTCACCAGGAATATTGCCTGATGATAACTTCTGCGAATGATCACTCTGCTCTAATTGTTGACTTGGTGCACCAGGGTCACTCGCAGGTTGAGCTTTGGCTAAATCAGAAAATCTTGCAGCCAGTTGATCAACATCAACTGGACTGGCTTCCAGGCTGACAACTTCTTCACGTAAAACACGGATGGCATCAACTGCTTCCAGGCATATGTCGATCAATTGTGTTGAGATGGGGTATAACTTCTTGCGTAATCCATCCAGGGCTGTCTCGAGTGCATGTGTAACTGTAACCATTCTTTTGTGACCAATCATCCCGGCAGTACCTTTAAGGGTATGAGCTGCCCTGAATAATCCCTGCAGTAATTCTTGGTCTTCGCCAGCCCGTTCTAACTGCACCAGCTCCTCGTCCAACACTTGAAGCTGATCTCCAGTTTCCGCCAAAAATATTGGTAATTCGTCCTGTGCTATATCAAACCTCAGATCCATTGTGTTGCCCTGGCCTTATCTGGTATGACATAAATTACAAAATCTGAATAAAAAAATGTACTGTGCCTGATTATTATAATCTAAAAACCGAATTCGGTTAGTGCAAAAATAATTTTCCATGCCACGACAATTCTGTATTATCCTGAACTCTCACCAATTTCAATTTGCAGATAATAATTCTTGCGGAGCTGCGTCTGCTCTGAGAGGATCACACTGAAAGGTATTTTTCGATCAAGAGCGATCACAACATCGTCATTTTGTCCGCGAAATATTGTTCCGGATATATGGATCTTTTCACCGCCAAAAAGAGTAATATCCCCTTCAACCTCTACACCCGGGCGGAAAACAAAATAATCGCTTTTCTTGAACCTTACCCCCCACTCTGAAATATCAACAACGGCAAAAACCAACGCATTCAGAATCAGCCTTGGCGCTAATACTGAAGGATATACGATTCTATAGTGCTGTCGCCTGTTTTGTTCCGGAATGGGGCTCACCGTATTATATCCTCCAGTTTCTTGTTGCGGAGGCGGTATACAAAAGCCAATACCTCGGCTACCACCGCATATAGTTCGGGCGGAATCACCTGATCAAGATCCACCTGGGATAATGCCTGTGTTAAAACTTTATCTTCGCGAATGGGTATTTGATTCTCTTTTGCTATGGCGATGATTTGTTCAGCCATTTTTCCCTGGGCAGTGGCGATCACGCGCGGCGCTTCATCCCGCGACGGATCATATCCAAGTGCTACGGCTCGTTTCAATGTCTTGTTTTCTTCGGCTTGATGATCCGGAACAGGAAGCTCACTCATTTGTTATGCCTCCAGGTTAATTTTTGTTGCCGGCCAGGCTGATGCGTCTTCTGCCATATTAATTCCCGGTGCCAATGGCCGTACTTCGCATCGGGAAAATTGCAGGTTATAGCCTAATTTCTCCAGGCCGGTTTGCAAGGAAGGAAGTTCACTCTCAATCAGTTGGCGCCATTCTTGTGTAGAGACGGTCATCCAGGCGCCAATTCGTTTTCCGATCAGTGAAAGATCAACCTGTAAATAGTCACCCTCTTCCAGGTCAATCGTTAAAACCAGACGGGTGTTTTGTGGATCTATTTTTTTCCCATCACCTTCCACACGGTACGCCACCCGCAAATTGGATGGGTAGAGGTCTCTATGTGGCGGATTGACATTGGGAAGCGATCCAGCAAGCAATGGTAAATTGGTCACCAGCCAGGGCGGATTATTGGGATCACGAACCTGAGTGGAATTGAGAAACTGCACCTGTCGCAGCGAATCCATAAACCGGTCAATCTGCCCAACCAGGTTATTCTCGCCCCTTGCAGCCAGCTCGCCGCGGAATGAAGCCAATGCCAATAATCCAGTGGAATCACCCGGCTTGATTCCACTATTGATGTCCTTGGAGAGTAAACCAGCCAGTTCAGATTCGAGAGATTTTCCCAGAAAAGCAACCACCTGTGGAAGCCGGTTCATCATCGCAGCAGGATCAGCATCCCAATCCACCAGGGATCCCTGCAACAATGTAAACACCTTCTCAGCCAGGGGGCGCAGCTCAGCCGGCACTCCAGATTGCAGCCATTTGGCCATCCCAACCTGCAGTTGTTGAATGGTTTCACTCAGAGACGGCAGCTTTTGCATCGCCAGGCTAAGAGTTCCGGTTGATAATGGCAAGCCATTGGCCTTAAAGGCAGCTGCCAGGTCTGCTTCAGCCTGCCCCCACTTTGACATGCCATTAAGAGACTGCAACAATTCATTCACCAGTTCACCGGTAACGGGCAGCCCCCGGCCGAGCAGGGCACGGGCTACGTTCATATTGGCATCATTCAACGGTAAATTGTTTAACTTCAGCAGGTTCTGTGCCAGCACGGTCCATTGAGAAGCTTGCGTGGGGGGTGTTGTCTCTCCCTCCTTCGCCGGAACAACTTGTAGCTGGAGAACCCCATCCACCATCCCGCGCACAACAAACTGGGCGGTCCGGCGTTCCAGGAGTGCAATTGCCTCTTCCACCGTTTCCAGACGACCAACCACTCGCGCCCCCTGGATTGCCAGCGACACCTGGTCTCCCGAGACTTTCAAGATTTCAGCGGTGATGCGCTGGTTTACCCGGAGTTGAACTGGTTGTTCTCCTGGGCGGTCAATATAGCTGATGGGTGGAGTGCCGCTGATGTTCATCATCATAATGAATTATATAATAATTTACTGAGGGCAAGGCAGGAACGGGTCAACAAAACTAACCAATCCTGCCTTGCCCAATAAATATTCTCCTACCTGTGTTTATTGTTTAAGGTTCACCAACTCTTGCAGCATCTGGTCAGAGGTGGTAATAATGCGTGAATTGGCTTGAAAACCACGCTGTGCCATGATCATATTAGCAAACTCACGGCTGATATCCACGTTGGAACCCTCGAGATAACCTGAGTTCACCTTCCCACGACCTCCTGAGCCGGCGGGTGCAATACGGGGCACGCCGGAGTTCAAACCGGATGAAAAGCGGTTACCACCTTCTCGCATCAGGCCGGCGGGATTGGCAAACAACGCCATTGCCAGTTGACCGATCAAACGCTGTTCACCATTGCTGTACACACCAAATAGTTCACCGGTGTTGGAACTGACGTTGAAATTAACCAGATTTCCGGCAGCCAACCCATCCTGGGTGGACAGGGCACCCGAAAACGCCGCAGCCAGCATGGTTAACCCGCTGGAATTGATATTGACATCATACGGAGTACCAGCTCCAGGTGAGGCCAGAACCTGCAGCTTGTTCATATCAGCAGGATAGACTTGAACATGCATAAGAGGATCCGGGACCGCAGGATCGGTTAATGCAGGACCCGCAGTTACTGCCACGGCTGTGGCTGCTGCATCATATTGCCCATTCGCGTTGAAAACGGCCATCCCCTGACCTAGAACCTGGGGACACATTGAAGGATCTGCTCCCACAGGCGGTGGAACTGCCACCCAGCGCCAGAGGCTGCCGCCAGCGGCTACGTCTGATGTCTCACGGAACCACTTGATGTTAACCTGCTGCAAAGTGCCAAGCGAATCGTACACTCCCATGGATACTGTATAAGAATCCCCTGTGGGGAAAGCATAACCCAGGACATCGGTTACTGTTGTAAACGTAAAGGGGTAATTTCCAGGAAGAGGGATGGCAGGGGGAGCGGGCGGACCATTATAGGGTTGGGCAGTAGATGCCAGATTCCCCATTAAGGAAGCATTTTCGGTGAGACTGGCGACAGTATTATCAATCGGGATTTGCAGCCCGACCAGGTTGGCAGTGGGTGAGATCACTCCAGCAGCTGCCATCCAACCCTGGATTCGATTGCCGTTACCGCTGTTCACCAGGAAACCCTCCGCGTCCATGGCCAGGGCACCTTCCCGCGAGAAGTACTGCCGCATGTCATCTCTGTATATGAAAAACCCATCCCCCTGTACGGCAAGGTCAAGGGCGCGCCCGGTGTTCTGCAGCGCTCCCTGGGTAAATACAGGGGAAATGGTGCCCACATTTACACCCAGGCCAATCTGGGTGGGATTAACCCCACCCATGAGACCCGTTGGGGCAGCACCAGACCGCATGGTCTGGGCAAACTGGTCTTTAAAACTCAAGGTACTGCTTTTGAAACCAGGTGTATTGACATTTGCCAGGTTATCGGCCACAACGTCCATGAAGTTTTGTTGGACAAATAACCCGTTAATCGCGGTAAACATTGAACGTA
>Ga0315273_10010521_pt1 | contig 11802 bp, 8 predicted proteins | sample YL17G02_0_MG_FD_205753 | JGI IMG/M metagenome (GOLD analysis project Ga0315273, IMG submission 205753) | Sediment microbial communities from Yellowstone Lake, YNP, Wyoming, USA - YL17G02_0 | ecosystem: Environmental > Aquatic > Freshwater > Lake > Sediment | place: USA: Wyoming | collected... | reverse complement strand
TCTCGGGCACCATTCCGGCGCGCAGGAGCTTTGCCACCTTGGCCTGCTGCGACGGATACGGCGCAACGAGCATGACGAAACGGTTGTCGCGTGTCGGGAAAATCGCGCCACCGAAGGTGTTCGTCAAGACCATGATCGAGTGGCCATTGAGCGTCGTGCAGTTGTACAGCACGTCCTGCCAGGGGCTCTGGTAGACGTAGGCCTTGCGCAGATCGACGTGGATGTCCTGTCCCTTGCCGCCACGCTGGCGATGCAGGATCGCCGATGCGATCGAGCCGACAGCGGCGGCCGCCGCCGAGGCCGCGCCGGTCTTCAGGACGGTCGGGCGCAAAGGATCGAGTCCTGCGAAGGTAACCTTGCCGCCGGTGTCGCTGCGTTTGAGGCCCAACTCGTCTTCTAGCAGGTGATCGACAACGGCGAGAAGGTCATCGTTGTTGTTAACGGGTTGATTGGTTCGCATTGGACTTCTCCACAATTAAAGTAACTTTGCATGCAAGCGGCAAAACGCCTCGAAGATATATTGGTCCGTCACAGGTTGACGGGCTGATCTCAGCCACGCGCGAAGAAGCTCAGAAGAAGACCCTGAATTTGAGGCTGGGGACAGCGACAAAGTCGGTACTCGGATTGAGGACGGGATTGAAGATGAGCTGGATGCCAGGTGTAAGGGTGCTGTTGGGCGTTAACCCAATATTCCAATAGGCGTCAATTCCGAACTGATCTTTGCGGCTGCTGCCGCTCGGCTGAAGACTGGGTAATATCTGCGACCACATGCCGGCGATCGAGGCTTCGCCCGAATTGCCGAAAGGCCGGAGGTAGGAGATACCGGCCACGGCGGTCTGGCCGGCGAGCGTCGCTGATATGCCGCCGCCTTCCGCGGTATTGTAGGTGTAGCTGGCGAAGCCGACGAGATTGCCGAGCTGCTTCTCGCCGGCGATCTTGAAACCGCCTCCCGCCGCGTTCGGCGACGTTGACGGATTCCGTGTGCTGCGTTTGTCGGCGTAGAACAGGTCGAGATGGAGGTGGTCGAACTCGCCGTTCTCGCGCCTCCAGTCGTTGCCGATCTCGAGACCATAGAAATATTGGCCGAGCCCGAAGGTGCTCCAATCGAGTCCATTGGCGGCGGGATCGCCGTTCATGTCATTCAAGGTCCCGACGAAATAGAGCCCGGAGCCCGGGATTGGCCGCGAGCGAAACGCGGTGCCGAGGCCGAACGTCGGATAGGGGATCGTCTCGCCGAACGCTAACGGGCTCGCGGTGAATGACGTTCTGGCGTCCTTGAAACGGAAGAAGTTGAAGAGGGACTGCGGACCCAGGTTGCCAACGCGGACGAGGAAACGGTCCCCCCCCAACTTCTGTTCCCAGAACAGGTCCTCGACGCGGACGTGTCCATTCCAGGAGGTCCATTCGTAGTTCGACCATATGGCGCCCAGATAGCCTACGCCGAATTGCGCGGGCACCGCATTGTCACCAATCGAGTCGCGCCAGCCGAACCGCGCAACCAGCGTGCCCTGGTTGGGCCCGTCACGGTCGAGCGCCGCCCAAGTGACGCTGGCCGCAGCCCACCCGCCGAGCGCCGTGTCAGTAGGGGCGGAAGGAACGGTTTTCGAAGCCCACTGAAACAGCTGCTGATAACTCGCGCCGAACGTAATACCATAATTGTCATAAAGTTGTTTTCGCCAATCTTTGACTTGAGCCCTCCACGGCGGCTGCAGCCCCGGGAACAGCGTTGTCGGACCCTGAGCCACCGCCGCCGGCGGCGAGGGCGGCAGCTTGGGGAAAGGCGTTTTCGGCCCCTTCTTGGCCGCCGCCGCTGACGGGCGCAGCGCAGGCATGTGGGGCTTGCGCGCCACTGCCGCCGGCCGCGCAGGTGCAGGCATGTGGGGCTTGCGCGCCGCTGCCGGCGGCCGCGCAGGTGCCGGCGGATCGGCCTGAGGCTCGCCCCCGTTCGGATCGTGATTGGCGTCGTGGAAAGGGCTGGTCTCCAACAATTCTTCCGCCCGAACCGGACCCATCAGGGTCAGGAAAGCGAGCAGGAAACCCATGGAGAGGCCGCGCGCGGCTCGCGCGTGGCGGATTGGTTTGTCATTCCCCATCATTTTTCCCATCATTGTTGGCACCACCACACAATCAACCCTTCGCCCACTCCGACTGACCGACAGCACCTTCGGCGATAAGCCGCTTAACGTCCTCCGGCTTGTAGCCGAGTTCAGCCAAGACCGCCGGCCCGTCGGCGCCGATGCGCGAGGTGGCGCGCGGCCGTGGCGTGGGCACGCCGTCGAAGGTGAACCAGGTCGGGCGAAAGCAGTGGTTGACCCAGCCGTCGCTTTCGCGCTTCTCGAAGTACACCGTGGGCGAAGGCTTGTCCATGTGCCGGTCGGCCACCTGCCGGCAGGTCTGCACCGGCACCGCGAGCAGGCCCTTGCCCTTGGCATGGGCAAGTCCTTGTGCCTGCGTCTTGCCGGCCAGTTCGGCCGTCATGTCGGCCTTGCCCTGCACGAAGATCCAGCCGTCGCTGAGCTGATAGACACGCTCGCCGGCATTGCGGCCCGTGGCGTACTGGCCGCGGATGTTGTCGGGCGGCTTCGGCACGCCGGTCAGCAGCAGTTGCGTCAGCGTGGCCGATGGCGCCAGCGAGGCCTGCGCCCAATCGCCTTTGCCGTCCTTGCGGTGCTCGCGTGCGTAGAGCGCCGTCACGCCTGCAAATACGGCCAGGTAGCCGCACAGGTAGTCCACGCACGAGGCCACGCCGTGGTAGGTGGGAGCGCCCTTGTTGCCGAAGCGCTCCATGATGCCGGTGGGGCCCTGGATCGACGGGTCGAAGCCGACGTCGTTGTCCTGCGGGCCGCGCCGCTCGCCGCGGAAGGCGGTGACCTGCAGGCCGATGCACTTGGGGTTGGCGCGCTTCAACGTCGCCGGGTCCAGGCGCAGGCGCACGAGTTGGCCGTCCATCTTGTTGGCAAGCACGAAGTCGGCCGTGGCCGCCAACTGCGCCATCACCTTGGCGCCATCGGGGTTGCGCACGTCGATGATGATCGTGCGCTTGCCGCAGGCCACTTCACCGGCCCAGTCGACGACGATCGTCGGCGAGCCATTGGGCTCGGGCTGGAAGCTCTGCACCACCGAGGCGCCGAGTTCGGCAAACATGCGTCCGCAGCACGGACCGGCGAGCACGTTGGTGACATCGAGCATGGTGTAGCCGGCGAGTGGGAACTTCGCTGGCGCCAAGCCCGTCACCTTGGGTACTGGGGCCGTGCGCGGCGGCAGCGCCCGAATGCGCTGGGCGACGGCCAGCGATGGATAGGGCTGCGCGCTTTCCACCCAGCTGGTGCGGCCCACGCGCACATGGGGGTCGCCCGACACGCTGTCGATGATGCCGGTCTCGCGCGCCGTGCGGTGCACCAGCCAATCCTGCCAGTTGCCGATGATGGCTACGGCCACGCCGTTGGCCTGCAGGAAGCGGTCCCACTCGTCGGCACTGCGGCTGGCGAAGATCGGCTCCAGCCAGTCGGCGAGCTGCGAGGTCAGGTCGAAGCGCAGCGCCAGCGAGTCGGCCAGGTTGTTGTGGCGATTGGGAAGGTTGGCCGGGTCGAAGGAGTTCACATCGACCATGCCGGCGGCGAGTGCCTTGTCCCACAGGCCCAGGGCTTCGAGCGCGCGCCGTGTCAGGCGGCGGTTGGGTGCGGCCATCGGCAGCAGGAAGCGCCCGTCGGCACAGCGGTAGGGTGCCGACAAGGGCGCCACGCGCTGCTCGAGGTACAACTGGCCGGCCGGCTCGGCCATGGCCCTGCCCATGATCACCTTAGCCTGCTCGGGCGCCAGCCCCGGTGGCAGGCCGCCAACGACGATAGGCGCCAGGTGCGGCGGCAAGCCGCTCGAGGTGAGCGCCAGCGCGCCGATCGCCGACAGCCCGCCGGCGATGCGCGAGGCGTGCACCTCGCGGCCCAGGCCGGTGCGCTCACGATCGACCAGTACCGCGGCCACCGCTACTGCGCCGTTGACGCCGGCATACACCGACGACAGCGGCAGCGGCGTGTAGATCACCGGCCGGCCGAGCATCGGGCCGGTGATGCTCATGTTGGTGAAGAAGCCGACCAGGCCGCCGATCAGGTCCTCGCTGCAGTTGGCGGGCAGGTAGCCGTAGTCCAGGTCGCCGGGCAGCGCCGCCACCACGCGCATCACGGTCTGGTGCGGCAGCCGCTTCACGGGTACATCACCGTCCACGATGATCACGTCGGCCGAGGAGGTGTCGGCCAGGTCGCGTGCGCGCAGCACGAACTTGCCGCGGTCGAAGTAGTTGTCGTCGAACTCGGTCGAGGGCTTGTCGCGCTCGACGAAGACCTGCGCGCCCTGGTCTGCGAACATCAGGCCGGTCAGGCGGCCGGTCAGCGTCTGGCTCAGCTCGATGACGCGCACGTTCTTGTAGGGCATCTGACCGGTGGGCTTGGTAGCGGCTGGCTTCGTAGCGGCTGCGCCCTGCGCTGCGGCCACCCCCGGCAGGCCTGCGCCGAGCGCGGCGCCGCCGATGGATTGCAGCGCGCCGCGCCGGGTCAGTCCGGCTTTGGAGGCGCCGGCATCTTGTGGGGTTGCCGGATGGCCATTGCGGCCGTCATCGCCCTTGCTGTTGCTGTCAGTCACTGTTCGATCTCCTGTGTCGATTGCGGCGCTGCCGCGCCGATTGAAAGTGTTGTGCATAGACCAGCCGCCTCAGACCCAGTTGACCGTGTCGGCGCCGCGCACCGCGACCAACGGCGTGCGCCACTGGCCCGGCGTCTTCGACAGCTTGACCTGCGGGCCGAGGCGCTGCACCAGGCCGTAGGGCGTTTGCGCCTTCATCAACTCGGGCTCGACCATGCGGTGACGCGGATCGTTGGCGTCGAAGCTCTTGGTCGGGAACTGGCCCAGGCTGGCGTACCACATGGCCGCACGCGCGAGGCTGACGCGAACGTGATAGCTGCCGCCTTCCTTGGCGCGGCGGCGCAGCGCCGCGAGCACGCCGGCAGCGCCGAGGTAGCCAGCGATGTAGTCGTTCATCACAAGCGTCGGCGGGAATTTCGGCGGGCCACCGTCGCCTTCGGCGATGGTGAACCCGGTCACGGCAAGCCCTTCCATGTCGAAGCCGCCGCGCTTGGCCCAGGGGCCGTCGTTGCTGTAGGCATTGACGGACAGGTAGATGATGCCGGGGCGCACCGCAGCCAGCTCCTTCGCGCCGAAGCCGAGCCTGTCCAGCGTGCCGATGCGGTAGTTTTCGACATAGACATCGGCCTGCGGCACCAGCGCCTTCAGGCGCTTGTTCTGGTCGACATTGCGCAGATCGACGAAGGTCGAGCGCATGCCGACGTTGACATCGACGACGAGCGCCTCATGCTCGAAGGCCTGGTCGCGCGCCACGTGCAGCACCTGCGCACCGTACTCGGCCAGCGTGCGCGCCGAGACCGTGCCGGCAATCACATGAGTGTTGGCCATCACCTTGATGCCCGACAGCGGCTGCGTCGGGTTGGCGCTCCAGCGCTCGGGGGCAGAGTCGCCGATCTTGACGATCTCGATCAGCGGCGTCTTCGCGAGAAAGGCGCCTTCAGGGTGCGCCAGCCATTCCTTGGCGCTGCGGTGGACGACGCCGACGCCGCCCATCTCGTTGAGCCGCTCCTCGAACTCGAAGCTGTTCACAGCCTTGAAGCCGCGCACGAGGTTGTCGCGCCCCGGCGGCACGTTCAAGGCTTGCAGGCCGGCCCGCTCAAGGTGCGGATAGGCGCCGGTGATGTTGAAGAAGCGGCCGTCCTTGGTTTCGAACGGCACGAAGGTCATCGGGTTGCCGAGGCCGATCGGGGCCTGAAGCATCAGCCCGTTGACGCTGGGGTGGAGAAAGTTGAAATTGGCGGGCAGCGGATCGGCGGCCGGGATGACGCCTGCCGCCTGGCTCATCCGCATCACCCCGCCGATGAGCGGGTTCACATTGTAGACCGACTCGCGCAGATCGACGCTCAGGTCCTGGCCCTGGCCGGTGCGCTCGCGCCAGACCGCCGCGGCGCCCACCGCCGCGCCCATCGCCGGCAGCGCCATCGCGGTGCCGATGCGGAAGTGGCTGCGCAGGATCGGGTCTTCGCCGGTGAAGCTCAACTTGCCGCCGCCGTCGGCCGGCGTGCCGCCGATGTCCTTCATGAAGCCGGTGAAGGTGGTGTTGATGTCGAACGCCCCAGCTGGCGTCTGCGCCTTCGCGACGCCGCCGATCGTCGTCGCGAACGCGACGCCTACCGCCGCGGCGCCGGCAACCTTGATGAATGCTCGGCGGTCGTTATTGAGGTCCGTCATGTCTACGTGCCCTTCTGTCTTGTGTACAAGTTACTCAGCAAAAATAAAGGCCGCACACAACTGGAACCCTCAGTTCGCCACGCCCTCGGGCTTTTCCGCGTAGTAGCGCAGCAAGCCCCCGAATTGGATCGGCGCACCGCCGATAACGAACAACTGGTTGATTCCCATCTGCAGCGGCACTGTGGCCTGATTGCGGGGTAGTGTCCAGATCCTTTGGCACATTTTTTCAAGCGACGTTGACTTCGGTTTTGGTTTGTTCGGCCTGATACAGAGGCCATCACTCATATCTCGCTGCGGATTTGCACCGCATGCGAGCAGCGCTTCTGCTCCGTTCCGATGCAGGCCAGCTAGGAGCAGCCAAGGCAGATCTGCGCTGTGCGCTGGAGATCGCCCGCAAGCAGGAATCGCCCTCCCTGCAACTACGCGCCGCACGCGACCTAGCGCGGCTCCTCGCTGAGCAGGGCGAGCGGCGGCAAGCCGCCGATCTTCTTGCCCCGATCTATGGTGGATTTACGGAGGGCTTCAACATGACGGACCTCATAGAGGCCAAAGCCTTTCTTGATGAGTTGCGCGCATAAAATGAAACTCGGCCGGTTACCTTGCAGCCCAAGTTGTTGACATTGGCCTCCGCAATTTGAATATCACGCGATTGCGGATAAGGTTGCAACTGACCGCCAAACAGCACCGACGCTGCTCGCCAAATCTTGCTGTGCCAGCGTCCCGTCATCGCTTCTGCCAGGCAAAACCTGATCCCATCGCCGGCTGCGCATGCTCCCCTCCAAGGATAAACTCGCAAAATCAGGGGTCGTTCATCTTTGCGGCATCACGAAGACGCACGCCCCTACGCCTCAAATCCCCATGGCGCGCAGCGGCCAAACTACCCCATCCTGACTGCGATTTCGTGCCTTGGCGCTTCTCGGACGCCTGCCGCCGGAGCACGTCGAGGGGTTCGTCATGCAGGGGTCGGAGAAACCTACACAGAGGCGGAAAATTTATCGAGAATGTGTTCGCCAAAATGCTTCGCGAGTATTCGCGGACCTTCGGAGATTTTCAGTTCATTGCCCAGAGATAGGCCACTGTCGCGGCGCAACCAAGCGCAGTTCTGACCGCATGCAGCCGCGCCCATGTCTCCAGCATTGCGCGCGAGGCAGGACCAGCATCATTTTCCGCAATGGCTTTGAGCTTATGGTTTGTCGGCATAATTCCGATAAAGGTATAGGGCCAATTTGCGACAATCAGGATCGCGCCGACGATCCAGTGCCAGTCCTGGCTCATCCATGCGGTGATGAGCCCAAATGCGCACGAAGCAGCCGCAAGACCGGATTGCATCGTGTAGCCCGCAGCATAGCTGGGTTTCCATTGTTTCAGCAGGTTCTTGTCGTCAAGCCCCATGCGTGCTGGATGCTCGGCAAAGTTGATATAAAACGCTGCGCCAGCAAAAGCAGCCGCTAGAACAAGCGCCAATTGACCTGTAATCATTGTATTTCTCCTTTCGGCACCCACTACACCAGACGCAATGAGAGATTATAGCGCGTGTGACCTGTCGTCGATGGGGTTAGTTTTGGTTCGATGATGACTGCGCTGGTGATCGGAAACCAAGCACCGAGTTTGGGCGTTTGATGTTGTAGTTGATGCGCCATTTTTTCGATGGCATCTGCAACTCCTTGAAGTCCGCTCCGGGTCGTGTGTCACGAGCGTAGCCGGTCCAAACGGCTGCGTGCAACTGTACGAGAGATGAAGGAGGGCCCTTCGGGTTCGGCAATCAGGTGCTGATCTCAAGCCACTGCAAGCTGCTGCGGACAAAAGCCGTGGTGGTGAGCGTTGCAGTCAAGTCTGGGCAGAAGTTCAGGCGGCAAGGTCGAGAGAGGCAGCTCAGGGCTAAAAGCCTCCGCCAAACCACCCCATCCTGGCCGCGATTTCGTGCCTTGGCACTTCTCCGACGCCTGCCGCCGGAGCGCGTCGATGGCCTCGTCATGCAGGCGTCTGAAAAGCCTGCGCAACAGCGGAAGTGAGATAGCAGGCTAATCTGGCGCGGTGGGCCACGTACGAACTTGGGGTAACCGTTCATCACGTTGCGCGAGAAGCTATTGAATATAGTAAGCAATGTTGGGCACACAGAATGCAGGCACCATCATCGTCATTCAGCAGCCTATCCGATCACTTCTTGGCGCTGGCCTTGGCCAATGCTGAGATCGGGAGATTTATGGTGAGGAACATGCTACCGCCCTCCGGCCGGTTCTTTGCACCAAACTCAAGATAGCCCCTGAGATTGGTATAGATGGGCACTCCACCTGCGATAAAATTATAGCCAAGTTGCGGCCCAATGCCGAATACGCGCGACTCGAAATCGCCAAGTATTGCAGGCTGTCCATTGTCGGGCGTCAGTTGCTGGTAGGCAAAGCCAACCGCTCCTATAAACAATTGCTCATTCAAGAACTGTGCCATGCCGACATCGAGATGCGCGTCGATGCCATTGGTGTAATTGGTCTCTTGGTTCTCGAAGTTGAAGGTTACGCCTGTAGTTGCAGAAAATTCAAATCCTGTCTTCGGATTGAGGTAGGTATAGGCGCCACCGAAGTCTATAGCGGTGTGGCCAATGCCGAGATTGGCAAGCCGGTCTGAACTATATGAACCAATAGGGATGTCTCCGGTGACATACGCCATCCAGTTATTGACCCCATCGTTCCAGAAGAGTTGTGCCGTTGGATAGAGATCGCCAAAGCCACTGACAGTATCGGTGCGGCTCGCACTGAGTGGCCCAATCGACACATCTCCTGACACTCTGTTATAGGCAGGAAGGATTGCAAGTGAAAAATTCGGACGCGCCCCTAGAAAAGTCGTGTCAGGGGTGTAGGTTGGCACGATAAACTGGGCGAAGAAATCAGCGTTGACGCCAATTGCCAGTTCACTACCCTGCCGCAAAGTTTTGCCGCCACTCATGTCGCCGGTATAATAATAGGAGACGGTCGGGAGTGAAAAACCGGGATCCGGGGCTACTGCAGCGAAACTGCCGTATTGACCTGGCAGCCAGAAGCTGACGCCGCCTTCGTCGGCCAGCGCGGCATTTTGTGATCCTCCCAAGATGGCGAGTGTGACCCCCATCCCAAGCCAAGTGCGAATGAGTTGTTGGTTTTTGCGAGGTTTCATAGGCCTACCCTGTCAGTTCTTAAATGTTTGATTGCTCGCGGCTATTTCGACTACACACGGGTCTGATGCGATTTGCGCCAAGGATATTCTTGGCACGTATAACTATTGGCTCTTCGGCGGCACGTACGGATCGGGGGTACCCATTGGGATCAATGGGCTGTCCTTTGTGGATGCCTGGAACGCGCCGACGATCTTCAACATTGGGGTTACCACCCAACTATCGGGCGTCGGCTTTTCCTCCCGGGGATCGGTAAAGAGGTTGATGATGAACGGAATGCCAAGCTTCAGCGGAGGATCAAACATCGTGTCCTGTTTGTAGAAGTGAAGTTTCCAATTCCGCCACTTTACGGCCAGCATGAGATCAGCACCCCAAATGGGGAAGCCCTCACGCGCGGATTTTTCCGATTCTCCGAGAAAAAAGCCGGACTGATCTATGCTGTCCATCGGTCGATCCGTGGGCACCTCGGCGCCGCCGAGCTTCGCCAGCGTAGCAAACATATCCACGCCATGGACGATCTCGTTGCTAACTTGTCCCGCCTTGATCTTCCCCGGCCAACGGATCATGAATGGCACTCGGATGCCACCTTCCAGTGCGGTAAAATACTGTCCGCGCCACGGACCCGCCCAGCCGTCCCACGGCTTGAAGAACTCCGGACCGTTATCACTTGTAAAGATCACGATGGTGTTGTCCCGGATGCCAAGCTTGTCCACAGTATCAAGTAGCTGTCCGACATTGCTGTCCATTTCGGTCAACATATCCGCCCAGTCGCCATTTCCGGTCTTACCCTTGAAAGCCGGGTTTGGCTCCGTCGGCAAGTGTGGCTGAGTAAGGGAAACATACATGAAGAACGGCTTATCCGCTTTAACCTGTCGCTCCATAAATGTGATCGAACGCTTCGTGATCTCTGCGTCGATCAGTCTGCGCTGCACAATGTCATAGTCAGCAAGGGCGACACTCTTTTCGCCCTTCTTGCCCTCCATGATTTTTTCCTGTGGCACGATGTCAGACGAGTAGCCCACGCTGGAGGACCACATGGACTCGTCTGTTGTACGCGGAATGCCGTACCACTCGTCAAATCCCTGATCGTTCGGCAACCGTCCATCGTGACTGCCAAGGTGCCACTTGCCGTGGAGTGCAGTGGCGTAACCCGCCTTCGACAGAGCCTCGGCAATCGTTATTTCCCACTGAGTCAAGCCTTCTGGAACACCACCAAACGGAACTGCATAGGTTCCAGAACGGATGGCAAATCGCCCGGTCATCAGACTCGAGCGGCTAGGCGTGCACTGGGTTTCCATATTCATGTTGGTCAGACGGAGACCCTCGCCCGCGAGCGCGTCCAGCCTCGCAGTAGGGGCCCCCCGGGTTGCTCCGCCGCCATAGGCACCCAATTCGCCGTAGCCCAAATTGTCCGACAAAATGAAGAGAATGTTCGGCTTGTTTGCCTGTGCCATTGTTGGAGAGGCCAACACGACAGCATGCAGAATGAGCGCAATGGCAGTAACCAAGAAGTTCCTGGAATAAGTCGACCGGGCTTTCATGGGCTTCCTCCGAGGTTTACCGACATCCACCAGATGGTTGGCTTCGTGTGGCCAAAGTGCGTGAAGGTTGAACCTATCCGCACCGAATTGATAGGCCCTGAGCCTAATCGTCGGTGAGCAGTGACTTATGAATTACCGCCCCGATCACCGCACCAGCGATGGGTGCGAGCCAGAACAGCCAGAGCTGCTGAATGGCACCAGAGCCCGCAAATATGGCCACGCCGGTTGAACGCGCCGGATTGACCGAGGTGTTGGTCACCGGGATTGAGATCAGATGGATCAGCGTTAGGGCCAAGCCAATGGCGATGGGCGCAAAGCCCGCCGGTGCCCGCTTGCCGGTTGCCCCCAGGATGATGATAAGGAACATCGCCGTCAACACCACCTCCGTTACCAAACATGAAAGCAGCCCATATTTGCCTGGTGATAGATCGCCGTAGCCGTTTGAGGCAAATCCACCGACGCCAGCGAAATCCGCCTTGCCTGATACGATGAGATAGAGAACTATTGCCGCCACTATGGAACCCGCCACCTGAGCGATCACGTACCCTGGCAGCTCGCTCCATGAGAAGCGCCCAGCAGTGGCCAAGCCGACGGAAACCGCCGGATTAAAGTGCCCACCGGAAATGCCGCCAACGGCATAGGCCATGGTAAGCACGGTAAGACCGAAGGCCAGTGCCACGCCAACAAATCCAATGCCGAGGCCCGGAAACGCGGCCGCGATTACGGCACTGCCGCAACCTCCGAACACAAGCCAAAATGTACCAAAGAATTCAGCTGACAGTTTCCTCAAGATATTCCTCGCTTGTTTAT
>Ga0315273_10010519_pt1 | contig 11803 bp, 9 predicted proteins | sample YL17G02_0_MG_FD_205753 | JGI IMG/M metagenome (GOLD analysis project Ga0315273, IMG submission 205753) | Sediment microbial communities from Yellowstone Lake, YNP, Wyoming, USA - YL17G02_0 | ecosystem: Environmental > Aquatic > Freshwater > Lake > Sediment | place: USA: Wyoming | collected... | reverse complement strand
GGGGCGTCCCGGGCTGTTTTTGTTTGGGTTGTGTGGGTAAATGGTCGTTTTCAGGGGCGCGGGGGGGGGGGGGGGGGGGGGGGCCGCCGCTGCGCCCGCCGCCGAAGCTCTCGACGCCGTCGTCGTCGAGTACGAGCCGCTCCCCGCCCTCTTCGACTTCGACGCCGCCCTTGCCGAAGGCGCCACTCTGCTCCACGACGACGCCCCGGGCAACATCGCGGGCACCTTGGCCTTCTCCAAGGGCGATGTCGACGCTGCCTTCGCCGAGCCTGGCGCCGTCGTGGTGGAGGGCACGTACACGACGCAGCGCGTCCATCAGTGCTATATGGAGCCCATGGCCTGCCTCGCCGAGTGGTCGCCCGACGGGCGCCTGATCGTCCACATCGGCTCGATGAACACCTCGGGCATCCGCTGGATGCTGGCGAATTCTCTGGAGCTGCCGATTTCCAAGGTGCGGGTGGTCCAGCCGAACGTGGGCGGTTCATTCGGCAGTAAGGTCACCAACGCAGGCATCTACCCGGCGGCTGCGTGGCTGGCCAAGCTCGCCGGCCGTCCCGTGCGCATCGTCTACACGCGCGAGGAGGAGTACTTCGCCAGCCGTCCGCGGGTAAACAACCGCATCTGGCTCAAGACCGCCGCGCGCCGCGACGGCAGCCTACTGGCCCGAGAAGTGACGCTGCTGAGCGATGTGGGCGCGTATGTGGAGATGGCCGCGGCCATGCTCGAGGTGATGTCGCATCGGAGCGACTCCCTCTACCGCATCCCCAACATCCGTTTCGACGGCCGCATGGTCTACACCAACCGCTCGCCTGTCGGGGCCTATCGGGGCTTCGGCAACCCGCAGATGACCTTCGCCTACGAGGAGCAGCTCGACCGCATAGCGCGGGAACTCGACCGCGATCCGTTGGAGTTTCGCCTGCAAAACGCCAGTCGGCAGGGCGACGTGTCCGTGCACGGCTGGGAGCTTCAGAGCTGCGGCTACCCCGAGGCTCTCGAGATCGTCCGCGAACGCTCCGGTTGGGACCGGAAGCGCGCGGAACGGAAGCCATACCGCGGACTGGGCGTGGCCGGCACCATTCACGAGGGCGACGACCGTCACTCCACCGGTTTCGCCGGCTCCGAAGCCACCTTGGAGATCACCGAAGACGGGCGGGTGCTCGTCACGTCCGGGGAGGGGGAGTTCGGCCAGGGCGCCCACACCACCTTCGCGCAGATCGTGGCCGAGGAGCTCACCATCCCCCTGGAAGACGTCACCGTCCGCTTCCCAGACACCGATATCAGCGCGTACGCGCTCGGCCCCTGGGGTTCCCGTATCACCATCAGCGGCGGCAACGCGGTGAAGTTCGCCGCGGAGGCGGCGCGGAACCAGCTCATGGAAGAGGCCGCCATCCTGCTCGACGTGCGCGAGGGCAACATCGCCTTGGCCGGCGGGCGCCTGTTCGTGGAGGGGGATCCGGCCCGCTCGGCGAGTGTTGCCGAGGTGGCCCACTCCGCCCTCTATCGTCTGAGCGGGGGTCTCATCCGCACGGTGGGCAAGGAAGAACCGTTCACGAGCATGATGAACCCGGAGATCCAGTCCAACCCGTGCAGCGCCTACTCATTCGCCGCACAGGTGGCCGAGGTGACCGTGGATCCCGACACGGGACAGGTGCGCATCGATGGTATCTGGACCGCCAACGACTGCGGCACCGTGCTCAACCCGCTCATGGCCGACTCCCAGGTGGAGGCCAGCGTGTTGCAGGGCATTGGCTTCACCTTCTCTGAGCACATGGAGTACCGACGTGGTCACCTGCGTGAGGCCGGGTTCCTGCGCACCGGGACACCGAACGTCTTCGATATGCCGCCGGTGGACGTGCAGTACACGGACACCTGCGACCCGTATGGTCCATATGGAGCCAAAGGGGTGGCGGAACTCGGGCAGCCCCCCATTCCCGCGGTGCTGGCCGGGGCCATCGAGGACGCCATCGGGGTGCGCTTCACCACGCTTCCCATCACGCCCGAGGACATCGTGCGGGCGCTGGCGACCCAGGCTCGCGGGCGTGGGCTTTCGGTCACCGAGGGCGTCGAGGCGGTGGAATCGTGAGGCAGGCGATAGTTCTTCAGGTCAACGGCCGGCGGCACGACGTGCTGGCGCGGCCCAGCGATACCCTCTCCCAGGTGTTGCGCGAGCAGCTCCTGCTGACCGGTACAAAGGAAGGCTGCGGGTTGGGGGAGTGCGGCGCCTGCTCGGTATTGCTGGACGGCCGGGCGGTGAACTCCTGTCTGGTGTTGGCCGTCGACGCCGAGGGCCACGAGATCGTTACGATCGAGGGACTCGGGCATCGGGCCGCCGCGGCCGAGGGTCGCCCGCTGGACGAAACGCTCACGCCTCTGCAGGAGGCTTTCGTAGAGCACGGCGCCATCCACTGCGGATTCTGCACGCCGGGAATGGTTGTTACCGCGACAGACTACCTGGAGAACGGCCAGCGGCACGACCGCGAGGCGCTGATGCGGGCCATCGAAGGTAACATATGCCGCTGTACCGGTTACGTCACGATCGTCGCCGCAATCGAGTACGCGCAGGCGGCGGTAGAGGCCGGGGCATGAGGAGGATCACATGAGGATCGCGTCGCTGCAACTGGCCATCCTCGACGACGAGAGCAAGGAAGCCCGGGTCGAACGGGTGATGGGTATGGTGGCTGGGTGCCGGGGGGCGGACCTCGTACTCCTGCCCGAGATCTGGAACACCGGATACTTCGCCTTCGACCGCTACCACGACGAAGCCGAGACTCTCGACGGCCCCACTGCCGCAGCCGCGGCTGCCCAAGCGAAGGCCTTGGGTGCCTACGTCCATGTGGGCAGCTTCGTGGAGCGTACTCCGGAAGGCACCTTCACCAACACCAGCGTCTTGTTCGACCGGCACGGCCACCGGGTGGCGACGTACCGCAAGATACACTTGTTCGGCTTCGGCTCCGACGAGACCAAGGTGCTGACTCCCGGCACGGAAGTGGTGACGGCGGCCACCGACTTCGGCCGGGTGGGTCTAGCCACCTGCTACGATCTCCGCTTCCCCGAGCTGTTCCGGCGTATGGTCGACGAGGGCGCCGACTTCTTCCTGGTCTGCTCGGCGTGGCCGTACCCTCGTCTGGAACACTGGCTTATGCTGAACCGGGTGCGCGCTTTGGAGAACGAGGCCTTCCTGGTGTCGTCCAACTGTGTGGGCGTGACGCGGGGTAAGCAGTTCTGTGGCCACAGCCAGGTCGTCGATCCGTGGGGAGCCATCGTGGCCGCCTCCGGTGACGAGGAGACGGTAGTCTGGGCAGATGTAGACCCGAGCATGGCGGCGCGGGTGCGCGATGTGTTCCCGCCCCTGCGCGACCGCGTACTGTGAAGGAACAGATAGTGTGAAGGAGCGGATATGGTGGAACTGACATTCCAGGTGGGGGGAACCCGCCCAGAGGCGGTGACCTTCTCCGTCGCCCGCGTGCTGAACGGCGGGTTTGCGGGGCGCGACCAGGCCCAAGTGCGCGCGCATATTGAGGAGTTGGCTCATCTGGGCGTCAAGGACCCCGGGGAGACCCCGACCTTCTACCCCTTACTCAAGACGGCGGTCACCCAGGCCCTCGAACTGGAGGTGGTGGCGCCGAGGGGCAACTGGGGCGAGGCCGAGCCGGTGATCCTCTTCACAGCGGACGGGCTTCTAGTGACGGTGGGCTCCGACCATACCGACCGGGACCTCGAAGGGTTCAGCATCTTGAAGTCGAAGCAGGTGTACCCGAACGTGGTGGGCCGCGCGGCCTGGCGCTTTGACGAAGTCGTCGATCACTGGGATGCGGTCATGCTGCGCGCCTGGGTGGGCGAAGGGCGTGCACGGCTGTTCCAAGAGGCCCCGTTGGCGGCTCTCATACGGCCGCAGGAGCTGATCGAGCGGGCTCGGGGGCTGATTGACGGAGACCCGGCAGGCACGGTCTTCTTCCTGGGCACCGTCGCCGCAAAGGAGAAGATCACCTTCGCCGACTACTTCGAGTGCGAACTGGAGGACCGGGTGACCGGGCAGACCCTCGTCTCAGCCTATCGCGCAGTACCCATCGGCTGGTTCAAAGGAGAGATCGACACGTAGTCCGCGGCCGTCCCTCGCGCTTTGCCGTCGGCCGAAGTGCGAACATGCACCACGAAACGCGATGAGCGGGAGGATTGAAGCGATGCCGAAACCGGAACTCGAGTTCTTCGACCCGGCCCCGATCGAGTGGCAGGAGATCGAGGGCTCCGGCGGGATGATCCACGAGAAGATCCTGAGCCTGGATCCCGACACGGGGGACTACACCCGGGTGCTGGAGTTCAAGCCCGGCACTCGCACCAGCGAGACCTTGATCCATGAATTCTGGGAAGAAGTATGGATCATCTCGGGGAGCCTGAATGACGTGGCGAAGAAGCAGCACTATCCAGCCGGCACCTACGCCTGCCGGCCGCCGGGCATGATCCATGGCCCGTACGACATCCCCGAGGGGTGCGTGACCTTCGAGATCCGCTACTACAAGTAGCCCACGGTCGGGGGCCGGCGCGACCGCGCCGGACTCGGGCCCAGCAAGGAGGACCCCGGCGGTGCAGGACCTGGAGATGGTGCGCTTCGTAGTCAATGGAGTCTCGGCCGCGCTGGAGGTCCCTGCCGGCCGGTCCTTGCTCGCGGTGATCCGCGACGATCTTGGGCTCAAGGGGACGAAGGAAGGATGCTCTCAGGGTCACTGCGGTGCGTGCTCCGTTGCCGTCGACGGTGACGTGGTCCGCTCCTGTCACGTGTCTGCCAGAGATGTCGAAGGCCGGCGTGTGACTACTGTCGAGGGGCTCGGCACCCGGGAGGCGCCGCATCCGATCCAGCGGGCCTTCGTCGAGACCGGGGCTGTGCAGTGCGGCTTCTGCACTCCCGGAGCTCTCATCTCGGCGGCTGTCCTCCTCGAGCGGAACGCGGACCCGTCCCGCGCCGAGATCCTGACCGCTCTCAACCGGAACCTCTGCCGGTGCACAGGCTATGTCAAGATGGTCGAAGCGGTGCAGCTCGCCGCCGCGTATCGGAGGGGCGAGAGCGCCCGCGGTGCGGACGGCGGCCAGAGCGGTGCGGACGCCGGCGGTGTTCCGGCATCGTCGCCCGCGGACGGTAACGGACACCGGGTTGTCGGGCGTAGCCTGCCGCGCCGGGACGCCTGGGAGAAGGTGCTCGGGGAAGCCCGCTTCGCGGCCGATCTCGAACTGCCCGACCTTCACCACCTCAAAGTGGTGCGCAGTCCTCACGCCCACGCCCGCATACTCGGCATCCACACCGAGGCCGCCCGGGCTGTTCCCGGCGTAGTCGCTGTGTTGACCGCTCGGGACATCCCCGGTCGCAACGCCGTGGCCATCTTTCGGCCCGACCAGCCCATCCTGGCCTTTGACAAGGTCCGGCACTTGGGAGAACCCGTCGCGATCGTGGTGGCAGAGTCCCTCGAGGCCGCTGAAGCTGCGCGCGAGCTGGTACTTGTCGATTGGGAGCCCCTGCCCGTCCTCGCCACCCCGGAGGCGGCGTTGGCTCCGGGGGCTGTCCGGGTGCACGACGACGTTCCCAACGAGGTTTTCGTGCGCCGGCTGGCGCGCGGCGACGCGGATGCCGCCCTCACCGCCGCGGACGTGGTGGTGGAGGGGCTGTTCACCACCCCCTACAACGAGCACGCCTACATGGAGCCGGAGGCCGGTGTCGCGTACATGGACGGCGACCGGGTTGTCATCATGGTGGGCACTCAGAACGCCCAGCATTCCCGGGGCGAGGTGGCCAAGGTGCTGGCCGTGGATCCGGACCGCGTACGCATCATCCAAACCACGACTGGGGGTGGCTTCGGGGGCAAGCTCGACGTGCCCTTCCCGGGGATGCTCGCGATCGCCGCTGTCGCGACGGGCAAGGCGGTGCGTTTGGTTCTCAGCCGAGAGGAGTCCTTCGTCGACACTACGAAGCGGCACCCGTTCTCCATGGACCTGAAGCTGGGAGCCACGGCGGACGGGCGGATGGTGGGATTCACCGCCGAGTTGGTCGCCAATACCGGAGCCTATCTCTCGTTCGGAGCTGGGGTGGTCACGCGGGCGGTGGTGCACGCCACCGGACCCTACCGCATTGCCAACGTGCGGGTGCGTGGGAGCGCCGTGCACACCACCGGCCCGGTGAGCGGAGCGATGCGTGGCTTCGGCGTGCCTCAACTTACCTTCGCCACAGAGTGCCTTGTGGACGAGCTTGCTGCCGAGTTGGGCTTGGACCCCCTCGAGCTTCGACGGCGGAACGGCTACCGCGATGCCGATACGACGGCTTCGGGACAGCAGCTCGAAGCCCGGGTTCCCTATCTCAGGACCCTGGATTCGCTCGCTCCGGCGTTCGCAAGTGCCCGCGAGGAAGCCGCCCGCTACAACGTAGCGGCTGCGGCCGAGGGGACGCGCCGCCGGCGCGGCGTTGGACTGGCCAGCATGTGGTTCGGGCCGGGAAAGACCAGTTTGTCGGAGAAGTCGGAGGCGTATCTGGAGATCCTTCCCGACGGCGACGTCTGCGTGGTGACGACCGCGGCCGACATCGGGCAGGGGCTCGAGACAGTCATGGCTCAGATCGCCGCGGAGGAGCTGGCCATGCCATACGAGAGCGTACACGTTCGTGCCCGGGACACCGACGGGGCTCCGGATGGTGGTTTCACGTGCGCGAGTCGCCAGACCTACAACACGGGAAACGCCGTCCTCGGCGCGGCCCGCCTGCTCAAACAGTCCGTGATGGCTGCGACCGCGGAGATGCTGGCGCGTGACCCAGCGACATTATTGGTCGAGGACGCGGCGGTCCATGTGGCCGGCGATCCCGAGCTCGGCGTCAGCTTCGCCGAGTTGGTGGCGGCGGGTCACAGCCGACGCTACTTCGGGGCCTACGCTGCCGAAGTGGGCGACCTTGACGAGAACGGTCAAGGCCGGCCGTACGAGACCTACACCTTCGGTTCCCAGGTGGCCGTGGTCGAGGTCGACCCGGACACCGGTCACGTTGATGTCATACGTGTGCACGTGGCCCACGATGTCGGCACCGTGATCAACCCGCAGTCGGTCGAGGGTCAGCTCGAGGGTGGGGCGCTCATGGGCATCGGCTTCGCGTTGAAGGAGGAGTTCGTACCCGGCGTCACCCTCAACTTCAAGAACTACCGCATCCCGCGGGCCACGGAGGCGCCCGATATCGAGGTCCTGCTCTTCGAAACCCCCCATGAGCGGGGGCCGTTCGGAGCCGCGGGGGCCGGCGAGTGCTCCCAGATGCCTACCGCTCCAGCCATCGCCAATGCGATCTTCGACGCCGTAGGTCTGCGGATGCACGACCTCCCTATCACGCCGGCCCGGCTGCGCCGGGCGGCCGCGGAAGCCGCGCCGGGCGGAAAGGCCGGGCCGGGAAGAGCAGGCGCGCCGCGCGGAGAAGCCGGGCGGGCCGAGGAGGCGTCGGGGGCGTGACGAGCCAGGCTTCTCGCTACGGCCTCGTGCTGCTCATGATGCTGGTGGGCGCGATCAATGCCACTCAGGCGCCCATCAACGCCGGTCTGGCGCGACGGTCGGGTCTAGTGGCCGCGGTGACGGCGAGTTTTGTGGTGGGCACGGTGCTGATGCTCGTGCTGACGCTACTCACGCGCTCCGACCTCACGGCGGTGCGGGGAGCTCCTCCGTGGCAGTTCCTGGGTGGGCTCACGGCAGTCACGTTCATCATGGCCACGGCGTTCCTGGTACCGCGCATCGGTCTGGCGGCTGTCATTGCCGCGAATGTCGCTGCTCAGCTCATCGCCGGCATGGCCATCGACAAGTATGGCCTGTTCGGTCTGGAGCGGATCCCTGTGTCATGGGTGCGGGTGGCGGGAGGGGTCGTGTTGCTCGCGGGCGCCCTGATGGTGGCCAAGAAGTGAGCGCTCGGGGCGAGTGAGGCCCGCAGACCGGCGGGGGCTCGCCGCTCTCGCAGTGACTGCCGCTCGGCTACTGCCAGAGGGTGGCGTGACTGCGGCGCCCCTCGGCGATGACGCCGTCCAGAAGGTGCATCAGCACCCCGATCGACTGCCAGCTCGAGCCGATCGACACGGCGTTCTCGTGGTAGCTGGGGGAGTGGCCGATGCCGATGGCGAGCAGGTCGACGCCCGCGCGCCGCAGCCACGGTATCAACGCCTCGCGGTAATAGGAGCGCAGATCGCCGGCTCCCGCCCGCTGCAGCGCTACGCTGTTGGGGTGGCCGTCGGTGAGCACGACGATGAGCTTGCGCGTCTGTTCGACGGTATCGGCCTTCTGCTTGGCGTAGGCGATGGCCTCGATCTCGTGGGTCCCGGAGCTGTAGTAGCCGAAGTCGCCCCCGAAGAAGCGGTCGAGACGGTCGCGACGGTGGTCGTAGAGTTCGGTCACGGCGGCGGAGTATAAGGACACGTCCACCGGAACCCGCAGACGGTCGAGGGCTTCCGCGAACGCGTACCCCACCGCCACGGCCTTGGCGGCGTTGCGGTTGGTCAGCATCGAGGGCGAGACGTCGATGAGCAGATGGAAGTAATAGGACAGACGATCGGGCACCTCCATCCTTTGGAAGAGCCGCAGATCACGGGAGACCGCCAACCGACGTAGGTTCCGCATGCCTACCCGTCGCCCCGAGCGATACCGACCGGCGAACCGGCGCTCGAAGTTCACCTCGAACGCCCGGCGCAACGCGGCCCGTTCTCCGGCGAAGGCTTCCAGGGCCGGGGGGCCGTAGATAGTGACGACCTGTTCGAGCACCTGCCGGCTGTGCACCGTGGGAGGTACGAGGTGGGCCAGAGCGACCGAGACCTCATCCACGGTCTGTGAGCCATCCATCCGGGGGTAGATGATGAGCTGCGGCTGGAGGGGACTCTTGCCCCGCGCGTCCGCGGCTCCTGCCGTGTGTGCTCGGGCGTCGTGGCCGAGGAGACCCGGAGACGATAGTCTCTCGGCCAGGTTCCCGATGAGTGTCGTGGCATCGTCAGGCGAAGTGTCGGGCTTGGTCGCCTTGCGATCGTGGTCCACGGTCTGAGGTCCGATCTCGCCGGGAGCCTCACGGCGTTCTCCCGTGAGCGACTGCCCGGTCGCGGGCGGCGGCGCCTTGTAGACCGCCTCTCCTTTCGATTCCCCCGTCTCGGCCGCGGTCGCTTCGAAGGCTTCGGGGAACGATTCCGCTATCTCTACCAGCAGTCCAGTGACCAGCCAGTCGGCGAAGAGCGTGGGATCGTCGGCGCTCACGGCCGAGAGGAGCGGGGAGCGTAGGCGCGCAGCGGCTCCCGAGAGCCGCGGTGGCAACTCCTCAATGGCCAACTCGTTCTCGGCGCCCCAGATCTGAAGGAACAGCACGGCCACCAGGCGGGCGAGGTCGGGCGCGGCGGCGGGCGTCCCGGGAATGCCGGCCACCCTGAGCGGGGCGTCGCCCGCGGGCGGGGCCCCTCCCGGACAGCCGCCGAGGCCGGCGATATCGTCCATGCCGAGGGCGACGGTGGCCGGCGGCTCCGTTGACGGCACCTGCGGCAGCTCCGACGGCTGGGCCGACGGCTTGGGGCGCTCCGGCGCCTGGGCCACCGGTCCCTGAGCCGCGTCGAGAGCTTCGGCGACGTGGGCCGCGAGGTAGCGTCGGGCGCCCCGGAACCGGTCGATCAGGCGGCGCTCGATCCGCGCGTCCTCGAGGATCTCGCCGATCTGGTTCAGCATGACGCGCATTGGGGGGCGAACACTGAGCTCGCGCGCCCGCTCGGGGAGGGCCTCCGCCAGGACCGCCATCCTTTCTTCGTCGACGAGTGGCTCGCCAGGAGGATGACCTGAGTAGAGCACGTGGCCCAGCTCGTGCAGGAAGGCCGACTGGAAGCCTTCGACGTGCGATCCTCGCGAGGCCGTGCCCAGTGGTTCGCGCGAGGCCGTGCCCGAGGTGGACATCTCTGTCATCCGGTCCAGATCCAGGCGGATCTCGACCCGCCGGCGACCATCTTCGCCCGTTGCCCATACCATACGCTCGGGTTGGTCGGGAGGCGACCAGCCGATATCCAGATCTACTCCCGCAAGACCGGAACCGAACACCCGGGCGGCCTGCGCCAGAGCCGAAAGGCGGGAAACCACGTTGTCTGCCTGCTCGGCAGTGAGCCGAGCCTGATGTGGGGAGGCGTCGGCGGTGCCGATGGGGGTTCGATCATCCATCGGCGACGTCCCCTCAGCGGCCGTCGTCGAGTTGACTCACGTCCCAGTCGGTCACGTAGGCGAAGATCTGGTCGCGGAACACGGCCTTCGTCCTCTGCTCGAGGATGTCGTAGAAGGCGATGCGCGCCGCTTCCAAGGGACCCACGAGCAGCGAGAGATCCGCCCAAGCCACCAGCACCCCGGTGCTCATGACGAAGTCGAACGCCCGGCTGCGGTCGTCGAGCAGCTTGCGCGCCACCTGGGCCACTTCGATCATGGTCTCCAGCGTAGCCTGTTGCTCCGGTCGGCCGAACTCGGGAAAACGGGTCAGGATGATGGTGCGCTCCACCTCGAGGTCCGCGAAGGGGATGCGCACGGACGCCCAGCGGCGCAGATACGCGGCGGAAAGCTCCTTGGTGCCCGGGTAGAGATTGGGGTACTCGGATGGGTTGAACGTGGAGAAGATGCGGCACCATGCGTGCTGCCGTACGAGTTCGTTGTTCTTCTCCACGAGGACGAGAGCGCGGCTGCCGTCGAGCAGGCCGTGCAGCGCGAACCAGACCTCTTGCCCGGTTGCGTTCATCTCCTCGAGTAACAGGATGCCGCCTGAGCGCACCGCCGTGGTCACCTGCCCGTCTTGGAACATCACTCCGCCGTTGTCCGCGGGCAGCAGCTTCCCGATCACGTCGTCGGTGGTGGAGAGACCGTGCAGGTTCATGCGGTGCACGGGAGCCCCCAGCAGGCAGGCGAAGTAGCGCACCAGCTCGGTCTTGCCCACTCCGGTGTGGCCATGAAGAGCCAGGGGCAGATTGCGCACATAGGCCAAGGCGCAGCGGAACAGCAGTCCGCGATGGTCGTGGTAGAAGTCGACCTCGGGCACGAGGTCCCCTTGGCCGCCGACCATGGCGGGCGTCCAACGGTCGAGCACCACTCCGCGCACCACGGGGGCGCCATGCTCGTCGAGGAGTCTGGCGGTGAACAGGAGCGCGCCGGGGCCTGACTCGCGCGCGCCGCGACCTGACTCGTGCACATCGGGACCCAACTCGTACACGTTGTCGAATCGAGTCAGGGATCGTGCAGTCGGCGTTCGACCGATCACTTGGGCGACCTCGGCCAGCAGGCCCTCCACCTCTGGGTCTACGAAGGTCCTTGTTTCGTCGGTCGGCGATGACGGTGTGGTGTCGCGCACCAGGGCTCCCTCTGTATCGTGTGCGGTCAGTGCGACTGTACCCCCCGGAGCCCATCCTTGGAACCCGAACCGGGCGTTTGGGCTAGAATCCATCGGCCATGACCGTCGTCCTCATCCTGATGAGCTTCTTCATCATCCTCGCCGGGTGCGAGCTGTTCGTCAACAGCGTCGAGTGGTTCGGTCGCCGGTTCGAACTCGGAGAGGGCGCCGTGGGCAGTGTGCTCGCCGCGGTCGGAACGGCACTTCCGGAGACCATCATCCCCATCATCGCCATCGTCGCAGGCGGGGAGGCGGGCGTGGAGGTGGGCACGGGCGCGATCCTAGGCGCTCCCTTCATGCTTTCCACGCTCGCCATGTTCGTCTGTGGCTCGGCGGTGGTCATCTACAGTCATACCGGCAGGCGCACGCGCACCGTGCGCCTGAACCGCGCAGTCCTCAACCGCGACCTCAGCTTCTTCTTGG
>Ga0315273_10010518_pt1 | contig 11803 bp, 8 predicted proteins | sample YL17G02_0_MG_FD_205753 | JGI IMG/M metagenome (GOLD analysis project Ga0315273, IMG submission 205753) | Sediment microbial communities from Yellowstone Lake, YNP, Wyoming, USA - YL17G02_0 | ecosystem: Environmental > Aquatic > Freshwater > Lake > Sediment | place: USA: Wyoming | collected... | reverse complement strand
GGCGCGATCGATCCCCTGACCGCGGCCGAGCTGGCACGCGCACTCGCCGTGCGCGTCTACACGATCGGCGTCGGCACGAGCGGCATCGCGCCGATGCCGATCGATGATCCGGCGTTCGGGCGACGCAGGGTCATGCAGCCCGTGGTGATCGACGAGGCGACGCTGCGCGGGATCGCGTCGCGCACCGGCGGCAGGTACTTCCGCGCGAAGGACAGCCAGGCGCTGGCGGCGATCTACCGCCAGATCGACCAGATGGAGAAATCGGACCTGACGAGCGCGGCCTACTCCGACTGGCGCGACCGCGGCCCCGACCTCGTGCTGATCGCGGCCCTGCTGCTCGCCATCGGGTTCGCGCTGTCGCTGACCGTGTGGGCGAGGGTCCCATGATCCGCTGGACCCACCTCGAATGGCTGATCCTGGGCTTCGCGCTCGTCGTCGTCGTGGTGGGCATGCTGCTGCGCTACGAGCGCCGTCGGCGCTGGGCGCTGACGACGTTCGCCGGCGAGCTGGCAGCGGACCTGGCGCACGCCGAGCCGGCGGTGCAGCGGCGCCTCCGGTGGGGGCTCAGGGTCGGCGCGCTTGCGCTGCTGGTCGTGGCGGCGGCCGGGCCGCGCTGGGGCGAGGAGGTCGTCCGGGTGTCGTCCCAGGGCTCGGACATCGTGCTCGCGTTCGACGTCTCGGCCAGCATGGACGCGCGCGACGTGCCGCCGACGCGCCTCGAGGAGGCCAGGCGCGAGGCGCTGACGCTGCTCGACGGCCTCGAGGGCGACCGCGTCGCGCTGATCGCGTTTGCCGGGGATGCGGTCGCGCTCTCGCCGCTCACGCTCGACCTGTCGGCGGTGCGTCTCCTGATCGAGACGCTGACCACTGACGTGGTCTCGACGCCCGGATCGGACGTTGGGCGCGGCCTCAAGAGCGCGCTGCGCGTCCTGCCCGAGGGCGACTCCGGGGAGCAGGCCATCGTGCTGTTCACCGACGGCGAGGACCTCGAGGGCGGGCTCGACAACGCGGGCGCGACCCTCCAGCAGCGCGGCGTGAGGGTGCTCGCCGTGGGCGTCGGCACGCCGGCGGGCGAGACCATCCCGGTGCTCGATGACCGCGGCCACCAGGTCAGCGTCAAGATTGACGTCAGCGGGCAGCCGGTCGTGAGCCGGCTCGACGCGACCGCGCTCGAGACTCTGGCGCGCCGCACGCACGGCCGCTACTTCGCAGCGAATCACCCGGGCGGCGAGGTCGGCGCGCTCAAGTCCGCGCTCGGCGGCGTCGGCCGGGGCGCACGCGAAGGACGCCTCGGCTCGCGCCCGGTCGAGCGCTTCCACTGGTTCGCGCTCGCCGCGTGGCTGGCGCTCGTGATCTCGTGGCTGCTGCCGGAGCGACGCCTGGTCTCGCTCCGCCGCATGGGCGCGCAGGGCAAGGCGGCGCTGCTGCTCGCCCTCGCGCTGTGCGCCCTCGCGGGACCGGCGCAAGCGGCGCAACCGCTGCTCGAGGGCAACCGCCTGTACGACAAGGGCGACTTCCGCGGGGCCGCGCGGGTGTATCTCGCCGCGCTCAAGCAGCACCCGGACGACGCGGCCCTGCTGACAAACCTCGGCGCGGCGCTCTACCGGTCGGGCGACTTCAAGGGCGCGGAGCAGGCGTTCGCGCGCGCGCGGGCGAAGGATCCCAGGGCGCAGGGGCTGGCGGCCTACGGGCGCGGCGACGCGCAGTTCCGCCAGGAGCGCTACCGCGAGGCGCTCGACTCGTTCCGCGAGTCGCTCGAGAAGCGCCCGGGCGACGCCGACGCGCGCCACAACTACGAACTGACCCTGCGCAAGCTCCGCAGCGACGACGAGAAGCAGAAGGACCCGCCGAACCCGCAGCAACCGCCGCCGCCCAAGCCCGGGCAGGGCGGTGGCGGCGGCGGGGGTGGCGGCGGTGGCGGCAATCCGCCGCCCACGCCGCCGCAAGGGTCGCAATCGCCGCAGGGCGGCAACGCGCCGTCGTCGGGCGGCGGCGGGGGCGCGAACGGGCAACTGTCGCGCTTGCAGGCCGAGCGCCTGCTCGATGCGCTCGGCTCCGGCGAGCGTACCGCGCGCGCGGCGCAGAAGCGCCCGCAGGCGGGCGAGCCGAGACGGGAGAAGGACTGGTGAAGCCCTTCCTCTTTGCCTGCGCGTTCCTGCTGGCGGCGTTGGCGCGCCCGGCCGCCGCCGAGGTCGTCGTGCGTTCGAGCGTGACCGCGACCAGCATCCCGCTCGGCGAGTCGTTCGACTGGGTGGTCTCGGTCGACGGCGCGATGGGCGCCGAGCTCCCCGCTGTACCCGAGATCGACTGGGCGCGCGTCGGGTACAACGGCTCGAGCCAGGAGATGACGTTCATCAACGGGCAGGTGAGCCAGCGCACCGCGTTCCAGTACCACGTCATGCCGACGCGCCAGGGCAGGTTCCAGGTGCCACGCGTCACGGTGCGCGCGAAGGGCGGCGTGTACTCGACCGACGCGATCAACATCGACGTCACGCCGCCCCAGCCGGGCGCCTCGCCGTCGTTCGGGGCCGACGGCCGGAATGCACGCCTCAAGCTCGTCGCCTCGGCCGCGCCGCGTTCGGTGGTTGTTGGCGAGCCCGTGATCTACACGATCCGCTTCTACCAGGGGACGCGCCTGATGGCCGCCCCCGAGTTCCGCGGCCCGGAGACGCCGCGCTTCTACGTCGAGCCGACCGGTCCCGGCCGCACGTACTACGAGGGCGGGGGCTCCGACCGCTGGCTCGTCGGCGAGCGCAGCACCGTGCTCTATCCGACGGTCAGCGGCCGACTCACGATCGGCCCGGCGAGCATGGCATGCATGGTGCCCGATTTCGATCACCCCGACGGCATCGAGGTCGACCTCGGCTGCGACCAGGTCGGGATCGACGTCCGGCCGCTGCCGGCCGCGCCGGCGGGATTCACGGGTGCGGTCGCCGACGCGCAGCTCACGGGAGCGATCGACCGCCGCGCGATTCGCGCCGACGAGTCCGTGCAGGTGACGTTCCGGCTGAACGGCACGGGCAACCTGCGCCTCGCCGCTCCGCCCTCGCTTGACGATCTCGCTGACTTCGAGATCTTCGACCGCAAGATCGACGACTCGCTCGCGGTCGAGGACGGCCGCCCCTCGGGCACCAAGGTCGTGCGTTACACGCTGCTGCCGCGGCGCCCGGGGCCGCTCGCGATCCCGCCGGTGCGCTACGTCGTGTACGTGCCGGGGCAGGGCTACCGCGTGCTCGACTGGCCGGGCGCGCGCATCGACGTCGCGCCGGGTCTCGCGCGCGGCGGCACGGGGCAGGCGCCAACGCGGTTTTCGCTCGTGCCGACGTCGCAGCCCGGCGGCGCGCCGTGGACGCCGGCGCGGCCGTACGCGGGCGCGGCGCTGGTGCTGCTCGGCCTTGCGTTCGCATTGCCGCGGCTCCGCCGGCCGACGGGCGCCGCGGCGGCCGCCGCCGAGGCGGCACGCGGGGCGCGGCTCGAACAGTTGTCGACGCGCATGAGCGAGGCACGGGTCCGCGGCGACGTGCGCGAGTTCTGGCGCAGCGCCGAGGAGGCGCTCGAGGGTGTGCCCCCGGGCGAGGCCGACGCCCTGCGACAACGCATCGCGCAGGCGCGCTACGCACCCGGCGGCGGCGGCCCCGCCGAGATGGACGCGCTCGCGGCGCGTATCGAGGCGCTGCTGCTGGCCGCACGGGGCGAGGCGAGGCAGGCCGCACGCCCGCGCACCTCGCCGCTGATGCGCGCGCTGACGTGGGGGTTCGTGATCGCGGCGCTCGGGCTTGCCGGGTTCGGCGCCGCGCGGGCGCTCGGCGCGCCGCGCGACGAGGAACTGTCCGCGCGGTTGTCGAAGGCGGCACACGCGCTCGCGGGCAATGAGAAGGCGCTCGCGGGCAAGGCGCTGATCGATCTGTGGAATGCCGGGGCGCACCGCCCGGGCGTGGCGATCGACCTCGCGATCGTGGCGTACTACGACCGCCGCCTGGGCGAGGCCACGCTGTGGACCGAGCGCGCGCGGCGGCTCGATCCGCGGCACCCGGTGGTGATCGACCTCGCGCGCGCGCTGGCGCAGGAGGGCGCGTGGGAGAGCCTGCCGCTCGGCTTGAGGGCGCGCACGACCGGTGGAGAGCTGGCGTTCCTGGCCTGCGTGCTCGCGTTCCTCGGCCTGCTCGCACTCGGAGTTCGCCGGCGTGTCGCGCGGATCCTCGGCGGAACGCTGCTCGTTCTCGCGCTCGCGCTCGGTGGCCTGGCCGCCCAGAGCGGAGCCGGCGGCGAGGCTCCGGGCCGCGGGATCGTGCTGGTCGACACGCCGCTGGCCGACACACCGGGCGGACCGACGACCGTCAACCTCGAGGCCGGGCGGGCGCTCTGGCTCGAGGGCGCTTCGGGCGGCTGGATGCGCGTGCGCGCGGGATCGCAGGTGGGTGGGTTTGTGCCGGCTGCGCGGGTGCGCGCGATCTGAACGGGGATTTTCGTTTGACAGCTTCGCGCCCGCCCGCCTAGGATCCGCCTACGTCGCTGTTCCAAACCATCTGCAGGAGGGAAGCCCGATGATCTCGACCAATCTTGCCAACACGGCCACGGGGGTTCAGTCCATCCGGGTCGACTGATCGGGCTGCTCTCTCCAGCACGGCAACGCCGACACGTGCCACGGGGTTCGAGCCCCGTGGCACGTGTCGTTTTCGGGGCAGCCAGGGGCTGAGTCCCCATCCGGAACAACGCAGACGCCGGCCATGAGGGTCGGTTGGAGGTCATGGTGAACACGGAATTCGAGACCCTGGAGGACCGGCGCCCCGCCGATGCGCCCGACGCCCCACCGCGGCCCCCGCCCGACCTGTCGCGCAAAGGTGCGGCGGTGTGGGTCCAAGGGCTCACACGCACCTTCGAGGCGGGCAAGAAGAAGGGCGTCAAGCGCATCGTGACCGCGATCGCCGGCATCGACGTGGCGATCGGCCGCGGCGAGCTGTTCGGCATCCTGGGCCCGAACGGCGCCGGCAAGACGACCACGATGAAGATCCTGACCACGCTGCTCTACCCGACGACGGGCGAGGTGCGCGTGGCGGGCTTCGACGCGGTCACCAAGCCGCGCGACGTGCGCCGACGCATCGGCCTGGTCTCAGGGGGCGACAACGCCGGCTACGGGATATTGACCGTGCGCGAATCGCTGTGGATGTTCTCGCAGTTCTACGGCGTGCCGAACAAGGCGTCGCGCGAGCGCAGCGAGATGCTGCTCGACCGCCTCGCGCTCAGGGAGAAGGCCGACGAGCGCGTCAATCGCCTGTCGACCGGCTTCAAGCAGCGGCTGAACTTCGCCAGGGGATTCATGTCGGACCCGGAGATCGTCTTCCTCGACGAGCCCACGCTCGGACTCGACGTGGAGTCGGCGCGCCAGATCCGCGCGTTCCTGCGCGAGTGGATGGCAGAGCAGGCCGGGCAGCGCACCGTCGTCCTGACCACCCACTACATGGCCGAGGCCGACGAGTTGTGCGACCGGATTGCGATCATCGACCGGGGGAAGATCCTCGCGACCGACACGCCGCAGGGGTTGCGCACGATCGTGTCGGCGGACCGCCGCGTGGTGGTTGAACTCGACGCCGAAACGCCGATCGACGCGCTCTCGGCGATTGCGGGCGTGCGGGTGATCCGCGTCACGCCGCCGTCGGAGAAGGGCACGTTCTCGATCCACCTGGGCGTGAGCGAGGGCAAGGCGATGCGCGCGGTGCTGGATTCGCTCATGGTCGAGGGGCGCGTCGTGCACAACCTGTCGACCCACGACCCGTCGCTCGAGGACGTGTTCGTCGCGATCGTCGGCCGCGGGATCGAGGAGGCCGACGCCGCAGCGACCGACGGGGGCGTCGCATGACCGCTTCAAGATTCGAACCCGTGGTCACGAACCTGCGGGCGACCTGGGCGCGGGCCTACGTCCGGATCTTCGCCGCGTCCCGCGAGCCGTCGTGGATCCTTTCGGAGACGCTGCTGCCGGTGATCGGCATGTGCGCCTACGTGTTCGTCTATCGCGCCCTCGGCGCGCCGCGCGCCTACGAGGCGTTCGTCGTGCTCGGGGGCGTGATGATGGCGTACTGGCTGGGCGTCCTGTGGTCGATGGGCACGCAGTTCTACTGGGAGAAGCAGGACGGCAACCTCGAGTTCTACCTGATGGCGCCGTGCTCGCGCATGGCGATCCTGACCGGAATGGCCGTCGGCGGGATCGTCATGACGTCGCTGCGCGCGCTCTCGGCGCTTGCGCTGGGCCTGTTCGTGTTCCGGGTCCCGTTCGACCTGACGCACGGCTGGACGGCGCTGCTGGTCTTTGTGCTCACCCTCGGGTCGCTGTACGCGCTCGGGATGTGCCTGGCGTCGCTATTCCTGATGTACGGCCGCGAGGTCTGGCACCTGGCGCACGCGCTCGAGGAGCCGGTGTACCTTGCGAACGGGCTCTACTTCCCGATTCGCGCGCTCGGCCCGTGGATGGCGGCCGCGATCGGGACGGTGCCGCTCGCGACCGGGCTCGACGCGATGCGGCAGTTGCTCCTGGGCGGCGCGCTGGCGCGGCCGATCCTGCCGGTTTGGGCCGAGCTGTGGATCCTGGTGGGCTCGCTGTTCTTCTACCTGGCGCTGGCGGTCGTCATGCTGCGCTGGACCGAGGCGCGCGGCAAGCGCCTCGGCACGCTCATTCTCCGGCACCAGTAGGGGGCGCGCATGGCTACTGCGGTGACTTTGCGCGAACGACTCCGGCCGCTGCGGGCGTCGGCGTGGCTCGGGTTCCAGATCGAATCGAACTGGTCGGACCCGATGGTCTTTGCGGTCTATGTCCTGGCGCGCCCGCTCGCGACGTCGCTGATCCTCCTGGCGATGTACCAGGTCGTGATCGGGGGCTCGGTCTCGGATCCCCGCTTCAGCGCGATCTATCTCGGGAACGCGCTCTACGCGTTCGTGATCCTGCTGCTGGTCGGGCTGTCGTGGGCCGTGTTCGAGGACCGCGAGCAGTACAAGATGCTCAAGTACGTGGCCGCGACGCCGGTCGGGCTGGTGGCGTATCTTCTGGGGCGATCGCTGACCAAGTTCATGCTCGCGACGCTGTCGGCGGTGCTGGTGATCGGCTTTGGCCTGCTCGTGCTCAAGCTGCGGTTTGCGGTCACGCTGGGGTCGCTCGGCATGCTGGTGGCGGCGCTCGCGGTGGGGGCGGTCGGGATCATCGCGGTCGGGCTCGTGCTCGCGGGGCTGTCGCTGGTGTTCGCGCGCCAGAGCATGATGATGAACGAGGGCGTCTCGGCGGTGCTGTACCTGTTCTGCGGGGTCGTGTTCCCGCCGGACCTTTTGCCTGCGATGCTGCGGCCGGTGGCGCTTGCGCTGCCGATGACGTACTGGCTCGAGGCGTCGCGGCGGGCATTGGGGGTGCGCGGGTTCTCCTCTCTGCTTGCGCGACTCTCGGACGCGCAACTCGCGCTCGTGTTTGTCGGCGTGGTCGCGGTGTGGCTGCTGTTTGGCAGGTGGGTCTTCAGCCGGCTCGAACGCCGCGCCCGCGGCGAGGGACTGCTCGACATCACGACGGCCTGGTAGGCGGGCCGGGGAGGAGAGAGACATGCGACGCTGGGTGCGAAACCTCGTTGTTGTCGCGTGGGTGGGCGGCGCGGCGCTGTTCATCGGGGCGACGCCTGCGGGGTCGCCGGTGCCGCCGATGTTTCCGTCGGGGAGACCGGATCCGGCGCTGCTGTCGAAGCTTCCGAAGGACGTGCACGTCGACTCGTTCGGCAACGTCTGGGTGACCCGGGGGACGAAGGGGCCTCACATCCTCTATCTGACCCACCGCGATGCTCCGGGTTACGTGGTCTCGGAGATCACCCCCGAGGGGTTCCTTCGCTTGCAGCGGCTTGGAACTCCAGCCACGCCACTCTTCGATCAATTCATGGTCGGACGGCGGGTGCTGGTCTACACACAGGGAGGCGTCCTGCCGGCAGTGGTCGGATGTCCGAGCACGCACTTCCGCCGCGGGGGTGATGTGCCGATCCCCGAAGCGACGGTAGACGATCTGTGGGTGGACATCGGTGCGGAGTCGGGCGCCGAGGCCGGCGGGATGGGGGTCGCCGTGCTCGATCCGGTTGAACTCGCCCAGCGAGAACCGTCGCTCGCGACGAGCGGCACAGCCCGCGCCGGGTTCGGCGCCGGTCAACGCGCGGCGATGGACAAAGTGCGCGGGCTGATGTTCGCCGTGGCGGACCCAACCTGGATCCTGACCACCGCGATCGTATCCGGTGGGACGGAAGGCGGCCGTGGCAGCCGCCGGCTGCTCGCAACCATTCCCAGGCCGGACAGTGTCTACGTGATCGAACCCATTTCTCCGGAAGCCGGTGACAGTACCCTGCGAGCTACCGGGCATCTATCCTGGGTCGTGACTTTCGCCGCTGGCGATAGTGCAAGCGCCGCAAGTGTCGCCTGGGCGAGGCGCCGCGCTGATTCGATTGGTGCGCGAACACGTGCGCTGGTTTCGGCGGATGCCCGCGTCTGGGCGAACGCCGGGATCCCGACTCTGATCGAGGGTTGGCCCGTGGTTCATTTGGGGAGCTCCGCGGAGTTGCTCCCGAAGCACGCGAGACAGCACATGGGATTTCCCTCGAACGTCGACGCGACTCCGATCCCACCCGGGGATTGGGATGCGTTCAAGGCGGGAAGCCGATCCGGTTTCGATCCGCACGCGGCTGCCTATGCGATTCTCGGGCCGTTGCTCGCGGCCTACGGCGTGTCGGAGCACGAACCCGACGTCGCCGTCGCGATCCGCGCGGCGCTGCCTGCGGGCGCTCGTGATGCGTCTTACGTTGACTCCCGTGGCAACGTGATCCTCGCGCTCGGGACTGGAATGCCCTTGCGCCTGTTCGTCGCACATCAGGACGAGATTGGCTATCGCGTGACGCAGGTCGACCCGGATGGGCGCGGGCGCGTGCAGAAGCAGGGGGGGTTCTACGACTGGCTGTACGAGGGCGAAACCGTACGTGTGGCCCGGCCGGGAGCGTCCTTCGATGCGGTCGTACCGCCGCGCGCGAGTTACCTCAGTGGGCCCCGGCCCCTGATCGCGCGCCCCATGAGCGACGAGCTGCGAGCGGCGGCGCCCGCCGCATCACGCTTTGACGGAACCGATGTCCGAATTGACCCCGGAGTTCCGGCTGACGGGGAGAGTCCACTTCGGGTTGGCGACGACGTCACCGTCCTCCACGAGATCGCCCGTCTCGGCGCCCACCGCATCTCGGCGCGCGCGATCGACGACCGCTACGGCTGCGCCGCCCTTGTCATGGCCGCGAAGGAACTGTGGCCGGAGCGCAAGCACCTGCCGAACACCGTCTGGCTCGTCTGGTCGGTGGAGGAGGAGATTGGTCTCAAGGGCGCCGAGTGGCTCGCGGACAGCCTGCTCCACCACGGCATGCTGCCCAAGCGCGTTCATGCGGTCGACACGTTCGTCTCGAGCGACTCGCCGCTCGAGGACCAGCGCTACGGCGACGCGAAGCTCGGCAAGGGCGCGGTCGTGCGCGCGGTTGACAGCAGCCACGAGGCCCCGATCGAGGCGGTGCGGGCGACGCTCGCGCTGGCGAAGGCGCAGGACATCCCGCTCCAGTATGGCGTGACCGCGGGCGGCAACGACGGCGTGCCGTTCGCCGAGCGCGGCTCGATCAACGTGCCGCTGGCGTGGCCGCTGCGCAACGCGCACTCGGCCGTCGAGGTCGCCGACCTGCGGGACCTCGAGTCGCTGACGCGATTGATCGTGGCTCTCTCCCGCGAGAAGGTGAGCGACGATCCAAACCGGCCGTAGGCCGCGGCGGGGAGGCAACGCAAATCAGCATGCTTTAAAGCATGCTGATTGAACTTCGGCCCCTGGGGCACAACGACTTGCGGCGAAATGGCACCCGGTGGGAGCCGACAGCGGCGCGGCACTCCTAGACCAGCGCCGCCTCGTACAGCTTCACCGCCTCATCGACCTGCGCCAGCTCGATCGACTCGTCGGTGATATGGCAATCCTGCGGCCGCCCCGGGCCCAGCACCAGGAACGCTGCACCGGTGGGGGCGAAGCACGCCGCCTCGGTCGCGAAGTCGCAGAACCCGTAGGGCTTCTTCGCGAGTTGCTTCAGCCGCTTCGCCGCGGGCCCCGGTTTCGACTTGAGCGCCTGCAGTATGTGGACGGGCTCGAGCCTGTACGGCACGCCCGCGCGCTTGAGCACGGCGGCCAGGCGGGCGGCGGCCTGCTTCTCCGACAGCTTCGGCGAGTAGCGCACGTCGAGCTGCATGCGGCAGCGATCGGCGATCACGTTCATCGCGACGCCGCCCTCGATCATGTCCGGGCTCGCGGTCATCGTCGCGGATTGCCGGGGCGTCGCGCCGGCGAGCGGCCTGAGCGCGGCGAGGATCCGGCCCATGCGCCCGATCGCGTTCGTGCCGGCCCACGGCATCGAGGCGTGACCGCTGGCGCCGTCGGTCGTGAGCGCGACCTGCATCACGCCCTTCTGCCCGAGACAGGGCCGCAGCCCCGTGGGCTCCCCGATGATCACGAGCTCCGTCGAAGCGAGCGCGCCGGCTTTGACCGCGGCGAGAGCGCCGTCCATCGTGGTCTCCTCGTCGGTGGTGTAGAGGATCCCGAACTCCCCACGATCGCGCAGGCTCTCCGCCGCCTTGAGCATGGCGGCGCAGCCGGCTTTCATGTCGGTCGTGCCGCGGCCCCATAGCCGCCCGCCCTTGACCGTGCCCGCGGTCGACTTCCAGTTGCCCGAGACCGGCACCGTGTCGAGGTGTCCGGAGAACAGCAGGCGAGGCCGCCCCCAGGCGAGCAGGAGGGCGGGCCGGTCCCCGTTCGGAATCCGGGTCACCCGGGCGCCCAGTTCGCGCCCGATCCGCTCGGCCACCGCCAGGACGGGCCGGGGGTCATCGGCCTCCGAAGAGGGGGCGAGGACGAGTTCCTGGAGGATTTCTCGGACTTTCATCGGGCTCTCCCAAAGCGTTGGACCACAGTGTAGTGCGACGGGTATCTACAGTGATTTGGCAGGCGCTGGACGATTTGGGCCGGGGTTCGTTGTTGCCCGTCCCCGGGCCCTGCTAGACTTCCGGGCAAGGTCTCCCAAGGAGGAAGCGTGAAAGTCCTGTCGTCCCTGCTGGCAATCATCTTCTTTGTCACGGCCAGCGGCTGTTCCAGCCTCGTCCAGGTCCCGCGGGCGGATTTCGCCGCGGAGCCTGTGCGCAAGAACGTGCTCATCCGGACCGACCTCGGCGAACAGTACGCGTTCGATCGCGTCGACGTCACGGCCGATTCGCTCTTTGGCACCGGCTACCAGCAGAAGACGGTCGTTCGATCCGACGGGGAATCGCAGATCGAGGAAACGGCGACGCTCGTCCGCTTGCCGCTGGCGAACATCACGAGCCTCTCCGAGAAGAAACGCGACTGGGGCCGCACGACCAAGTGGGGCGTCGGGGCGCTGGCTGCGACCGCGCTCGTGGTCGCGGTCGGCACCAGCAGCGCCAACACCGACGAGGCTCGGCCCGGCGGCGGCAAGGGCCCACCGTTCTAACCCGGCGGCCACGCCGCCGCGGAACATCTCTTGGAGGACACGCACCCGGACCCGTTTCAAACCAGACCCCGCCAGGAGAACGCCATGAGCCGCTTCACCATCGTCTTCGAGCCCGCCGACTTCGCCTATCGCGTCCGGGCGGAGCGCGCCCTCCGGGAGGTCGCGCGCGGGCTCGGACTCGCGCGCCGTCTCGGCCGTGTGATCGTGCGCGTCCGGCCCGCGATCGCGACCGACGAGGCGGTGGCCCTCTGGCGCGAGGGTCGGCG
>Ga0315273_10010517_pt1 | contig 11803 bp, 8 predicted proteins | sample YL17G02_0_MG_FD_205753 | JGI IMG/M metagenome (GOLD analysis project Ga0315273, IMG submission 205753) | Sediment microbial communities from Yellowstone Lake, YNP, Wyoming, USA - YL17G02_0 | ecosystem: Environmental > Aquatic > Freshwater > Lake > Sediment | place: USA: Wyoming | collected... | reverse complement strand
GCTGAAACGCCATGTCCTGCCGCACCCGCCAGAGCGACGCGTACAGGCGCCAGCCCCAGGGGTTGATGAGAACGGCCAGCGCGCTGAGCCCGCTGTACAAATACAACTGGCGATGCGGCAACCGAGCCGTCCCGCCAAGCGGGATCAGGGAGCGTCCGCCTACCCAAGAATTCCAGGCCGTGGCGCAGCAAACCGCGGCCAGCAAGGCCAGGCCAAAGACGAAGCCCTGGTGCAGGTTGGCCCACAGGAGGAACAGAAAAGGAAGCAGATGAAGTGGGCTCCGGAGTTGCCGGTGAAGCCGCCAGACGATCACCAGCACGGCCGCAAACAGCACGGTGGTGAACATGTCGGCCCGCGCGCCTGTCCGGTCGGCAATCGCCGGCACAGCCAATGCCACCAGCCAGAGCCGCCAAACGCCAGGTGACAGGTGCCAGGTATCAGGTGTCAGACGCCGGCTGGGACTGTTTCCGGCGTCGGCGAAGAACACCAGCGCGACTACTGAAACGCAGACGGCCATGCCCAGCAGCGTGAGGGCCGCATAGCCGCCCAGCCGGTACAGCGCGTAGAACAGCAACTCCGCTCCCGCCGGGTACACCCATTCCTTGCCCGGCGCGGTGTAGGAGAAGACGTCGTGGCGGGGGAGGTGGCCGGTCTCGGCGATGTACCGGCCGGCCGCCAACTGCCATCCAAGATCGAAGTTCTTCAGCGTGTAGCAGGCGGCCAACGCGGCGTAGAGCAGCACCGCGGCCGTTGCGACACCGTGAATGGACCGGAGTGGTTTCACGTTAAAGCTATCAGCCATCAGCTTTCAGCTATCAGCTCTGAGCTTCCGGCTATCTGCCGGCCGCGTGGCCCGGAGGTCGGGGCTGATAGCTGATAGCTGAGAGCTGAGAGCTGACAGCTTAAAGCTGATAGCTTCAAGCTGATAGCCGACAACATCGTATACTAGCCCGCGAGCGATGCCGCGCTCATTGCCACAGCCGCCGTGGACCACGCCCCGCCGGGCCGCCGCTTGCCTGCTGCTGCTGACGGCGCTGGTGTACGCCGGCGCGCTGGGCGGCGGCTACATCCTCGACGACGAGATGATCTATCTCGACGACCCGTCGATGCCGCGGCAAACGATCGGCTCCGCATTCTCCGGCGCCGTGCCGAAATTCTTGTGGCACCCGGCGGGGTATTGTTACTACCGGCCGGCTACCGTGCTGCTTCATTCCTGGCTGGCCCGGGGCTTTGCCGGGCAGCCGTTCTGGCTGCACCTGTTTTCGCTGGCTGCTCACGCCGGCGCGGCCCTGGCCGCCTTTCTGCTGGTTTCGCAGTTTGCTGAGGCCAGAGTCGCATGGCTGGCCGCCGCGCTGTTCGTGGCCCACCCGCTGCACGTCGAGGCGGTGGCCTGGATGGCGGGGCTGCCGGAAGTGGTCGCCGCCGGGCTGATGTTCGTCAGTTTGTATGCCGTTGTAGCGGCGACCTTCAGGTCGCCATTTCAATCCCTTGCCGAAACAGATGGCGGTCTGAAGACCGCCGCTACAGACCGTGGCGGAAGCGCACCCTGGTTGCTTGCGGTGGCCTACTTGGCCGCCGCCGCAGCGATGCTAACCAAGGAAAGCGCGCTGGCGCTGCCGCTGATGGCCGTGGTTTTTGTCGGCCGGCGCGCCTGGCCGTTCTTTGGCCTTGCGGCCGGATCCCTGCTGTTGCGCCGGATCGCCGCTGGCAGCGCCGCCGCTCCCCTGCCGGGCCACGTCGGTTGGGGAGCGATCAAAACCGCCGCTGCTGCTCTGCTTCACTACGTCTGGAAGCTGGTTTGGCCGTGGCCGCTGGCGCTCGACTACAATCTCTCGTTTTCCGCCGCATCGTGGCTGGGGTTTTTCCTTGCGCCGGCGCTCCTGGCCTGGCTGGGGTGGCGCTGGCCGCAGATGCGCCGCGCGGCATTATTGCTGGTCCTGCCGCTTTTGCCCGCCCTGGCCGCCACCCTGGTGCTGCCGAGCCAGGGCAAGGTACAAGACCGCTACGCCTATGCCGCGGTGCTGGGCTTCGCGCTTCTGGCCGCGCACCTGGCGCGCCACCGGCGGCTGGCCTGGTTCATCCCGGCGCTGCTGATCGCCTGGGGTTTTCTTTCTATCGGCGCCATCCGGCACTGGCAAGACCCGGAGGCGCTGTGGACCAACACCCTGCGCGTAACTCCCAACTCGAGAAACGCGGTGCTGGGACTTGGAGACTGGTATTATTCGACGGCGCGGTTTGAAGAAGCCGACCGGGTGTACCGGCAGGGCCTGGCGATGTTGCCTGGGGACCGCGCGATTCTCGCCTCGCAAGCGGCGGTGCGCGCGGCCATGGCGCGCCGCAAGAAGTAGCGGCGCGCGCGGAAGTGGTGGCGGTTACTGCCTACTGCCTACTGCCTTCTGCCTTCTGCTTACCGGCCGCCCGCCCCGCCGCCGAAATCAGTACGTGATGCTGCGCGCCCCGCCCAGCACCTTCCCCAGTTCTTTCCCGCGCAGCTTCACCTGAAGCTTGTGGCGCAGGGGTTGCCCTGCCGGCGGCCCGGGCGTAAAACCGACAACGTATTCGCAGCGGATTTGGTTGAGCAGGCCCGCCAGGATCTGCCGAACGACAGTCAGGTTAATCGTTCGCGGGTTGAAGGAGCGGCCGCCGGTCAATTCCCCCAGCCGCGCGAAATCCAGGATATCCCTCTCTTGCGCTTCGAGCCGTTGAAGACGCTGGCGGGCCCCATCGCTCATGACTCCCTGGCTGTTATATCCCGTCTCGTGCACCTGGCGCATTTGCTCCTCGAGCCGGTGGTGCCCGAGCACGACGGGGTATATCGGAATGCCAAGCTCGGATGCAAGGCTGGCAGCGTCTTCGGGCTGCGAAGTGGTGGTGGAAAAGCCATCGGAGAGAACCACCAGCATGCGGGTGGCGTTGCCCGGCCACGCGGCGGCGTCCTTGGCCGCGGCCAACACCGATTCATAGATCCAGGTGCCGCCGCGCGGATCGGACTTCCTCTTGGGAGGAAGTTGCAGGCGGATGGTGTCCGGCCTGGGACGCGCGCCGGACCGGAAATTGACCACGCGCTCCAGCGCGCCGGCCAGTTCGGCCGGGTCGCGTGTCGGCCGGCTGAACCGGCGCAGCGCCGAATCGAACCCGTACACCGCCAGGCGGGCATTGGGCGCGCCGTCCAGCAGCGTGCTCTGGTAAGCCAGCGGATCGAGCAGGCCTTCCTGGGTCACGCTGCCGCTGGTATCGAACAGCAGAATGACCTCGACCGGGACCGTGCGCCGCGCCGCCCGGCCGCCCTCGAACAGCGTCAGTTTGCGGGGCGACCCGTCTTCCAGCAGCACCACATCGGCGGGCTTGAGGTCATCGACGTAGGCGTTCTTGCGGACGACGTGGAAGCGAACCAGGGCCAGCGTGGTCTCCGCGCGGAACACCGGCAACTCCCCCGGTGCTTGCTGGGGAGGTGGGCCCGGCGCCGCCTGCTGCGCCACCAGCGCCCCCCAAACCATCCACGCCGCCAGCATGCGGAGATATTACCCGATTTGCGCGGATCCGCGTGAACCTCGCAGGCATCCGGCGCCTCCGTAGGGCGCGAGGTTCCACTTCGTGCCTTTGTGTCTTCCAGCCTTTGTGTTAAAAGTGGTTTTCGTATGAGACTCAAAATCATCCTGTTGGTCTTCCTCGCAGTGGCGGCCTTCGCGCAGTCGCCGGAAAAAGGCGACGTCTACGTGGTGGCGATTGACCAGGACCAGTTGGCGGGCGCCGCCGACTTCAGCTTCCTGAACCACCCCCTGACCGCCGCCGACCGGCTGTTTGTCCGCGATGGACATTTCTATCGCGCCGGCAAGGACGGCAGGCCGAACACCGCCGACGACGAGCGCGTGCGTCTGTTCGGCGTCAACCTGGCCTTCGGCGCGAATTTCCCGGAGCCGGGCGACGCGGCGCGCATCGCCAAGCGCCTGCGCCGGCTGGGCATCAACCTGGTGCGGCTGCACCACATGGATTCCAACCCCGACCGCGATCCGGAAAACGCCAACAGCATCCTGACCCAGGGCCCCTACCCGACGCTGAATCCGGTATCGGTGGCGCGCCTGCGCGGCTTCCTGAACGCCCTGCGCGCCGAGGGCATTTACGCCAACCTGAACCTGCACGTCGGCTATCGCTTCCGGCCCTCCGTGGACAAGGTGCCGGCCATGCCCGACGGCGCCGAATTTCCCACGCAGAGCAAGCCGCTGCACATCTTCTTCCCGCGCATGGTTGAGCTGCAGGTGGAATTCACGCGGAAGGTGATCGAAGCCCTTTCGCTCGGCGACGACCCGGTGCTGGGCATGGTGGAGATCGACAACGAGACATCGCTGCTGCAGGCCTGGCAATCAACCCGCTTCAACGAAGCCGTGGCCGGGGAATACAGCAACGAGTTGCAGCGGCAGTGGAACCAGTTTTTGAAGACCCGCTACGACAGCGCCGGCGCGCTGCGCGCGGCATGGGGCGGGCTGCGGGAGAACGAATCGCTTGATGCCGGCAATGTCTCGCTGGTGGGGCGCGACGAGAAGGCGGCGCCGGAGACGCGCGTCAACGACTATCTGCTGTTTTTGGCCGACCGCGACCGCCATTATTTGCGGCAGATGCTGGGCGCCGTGCGCGACACCGCCGGGCCGCTGGTACCGGTGGCCGGCACCCAGATGGGCTACGGCGGGCTGCTGAACCTCGACTCCCACCAGGACCTGGATTACGACGACCATCATTTCTACATCGATCACTACAACTTCCCGCATCAGCGCTGGGACGGCCGCGACTGGCGGATGCGCGACGCGTCGTCGGTGGGCAGCGGCTTCTCGACGTTCATGAACATCGCGGCGGCGCGGACCGCCGGCCGGCCCTACACCGTCAGCGAATTCAACCAGCCCTGGCCGAACCGCCACGCCGCCGAAATCGACGTGGAACTGGCGGTGTTCGGCGCCTTCCAGGACTGGGACTCGATCGTGCACTTCGCCTATGCGCACGGGCGCAACTGGGACGACGGCGCGCCCAACGGCTTCAACGTGAACGGCGACTGGACCAAGTTCCCGAACCTCGGCCAGGCCGCCTGGCTGTTCCGCTCCGGCGCCATTCAGCCCGGACGGCAGAAGATCGGCATCCCCATGGGCAAGGACCTGCGCCTGCAGTCGGGCCGCGAGAAGCGCAACGCGGCCATCGCGGCGTTCCTGAACTCCGCGGCCGGTTACGATCCCGCCGCTGCTTTCGTCCATCCCGTGCAACTGGTGAAGGACAGCGGCGGGCCATTGCCCAAGGCGGCGACGGACGTAACCGCGCCCTATCGCTTCGATACCGGCGAAGCGACGTTCGATCGCGATGCCAAGCTGTTCCTGATCCACGCGCCCACGGCCGCCGGCTTCATCGGTTTCGCCGGGCAGAAAGCAGTGGAGGCGGGCGCCCTCACGGTGCAACTGGCCGACAGCAGCCGCGGGTTCGCCTCCATCCTGCTCACCTCGCTCGACGGCAAGCCGTTGAAGCAATCGGCGCGCATGCTGCTTTCCACGCCGGGCTACACGCTTCGCTCGCAGCCCGGCGCCGATCCGCCGCGGCCCCAGCGAATCGTGAACTACGAGGGAACCGGCGACTGGTGGACGCTGGAGAAGGAGCCGGACTTCGCTCAGAAGCAATCGGGCAACATCAACCGCGGCAACACGCCGGTGTGGATGGAGCGGGTCGAGAGCCATGTCACTTTGTCCACCGCGGCCCGGGGGTTGTCGGTGTACCCTCTGGATGGCAAAGGGGCGAGGCTGCCGGCGTTGGCCGCCCGCGATGTCGAGCGGGTCGCCGGCGGCTTCCGGATTCACTTGCAGGCCCAGGGGCAGGCCTTCGCCCCCTGGTACGAATTGATCGCAAGACAGTGAAATTCACCGCGGATGAACACGGATGAACACGGATGAACAGGGATGGGAAATAGCCGCAGATTGCGCAGATTACATCGATTCGGAGTAAATCTGTATCATCGGCGAAATCCGCGGCTGGGAAAGGACATCGTGGCCCTGTGACCGAGTTCCGCTTGAGTGCATGCCTGACACCGCAGGGGCGCCTCACGCTAGTCAGGGCCGACGACGCGCCCGAACTGGAGGCGAAGCTTGCCGAGCGTCTGCTGGAGAGCTTCCAGCAAGGGTCCGGGCATGGGTTGTTGCAGTTGGGAGGCGGCGAAGTCGGCCAGGTACTGCCTCCAGTCTTCGCCTACTGGAGGGAGCTGGGCGCGCGCTACGTGACCGCCGTCTGCACCGCGCCCGATGTCGAGGAACGTGGGGCGAAGCTCGAAGTGCCGCCTCCGCCCCACGAGGAGCTCGACCGGCTCGCCGCGGCGGCACCGGCGATGACCGGGGCCGAGTATCTGACGGCTGCCGTCCTCGGGTCGCTGTGGGAGGAACTCGACGCCGCCTTTCGCGCCGAGCTTTCCGGATCCGGCGGGCCGGTGCAGGAGTTCCTGAAGCGGCTGAACCCCGGCTGGAACCTGGTGGGGCGGGTGCACTTCAACCTTGCCGAGAACCGCAAGGACGAGGAGGCGCCGTTCGCCTTCCTGGCCACTTACACGACGCGGCTCTCGGCGAGCGCCAGACCCCAGCACCTGCCGCTGGGGCAGGCGCTCGGTGAGTACGCGGGGGCCGCGAACAAGGGACGGCTCCTCTCGTTGCTGCTGCCGGTTCAGCGCGCGGCGGAGCGTTGCGCGTGGCTGCGGGCCATGGTCGAGGCGGGCGAGATCTTCCACCCCTTGCGCTGGACCCCCAGGGAAGCGTTCCAATTGCTCGGAGACGTGCCGCTGCTGGAGCAGTCCGGCGTGGTGGTGCGGATGCCCGCCAACTGGAAGGCAGGCCGGCCCGCCCGCCCGCAGGTGACCGCCACGGTCGGCGGCCAAGCCCCGGCCGGTCTTGGCCAGGACGCGCTGCTCGACTTCCGCATGGAGCTCACCCTCGACGGCGGGAGGTTAACGGAGGCCGAGATCCGGGATCTGCTGGCCCGCTCCGACGGACTGGCGCTGATCCGCGGGCAGTGGGTGGAGATCGACCGGGAGCGGCTCGGCCGCATGATGGAACGGTTCCGGGCGGTCGAGCAGCGCGCGGCCCAGGATGGTATCTCGTTCGCTGCCGCCCTGCGGATGTTCGCCGGCGCCGACGTGGCCAGTGATGGCAGCGAGAGCGCCGACCCGGACTGGTCAGGGGTTGTCGCGGGTCCCTGGCTCGCCGAGACATTGAAGGCGCTTCGCTCCCCCGAAGGCCTGGCGCGCGTCGAGCCGGGAAGCGCGTTGCGCGGCACGCTGCGGCCATACCAGCAAGTGGGCGTCCGCTGGCTGCACCTGCTGTCGCGGCTGGGTCTCGGGGCGTGCCTGGCCGACGACATGGGGCTGGGCAAGACCATCCAGGTGCTTTCGTTGCTCCTGGTCCAGCAGACTGAAACTCGAATGTCGGCCGACGGCTTTTATGGAGCGCCGGCATCTTGCCGGCCCCCGGCGGAGTCAGCAATCGAAAACAGCCCGGGGGCCGGCGGGACGCCAGCGCTCCATACCCAGCCAAACCTGCTGGTCGCTCCGGCCTCGCTGCTGGCCAACTGGGTCGCGGAGATCGAGCGCTTCGCGCCGGCCCTCAAGACGCTGGTCGCCCACCCCTCGGCCATGCCGGTCGAACAACTGAAATCGCTGCCGCCGGAGGCGCTCGCCGGCGTGGACCTGGTGATCACCAGCTACGGCTCACTTCTGCGGATCCCCTGGCTGGCGGACCGGGAATGGCGCTTCGTGATCCTCGACGAGGCTCAGGCCATCAAGAACCCGGACGCAAAGCAGACGCGGTTTGCGAAGAAGCTCGAGGGCCGCGCCCGGATCGCCCTCACCGGCACGCCGATTGAAAACCGGCTCGGAGACCTCTGGTCGATCTTCGATTTCATCAACCCCGGGCTGCTTGGCTCGGCACGCGAGTTCACCGCCTATGCCAAGCGCCTGGCGGACAAGCCACACAACCCCTACGGGCCGCTGCGCAACCTGCTGCGTCCGTACATCCTGCGGCGCCTCAAGACCGACAAGTCGGTCATCTCCGACCTGCCCGACAAGACCGAAGTCAAGGCCTATTGCCATCTCAGCCGCACGCAGGCCGCGCTCTACCAGCAGGCGGTAAAGGAACTCGCCGAGCGCCTCGACGATGCCGAGGGCATCCGGCGCAAGGGTGTGGTGCTGGCGTTTCTGATGCGCTTCAAGCAGATCTGCAATCACCCCTCGCAGTGGCTGGGCGACGGCGCCTGGGCCGAGGCCGATAGTGGCAAGTGGGCGCGGCTGCGCGACATCGCCGATGTGATCGCGGCCAGGCAGGAAAAGGTGCTGGTGTTCACCCAGTTCCGCGAAGTCACCGGGCCGCTGGCGGCCTTCCTCGGCGGGGTATTCGGCCGGCCGGGACTGGTGTTGCACGGTGAGACCGAGGTGAAGAAACGCAAGGAGTTGGTCCGGCGATTCCAGGAGGACGAGGCCGTCCCCTTCTTCGTGCTGTCGCTGAAGGCCGGCGGCTTCGGGCTCAATCTCACCGCCGCCTCCCACGTGGTGCACTTTGATCGCTGGTGGAACCCGGCGGTGGAAAACCAGGCCACCGACCGCGCCTTCCGCATTGGCCAGACCAGCAACGTGCTGGTCCACAAATTCGTCTGCCGGGGGACCGTCGAGGAGAAAATCGACGCCCTCATCGAATCCAAAAAGCATCTCTCGCAGGAGCTATTGGAAGGCGGGGCCGAACTCAACCTGACGGAGATGAAAGACGACGAGCTGCTCAGGCTCGTCGCGCTCGATCTCAATACCGCACTGAAGGAGTGAAACATGTCTTTCTACGGCTGGAGGCCCTACGTCCCGGTGTGGAAGCGCCGGGCCAAGGCCGAGCGCGAGATGGCCAAACTCAGGAAAAAAGGCCACCCGGTTTCGCCGGTGGTCATCGAAGGCCGCACCATTGCCCGGACATTCTGGGGCAAGGCCTGGTGCGACAACCTGGAACGATACAGCGACTTCGAGAACCGGCTGCCGCGCGGGCGCACCTATGTGCGCAACGGCTCGGTGGTCGATCTCCAGATCGCGCCGGGCGAGATCAACGCTCGGGTCAGCGGCTCGGAGCTCTACAAGGTTGCCGTGAAGGTTACGCCGGTGCCGAAGCCGCGCTGGAGCTCGATCTGCAAAGACTGCGCCGGCGCCATCGATTCGCTGGTCGAGCTGCTGCAGGGGCGCTTCTCGAAGGGTGTCATGGAGCGCATCTGCCGCCAGCAGACGGGCCTGTTCCCTTCGCCCGCCGAGATTCAATTCTCTTGCAGTTGCCCGGACTGGGCCTCGATGTGCAAGCACGTGGCGGCGGTGCTGTACGGGATCGGCGCCCGCCTGGACGCGCAGCCGGAGTTTCTGTTCAAGCTGCGCAAGGTGAACGAGACGGAGTTGCTGGCCAGGGCCGGCGAGGGTCTGCCGCTGGCCAAGAAAGGCCCCGCCGCACACAAGGTGTTGGCGGCCGAAAGTGTCGCCGGCATCTTCGGCCTGGATATGGCTGAGGGCGCGGCTGAGCTTACGGCGGCGCCGGCAAAACCGGCACGGCGCCAGCGCGCCAAAGCCAAGCCGGTCAAGCAAGCGCCCAAGCAAGCGGAAGACCCGCCGGCCGCGTCCGGCCGGAAATCCCAGTCAGCGGAGCGGACGAAGACGGCAAAGACGCGGGGGGCGGCCGCGAAGAAGTCGAGCGCAGCGCACGCCTGAGCTATCAGGTATACGGGAATCCGGCGGGGCGAAGCCGCCGGGCCAACCGAGAGCCTTTGTTGATCTTTGCCGCTCTGCCTGCATCTTCTGATACACTGTAGGCAGACATGCCTACAGTAAAGAGCCTGCAATACACGGTCCGCGGCATTCCCCGCGAGGTTGACAGGGTGCTACGCCGGAAAGCCCGGCAGCGGAGGATTAGCCTGAACCAATTACTGGTAGAGGAGTTGTCTGCCATCGGAGGCGGAGCCCGCGCACGCCGGTTAAGATCCCTCGATGAGCTCGGCGGAGTCTGGCAGGAGGACCCAGAATTCGACCGCATTCTCAACGAGCAACGCCAAATTGACCCCGCGCTCTGGACATGAGGATTCTACTTGACACTAACCGTTTGACAGACGCGCTTCGACGAGAGCGCTCCGTTGCTGCTCTGGTGGAAGAGGCCGCCGAAATTTGTGTTCCGTTCATTGCGTTAGCCGAGATCAAGGCCGGCTTCCTCGGTGGCGATCCGCGTCGTCGGGCTCACAACGAGTCCTTGCTGCTGCGCTTCCTGCGGTTGCGCTCGGTAGAGGTCCTCTATGCGGATCGGGAAACCACCGAAGTCTACGCCCGCTTGTTTTTGCAGCTTCGCCAGGCTGGTACGCCAATCTCTACCAACGACCTTTGGATAGCCAGCCTGGCAATTCAACACGAGCTGGCATTGATTACGCGTGACGCCCACTTCGCCAAAGTGCCGCAAGTCGCGCTTCTCTAAACTGTATTATTCGGGAAGCGGGGCGGGCGGCCCACCCTCAGGCTGGTCGACAGAAAGCGCGAATTGGGTGCCCCGCGCTCTGCCGGACCGAAGCCGTCCGCCGCACCGGCTGAATCGCGGCCCCACCGGTATTTATCCGTGTTCATCCGTGTTCATCCGTGGTTAAATTCGGTTTTCAAGGAGCACTGTTATGTGGAATAACGCGATATCGAGGCGGCGGTACATGCACATGCTGGGCGTGGGGACGGCGGCGGCCGCCCTGCCCCTGGGTGTCGCCGCGCAAACCAGCACCGACGAGGACCGCGCCCGCCGCATGAAGTGGTGGCACGAGGCCAAATTCGGCATGTTCATCCATTGGGGCTTGTACAGCGTGCTGGGCCGGCACGAATGGGTGATGGAGAACGAGGGCATCCCGGTCTCGGAATACCAGGAATTGGCCAAGCGCTTTACGCCCAAGCCCAATGCCGCGCGCGACTGGGCGAAGCTGGCCCGGCGCGCGGGCATGAAGTACATGGTGATGACCACCAAGCACCATGAGGGCTTCTGCCTGTTCGACACCAAGTACACCAGCTATTGCGCGCCGAAGCAGGCCTGCGGGCGCGACCTGGTGAAGGAATACGCCGAGGCGGCGCGCGCCGAGGGCCTGCGCGTCGGCTTTTACCACTCGCTGATGGACTGGCACCACCCCGACGGGGCCCGCTGCGCCGACGACGAGGCGGCGCGCAAGCGCTTCGTCGAGTACATCCACGGCCAGGTGCGCGAGATCTGCGCTTACAAGCCGGACGTCCTCTGGTACGACGTGGCCTGGCCGCTCGACGCCGAGGGCTGGGAGTCGCTCAAGATGAACCGCATGGTGCGCGGCCTGCTCCCCGACGTCATCATCAACAACCGCGCCAAGGTGCCCGAGGATTTCGATACCCCCGAGCAGCGCATCGAGGCTTCCAAGGGCCGGGCCTGGGAATCCTGCATGACCATGAACGGGAGCTGGGGCTACCACAAGAACGACGACGACTGGAAGACGCCGAAGACCGTGGTGCGCAACCTGATCACCTGCGCGCGCGGCGGCGGCAACTACCTGCTCAACATCGGCCCCAAGCCCGACGGCTCCATCCCCGAGGAGTCGATGCGCATCCTGACCGCGGTCGGCAAGTGGATGGACAAGAACGGCTCGACCATCTACGGCTCCGACCCCTGCCGGGTGGGGCGCTCCAACTACCTGAATTTCACGCGCAAGGGCAACACGCTATACGTCCATGCGCATTTCTGGCCCGGTGAGACGCTGGTGGTGGCGGGGTTGACCAACAAGGTGCTGTCGGCGA
>Ga0315273_10010516_pt1 | contig 11804 bp, 8 predicted proteins | sample YL17G02_0_MG_FD_205753 | JGI IMG/M metagenome (GOLD analysis project Ga0315273, IMG submission 205753) | Sediment microbial communities from Yellowstone Lake, YNP, Wyoming, USA - YL17G02_0 | ecosystem: Environmental > Aquatic > Freshwater > Lake > Sediment | place: USA: Wyoming | collected... | reverse complement strand
TCGATCCCGGCAACTCCACGTGGACCTTCGAGACCACCCCCAAGGTGGTGTCGGGCATCAATGCCGATTCGCTGGCCGCCGTCACCGGGCTCTACGACCGGCTCGTCGATCAGACCGTCGCCGTCTCGTCGCCGCGAGAGGCCGAGCTCGCCAAGCTGCTCGAGAACACGTTCCGCCACGTCAACATCGCCCTCGTCAACGAGCTGGCCATGTTCGCCAACGACCTCGGCATCGACGTGTGGGAGGCGATCGAAGCCGCCTCGACCAAGCCGTTCGGCTACATGCGCTTCACGCCCGGGCCCGGCGTCGGCGGCCACTGCCTGCCGATCGACCCGTCGTACCTGTCGTGGCGGGTGCGCCAGTCACTCGGGGCGACGTTCCGCTTCGTCGAACTGGCCAACGACGTCAACGACCACATGCCTGACTACGTCGTGCGCCGGCTCATCATGGCCCTCAACCGCCGCAAGCGACCGATCAACGGCGAGCGCATCCTGCTGCTCGGCCTCTCGTACAAGCGCAACACCGGCGACGCCCGCGAGACGCCGTCACGACCGATCGCCCGCCAACTCGTCGAGCTCGGCGCCGAGGTGCTGGCCGTCGACCCCCATGTGCCCGACGATCTCGTCCCCGACGGCGTCACGCGGGTCGAGGCCACGCCCGAGCTGGTGACCTCGTGCGCTGCCGTGGTCGTGCTGGTCGATCACGACGCCTTCGACCTCGACGCCCTCACCGCCAATGCCGCCTATGTGCTCGACACCCGTCATTGCGTGCAGGGCGACAACGTCGAGCACCTGTGAGCTGATCAAGTACCGGTGAACTGATCAGCGGGATCGAGGCTCAGCGCTTCTTGCGACTGCCCCGGCGGCTCCCGAGCGCGTAGCCCACCCCGATCGACAACAGGATCGTCACCGCCAGCACCATCCACAGCGGCGAGTTGATGTCGAAGATGAGCATCGTCACGCTCGTCGTTTCGGTGTTCTGCAGCACGAACACGACCAGCAGCACGGCCACGATTCCGGCGCCGATCTGCTTGCCGCTCGGTTTGAAGCCCGCCTTCTCGCCGTATGCGTCACCCGTCTCCCAGCGGCGGTTGTCATCAGCCATCGGTCCACCCCTTTCGCCAGGTCCGGCGCCTGGTCGAATGTGTCGGTCGCCTGAGTCTGAGCGCCACCGTAGTGGGAGGATGCGACGTGGTACCCACCTGATCCCCCACCTGGCCTCTGGCCGAGGAGCCTTCATGGACATCGCCATCACCGGTTCGAGCGGACTCATCGGCACCGCGCTCACCCGACGGCTCACCGAGAGCGGCCACACGGTGATCCACCTCGTGCGACGCGCGGTCGGCCCCGGCGAGTCGGCGATCTCCTGGGATCCCGACGCCGGCACCATCGATGCTGCGTCACTCGAAGGCGTCGACGCCGTCGTGCACCTCGCCGGGGCCGGCATCGGCGACCAGCGGTGGACCACCGAGCGCAAGCGGGTGATCCTCGAGAGCCGCACCCGGGGCACCGCCCTGATCGCCTCGACGCTGGCCGCGCTCGAGCGCAAGCCGACGGTGCTGCTCAGCGGATCGGCCATCGGCTTCTACGGCGACCGCGGCGGCGAGGTGCTCACCGAACAGAGCGCGCCCGGCGACGACTTCCTGGCCTCGATCTGCGTGCCGTGGGAGGCCGAGAGCCGTCCGGCCGCCGACGCCGGCATCCGGGTGGCCACCCTGCGCACCGGCATCGTGCTCACCCGTGAGGGCGGGGCGCTGGCCAAGATGCTCCCGTTGTTCAAGCTGGGTCTCGGCGGCCGGTACGGATCAGGACGGCAGTGGTGGAGCTGGATCACGATCGACGACGAGGTCGGGGCGATCCGCTTCCTGCTCGACCACGACGTGTCGGGCCCCGTGAACCTCACGGCGCCGGGGGCGACGACCAACGCCGACTTCGCCAGGGTGCTCGGCACCGTGCTCCACCGACCGTCGCGACTGCCGGTGCCACGATTCGGTCCCAAGCTCGTCGTCGGGGCCGAGCTGGCCGAAGCGCTGCTGTTCACGAGCGCCCGGGTGCAACCGACCGTGCTCGAATCGAGCGGCTTCGCCTTCGCCCACCCCGACCTCGACGGCGCCCTACGCCACGTCCTCCGCTAGCCCCACGACCGTTCTTGCGACGCTAGAGAGCGGTTTCCGCCACGCGATCGTCGCAAGAACGGGACCTTCGGGTGAGGTCAGGCCGGCGCGGCGAGGGTCGCCAGGCGCGCCCGGCAGGCCGCGACCACGTCGTCACCGGGGTCGGAGACCTCGCGGGCCCCCTCGATCGCGGCCTCGATCTGCTCGAGCAGGTCGTCGACCACATCGGTCGCCACGCTGTGGGGCATCCCCCAGCTCACGGCCTCGGCCACGAGTTGCGGCCGGCCGACCCGGTCGAAGTCGTCGACACCGTCGATCGACAGTCCCAGCCGGCGGGGTCGATCGGGGTAGTCGTTGGTGCCGGCCATCGACGCGATCGGGGCCAGCCGGCACTCGACCGTGCCGTCGTCGACCGGGGGGTAGAGCAGCGCGAGGTCGCGGGCGGTGCCGTCGACCTTGCCGAACACCGCGGCGGCGATGAGCCACCCGAGCAGATGGATGAGATCGGCCTCGGGGTCGGCGCTGAGGTCGCGCACGAGGTCGGCGATCTCGTGCAGCTTGGGGCCGCCGTCGCGTTCGGCCCGCTCACCTCGGAGGGCGCCGAGCGCCTGGCACGCGTCCTCCTGATGGATACGCGTGATCGAGCCGTCCGACGCGAGCTGTCGGTCGTAGCGGCTGACCACGAGCACCGGTCGCCCGGCGATGGTCGTCGCCTCGGCGTCGACGATCCGCAGGCCGGCTCGCCGCAGCACGTCGAGGGCGAACGCCTCGCTGGCGACGAGCGACCCGAACTCGGGCGGCTCGGGCCGCAGCAGGTGGGTGGAGCTGGCCCCGGCCAACGGCGCAGCCCAGCCCCCTTCGAGCGGACGGGTGAGGGCGAGCTTGAACGGTGAACCGGCCAGCGTCAGACGGGTGTCGTCGTCGACCCCGAACGGGTCGTCCTCGAGCTGAGCGAGGCGGACGGCGACGGCCCGCTCGTCGAGCGGGGCGACATCGCCGGGGCCCACCGGCCACGGATCGCCGGAGGGCACGAACGAGACGGCCCCGGCGCACTCACGTCCGATGGCGGCGAGCAGCGAGAAGCTGTCGACCCGGTGCACGTCGAACCGGCGCTCGAGCCCGGCTCGGGCCCAGCCGTCGGGCAGCAGCCCTTCGAGGAACGACGCCACCTCGGTTGGTGAGTACCGCTCGGTGCGCGCCGGCAGCGCGGCCGAGAGCACCAACGCGCCGTCACCCACCCGGTCGACGACCTCGGGCCGGTAGGCCAGGGTCATCTTGCCCGAGCGGGGTGTGACCACCTCGGCGACATGTTCGTCGCCGAGGTACACATCGAGGGAGCGAACCCGGGTCAGCTGGACATCACTTCGGCGGCATCCGGATGCCACCGTCGACGCGGATGGTCTCGGCGTTCATGTAGCTGTTGGCGACGAGCTCCACGACCATGCTGGCCAGTTCGTGGGGGTGGCCGAGGCGCTTCGGGAAGAGCACGCCCTTCTCGAGGTTGGCCTTGAACGCCTCGGAGCCCTCGCCCTCGCCGTAGATCGGCGTGTCGATCAGGCCAGGGGCGACGGTGTTGACCCGCACACCGACGGCCGACAGGTCACGGGCGATGGGCAGGGTCATGCCGACGACGCCGCCCTTCGATGCCGAGTACGACGCCTGGCCGATCTGACCGTCGAACGCGGCCACCGAGGCCATGTTGACGATGGACCCACGCTCGCCGCTCTCGAGCGGCTCGTTGGCGCTCATGGCGGTGGCGGCGAGACGGATGCAGTTGAACGTGCCGATCAGGTTGATCTCGATGACCTTCTTGAAGACGTCGAGGTCGTGCGCCGACTCGTACTGGCCGTCCTTGCCGATCGTGCGGGTGGCCCAGCCGACGCCGGCGGAGTTCACGAGGGCGCGCAGCGGGCCCATCTCCTTGGCCATCTCGATGGCGGCGATCACGTCGTCGACGTTGGTCACGTCGACGTGGGCGAAGGCACCCCCGATCTCGGTGGCCAGGGCGTTGCCCTTGTCGTCCTGCAGGTCGGCGATGACGACCTTGGCGCCCCGGTCGGCGAGCTGGCGTGCGCACGCCTCACCGATACCCGAGGCGCCACCGGTCACGATGGCGGAGATCCCGTTCAGTTCCATCCGGTCACCCTAGGCAGAACCATGCGGCGCGGTCGAAACCGACCCCACCCGAATCGACCCCGCCGCAGCCACCGCGGGCGGCCCCCAACCACCGCCGCCGGGCGTGCGGATGCGCACGACGTCGCCGGCCGCCAGGTGCATGGTCACCTTGTCGGGCAGCCGTCGCGCGTCGGCCTCGTCGCCGCCGGGCAACAGCCAGTTCTCCCCCGTCGTACCGGGCGAGCCGCCGTCGAGCCCCCACGGCGCCGACTGCCGGCGCTCGGTGATCAGCGACAGCACCGCGGGCTCGAGCACCTCGAGGTCGCGCTCGATACCGTCGCCGCCGGGGTGCAGGCCGTCTCCCCCGGTCGCCGGGCGCAGGCGCATCCGGCGCACCCGCAGCGGAAAGGCGCGCTCGAGCGCCTCGATCGGAGTGTTGCGGGTGTTGGTCATGTTGGTGTGCACCCCGCTCATCCCTCGACGCCACGGGCGCCCACCCTGCCCGCCCGCGAGCGTCTCGTAGTAGACCCACGGCTCCGACTCGCCGGTCGCGATCCCGCCGATGAGCAGGTTGTTCATGGTGCCCTGCGACGCCGCGCCGATCAGGCCGGGGCGGGCGAGGGCAAGCGCCCCGAAGCACACGTCGGCCACCCGCTGGCTCACCTCGACGTTGCCGGCACCAACGGCGGCGGGCGGCCCGGCGTTCACGATCGTGGCGGTCGGGGCGACGACGGTGAGCGGCCGCAGCGTTCCCCCGTTCGACGGCAGCGTCGGGTCGACGGCCGCCCGCAACGCGAAGGCCACCGCACTCACGGTGACCGACTCGACGGCGTTGACGTTGCCGGCCCGCTGCGGCCCCGAGCCGGTGAAGTCGAAGGTGATCCGACCCCCATCGATGGTCATCGCCACCGTGACCTCGGTTTCGACCTGCTGGTCGGGCTCGGGGCCGTAGCTGTCGACGACATCGGTGAATCGCCACGTGCCGTCGGGCAGGTCACGCAGCACGGCCGTCATGCGCCGCTCGCCGTAGTCGAGCACCTCGGCGAGAGGCTCGTCGGCGAACAACGCCAGCCGCTCGATGCCGACCTCGTTGGCACCGACCTGCGCGTCGAGGTCGCCCAACCGTTCGCCGGGCGTGCGCGAGTTCGCCAGCAGCAGCGCCCGCACCTCGGGAGTGAGCCGCACCGGCGGGATACGCAGGCCCTCGGCGAAGATCTCGGTCGCATCCGCCGGGATCGAACCGGGCGCCGACCCCCCGACGTCGGCGTGATGGGCCCGGGTCGCCGCCCAGCCGACCAGGCGGGGCGAGGTGGCGTCTCCGTCGGCCCCATCCACGAAGCAGGGCGCGACCACCGTGATGTCGTTGAGATGGGTGCCACCGGCGAACGGGTCGTTGAGGATGATCTGCTCACCGGGGCGGATGCGGTCGGCCGTCGGCGTGTCGGGACCGAATCGGTCAACCGCCTCGCGCACCGAGGCCGGCATCGAACCGAGGTGCACCGGGATGTTCTCGGCCTGCGCGAGCAGCTCGCCGGAGGCGGTGAAGAGCGCGGCCGAGCAGTCGGCCCGCTCCTTGATGTTGGGACTGAACGCGGCGCGTCGCAGCACCGTCGACATCTCCTCGGCCACGCCGGCCAGTCGCGACAGCAGGATCTGCAGCGAGGCCGGGTCGAGGCTCACGGTGACACCCGGGTGAGCACCAGGGAGCCGGCCACGCCTGGCTCGGCCCGCCATCCGTCGGGCACCCAGATCGTGCAGTCCGGCTCGGCGATGACGGCTGGTCCGACGGCAGAGTCCCGGGCCAGCGACGGCAGGTCGGCGAGGGCGACCGGCGAGCGGCGGCGGGCCCGGGCGCGGATCGCCACGACCTCGACCGGGGCGTCGGCCCGGGCGTACCCGTTGCGACGCCGGTGCTCGTCGTGGAAGGCGTCGACGCCGGCCACGGTGAGCTCATGGCTCTGCCCCGCGTAGCGACAGTCGAGCAGCGTCTCCACCTCGATACCGGCCAGATCGCCGGCGTCGAGCATGGCCACCGCCCGGGCACCCAGCTCCACGCGGGCCGCATCGAGCTCGGCACCGTCGAGACGCGACGGCCACGTGCGGACCAGATCTCGCTGCTCGTCGGCACACAGGATGCCCGCGGCCGAGAGCACCCCGGCCCGGGCCGGCACGACGACGACCGGCATGCCCAACTCGTCGGCGAGGGTGCAGGCATGGAGCGGACCGGCGCCGCCGAACGCGACCAGGGCGAGTTCTCGCGGATCGATCCCCCGCTCGATCGACACGGCGCGCAGGGCCTGCACCATCGACGCATCGACCACAGCAAGCACGCCCGCGGCCGTCACCCCCGCCCGCTCGAGCGCGGCGACGGCCGCGGCCCGGTCGAGGCCGCCGAGGCCGGGGAACTCGCCGTCGGTCGGGATGCGGCCGGCCACCAGGTTCGCGTCGGTGACGGTCGGTTCTGTGCCGCCGCGGCCGTAGCAGGCCGGGCCGGGGACGGCACCGGCACTGCGGGGGCCGACGACCAGGGCGCCGCCCGCGTCGATCCGGGCGATCGACCCGCCGCCGGCACCGATCGTGTGCACATCCAGCGACGGCACCCGCACGGCAAGACCGCCGACCCGGCGCTCGGCCGCGGGCGACGGTCGGCCGTCGAGCACGAGGCACACGTCGGTGCTCGTGCCCCCCATGTCGAACGTGATCGCGCCCGGCCAGCCGTTGACGACGGCCGCGTCGGCGCCGGCCAGCACCCCGCCGGCGGGGCCGCTGAGCAACAGGTCGACGGGACGCTCGGCCGCCTCGTCGGCCGGCATCAGACCGCCCGCCGACGTCATGGCCAGCACGACGTCGGCGACGTCGGCCAGACCGCGCAGGTAGGTCCGGCACGTCGGCCGGAGGTAGGCATTGATCACGGTGGTCACGGTGCGCTCGTACTCGCGGAACTCCGGAGAGACCTCGTGCGACGCGGTCACGTCGACACCGCGGTCGCCGAGTGCGGCGGCGACGGCCTGCTCGTGCGTCGGCTCGAGATCGCCGTGCAACAGGGCGACGGCCACCACGTCGACGTCGTCGGCAATCGCGGGGAGGTGGTCGAGGTCGACCGGCTCGAGCTCGGACCCGTCCGCGTCGAGGCGACCGGCGACCTCGTAGCGATGCCGACGCTCGACCAGCGGCTCGGGCCGGTCGACGTGCTGGTCGTAGAGCGACGGCCGGTCCTGGCGGGCGATCTCGATCAGGTCGGCGAAGCCGACGTTGGTGACGAGGGCGACCTTCGCCCCCCGACGCTCGAGCAACGCGTTGGTGCCGACCGTCGTGCCGTGGGCCAGAACCCCGGGCCGGACATCACCGCTCAGCGACGCCACCCCGTGGCGGACAGCGCGGCCGGGGTCGTCGGGGGTCGAGAGCACCTTGGCGATGCGCCCGTCGGCGTCGACGACATCGGTGAAGGTGCCGCCCGTGTCCGAACCGAGCCTCGATGGCCGCATGCCGGGAACCTAGAGCCCGGCCGGATCGAGCACCCAGATGTCGTCGGGGAGGTGCTCCTCGAGGGTGCGGAACAGCTTGCCCAGCGACTCGTCCCGGCCGTCCCACACCAGCAGCGCCTCGGCCACGTGACGGGCGAGCCAGACATCGCGCTTCGCCAGGGCGGCGCCGGCCCGCGCTTTCGACTCCGGCTTCTTCTTCTGCAACAGCACGACGTCGATCGCCTGATTGCGCAGCGCCGCGAACCGGGCCTGGCTCGCGGCCGGCCACACCGACTCGGGGTCGGGATAGGGCAGCACCACCACGAGCGGCAGCCCGACCTCGACGGCGGCCTCGGCGCCGAGCATCTCGGCACCGAGTCGCAGCCCGCTCACCACCACGAGGTCGTCGGTGATCACCGCCTTCGCCTCGAGGATCTCGACCATCTTGTCGCGCACCGCGTCGGCCGTCGGGTTGTCGGCGTAGCCGCCGAGCTCGGGCGGTCGGTGCCCGAACACGGCGAGAGCGTGGCCCTCGATGGCCGGACCGGTCCGCGCGGCCAGTGCGGTTCGGGCGGCCGCCGGACCGGTTCCGGCCCAGGCCGCGACGTCGTCGGCCGGACCAAGTTCGCCCGGGTCGCCGTCGCCGGTGCGGCCGACCTGAGCGACGCAGGCCTCGACCGCCAGCCGGTCGACCAGGTCATTCATGGCGTCGCCACTGTGCCCCTTCACCCACCGGAAGGTGACGTCGCCGCGGGCGCGGACCAGTTCGATGAACGGTTCCCAGAGGTCGCGGTTGGCGACGGGCTTGCGCTGCGAGTTGTGCCAGTTCTTCCTGAGCCAGCCTTCCCACCAGCGGTCACGGAAGCAGTGCACGACATAGGTCGAGTCGCTGACCACCTCGAGCGGGCCCGGAAGCGCCTTCACCGCCTCGAAGGCGGCGGCGATCTCCATGCGCTGGTTCGTGGTGTGGGCGTCGGCACCGTTGGCGAACAAACCGCCGCCCACGGCGAACGCCCACCCGCCCGGTCCGGGGTTCCCGCTGCACGCGCCATCCGTGTACACGACCGTTGCCACCGGGGCATCCTCGCACGCCCTGACCTCGACAACCGGCCCCGATCCGCCATCATGGCCCCAGGTGCCCCTGCCCCCGTGAGGAGCGTTCGGCCGATGACGATCGACGGCTATGTCCATCAGTTGCACGACGCCGACCCGTCGGAGACGGGCGAGTGGCTCGACTCGCTCGACGCCGTGATCGATGCCAAGGGCAAGGTGCGGGCCCGCTATCTGATGTCGAAGCTCACGGAGCGGGCCCGCCAACGGCAGGTCGGCACCCCTGCCGAGGTGTCGACCCCGTACGTCAACACCATCCCCACCGCCGAGCAGGCCTGGTTCCCGGGCGATGTCGACATCGAGCGTCGCCTCCGCGCCTTCATCCGGTGGAATGCGGCGGTGATGGTCGTCAACGCCAACAAGCGGGCCGACGGCATCGGCGGCCATCTGTCGTCGTTCGCGTCGTCGGCCGCGCTGTACGAGGTCGGTTTCAACCACTTCTTCCGTGGCAAGGAGGACGGCCGGGCCGGCGATCACATCTACATCCAGGGGCACGCCGCCCCGGGCATCTACGCGAGGGCGTTCCTCGAGGGTCGTCTGGACGAGTCCCATCTCGACAACTTCCGCCGCGAGTTGTCGGGCGGCGGTGACGGCGAGGGGTTGAGCTCGTATCCCCACCCGTGGCTGATGCCGGACTTCTGGGAGTACCCGACCGTCTCGATGGGCCTCGGCCCGATCAACTCCATCTACCAGGCCCGGTTCAACCGCTATCTGCAGCACCGCCACCTCGACGACACCAGCGAATCGCGGGTCTGGTGCTTCCTCGGCGACGGCGAGTGCGACGAACCCGAGACGCTCGGCTCGATCTCGCTCGCCGCCCGGGAGGGCCTCGACAACCTGACCTGGGTCATCAACTGCAACCTCCAACGCCTCGACGGTCCCGTGCGCGGCAACGGCAAGATCGTGCAGGAGCTCGAGGCGATCTTCCGGGGGGCCGGCTGGAACGTGATCAAGGTGATCTGGGGGTCGGGATGGGACGAGCTGCTCGCCCGCGACGTCGACAGCGTGCTGCTCCACAAGATGAACACCACCGTCGACGGCGAGTTCCAGCGGTTCACCGTCGAGTCCGGCGCGTACATCCGCGAGCACTTCTTCGGCCCCGACCCCCGCCTGCGCAAGCTCGTCGAGCACCTGAGCGACGACGACCTGCGCAACCTGCCCCGGGGCGGGCACGACTACGGCAAGCTCTACGCCGCCTACAAGGCGGCGACCGAGCAGAAGGGTGCGCCGACGGTGATCCTGGCCAAGACGGTCAAGGGGTGGACGCTCGGCACCGAGGTCGAGGCCCGAAACGCCACCCACCAGATCAAGAAGATGAGCACCCTGCAGCTGCAGACGCTGCGCACCCGGCTCCACATAGAGGACGTCATCGATGCCGATGCACTCGACGGCGACGACCCGCCCTACTACCGACCGCCGGCCGACTCGCCCGAGCACCGGTATCTGATGGATCGCCGCCGTGCCCTCGACGGCCCGCTGCCGTCGCGGTCGCTCGCCATCCGCCGGCCGCTGCCGATGCCGCCCGACGCGCCGTTCGCCGAGCTCGACGCCGGTTCGGGAGGCCAGTCCGTGTCGACGACGATGGCCTTCACCCGTCTGCTGCGCAACCTGGCGCGCGCCGAGGACTTCGGCCCCCGGATCGTGCCGATCATCCCTGACGAGGCCCGGACCTTCGGCATGGATGCCCTGTTCCACGAGTTCGGCATCTACGCCGCCCACGGCCAGCACTACGACCCCGTCGACAGCCAGCTCCTGCTGTCGTACACCGAGAGCCAGGACGGCCAGCTCCTCGAGGAGGGCATCACCGAGGCCGGGTCGATGGCGAGCTTCACCGCCGCCGGCACGGCCTATGCCCACCGGGGTGTGCCGATGGTGCCGTTCTTCATCTGCTACTCGATGTTCGGGTTCCAGCGCGTCGGCGATCTGATCTGGGCGGCGGCCGACGCCCAGGCCAAGGGCTTCATGCTCGGCGCGACCGCCGGCCGCACCACGCTGCTGGGCGAGGGCCTGCAGCACCAGGACGGCCACAGCCTCGTGCTGGCCTCGACCGTGCCGACCTGCCAGGCCTACGACCCGGCGTTCGCCTACGAGATGGCGGCCATCATCAAGGCCGGCATCCACCGCATGTACGGCGGCACCGACGCCGCCGGTGCGTCCGGTGCCGGCGACCCGGTCTTCTATTACGTCACGCTGTACAACGAGAACTACGAGATGCCGACCCGCCCCGACGGCGTGACCGACGACGACATCCTCGGAGGCCTGTACCGCTGGGCCGACGCCCCCGACGATCTCGGATCACAGGCGACGATCATCTTCTCGGGGTCGGCCCAGGGCGCGGCACGCGACGCCCAGACCGCGCTGGCGACCCATCACGGCATCGGTGTCGAGCTCTGGTCGGCCACGAGCTACAAGCGACTACGCGAAGAGGCGCTCGAGGCCGAGCGCTGGAACCGCCTGCATCCCGCCGACGAGCCCCGGGTCGCGCCGGTGACGGCCAGACTGGCGTCGAGCTCCGGCCCGATCATCGCCGTCACGGACTTCATGAAGGCGGTGCCCGATCAGATCGGGCGCTTCGTGCCACCCGGTCGGTCGTTCGTCCCGCTCGGCACCGACGGCTTCGGCCGCAGCGACACCCGAGAAGCACTTCGGCGCTTCTTCGAGACCGACGCCGCCCACGTCGAGGTCGCCACCCTGGCGGCCCTGGCCGACGCCGGCACCATCGAGCGGTCGGTGGTGGCCGACGCCATCACCCGGCTCGACATCGACCCCGATACGCCCGATCCCCGCACCCGCTGACGTCCTCGTCCCCACCGAGGCGATGAGTAAGGTCGGCGGGATGGTCGTGACGTCGAAGAAACCCGCCCCGCTGTTCATCACGGGAGACCCCGACACCGACGGGCTGCTCAACGCCGACCCGCTCGCTCTGCTCATCGGCATGCTGCTCGACCAGCAGGTGCCGATGGAGTGGGCCTTCCGGGGGCCGGCCAGCCTGAAGGGCCGTC
>Ga0315273_10010515_pt1 | contig 11804 bp, 25 predicted proteins | sample YL17G02_0_MG_FD_205753 | JGI IMG/M metagenome (GOLD analysis project Ga0315273, IMG submission 205753) | Sediment microbial communities from Yellowstone Lake, YNP, Wyoming, USA - YL17G02_0 | ecosystem: Environmental > Aquatic > Freshwater > Lake > Sediment | place: USA: Wyoming | collected... | reverse complement strand
GGACCGGGACGACGGGCCGGGCCGATCACTCGGCTCGTTCGCTGCTAGCAACGGTGGTTCAAATCCGCCAGTTCCCAGCACTCGATGACGGAACGAGGCGACTGAATCCGCGCCTACCTGAGCGACCACGGAGGAATCGATGGGACGAGAGGTCAGGCGAGTACCGGCGACGTGGGAGCATCCGAAGGACGAGCGGGGGCGCTTCGTTCCCATGCACGAACGCTTCTGCTACACCGAGAGCGAAATCGAGGAGGGGCTGCGCGAGGGCTGGCTGAAGAACCAACCGCCACTCTATGGTGTGCCCACCATGCCGCAGTGGCCCGAGAGCGAGCGGACGCACTACCAGATGTACGAGGACTGCACCGAGGGGACTCCGATCTCGCCGGTCATGGAGACCCCGGAAGCTCTCGCACGCTGGCTGGCCGATAACGGTGCGAGCGCGAGCGGTGACATGACCGCAGACTACGAGTCGTGGCTGCGCGTGTGTCGAGGCGGATGGGCTCCAACCGGCGTGATCTTTGGCGGCGTGCTGATGAGCGGTGTCGCCTTCGACCGCGATCGAATGCCCTGACCCATGCCTCGCGCCCACGTCCACTACATCGTAGAGGAAGATCCGGCGATGGAGCCTTACGGTGGTCGCTTCGTCGTGGTCGCCGTGGCTCGGACTAGACGCGAGTGCCTCGGAGGCCGACGTACTCGCGAGGAGGCGGAAGGCGAACGCGAAGTCTACGAAAAGCACGCAGCACCGACTCGGAATCCATCGAAGGGATGCAAGCTGTGCGGATAGCGGCGCTACTCGTGGCGATCTTGGCGGTCGGCTGCGACTCGCCGGGGTGTCGGTGCCACAGTGGCTACTACGTGACGTCGTACCACGATGCCTACACTGAGCACGGCGAGAACTGCTCGACGGTGAACAGTCAGCGGGTATGCGTCCCGTTCGATCGCTACCATCCGGCTCGCTGCGACACGAATCTGGAGTGCATCATCAACTGCGCGGACTGGGACAAGGGGCAGCGCGAGGCGCACCCGAAGCATGGTGTCCACCTCGGACCGCAAGTCGTGGACTGGCGCTGTACGGCGAATGGAAAGTGAAATGAGTTGGGATCTCTACGTTGGCGACGAGTGCGTCGGAAACTACACGCACAACACGAACGCCATGATCCGCGCTGCTTCGATCGCACCGCGTCAGATCCCCGACTCTCCGAGCGTGGCGGCGGAGGTGCTGTTCGGCGCTCCAGTGCTAGGCGCGTGCTGGGGAGACTTCGATGGTCGTCCTGCGCGTGAGGCTGGCTTGTTCGCGAGAGACATCGCGAACGAGCTACGCTGCGACCCCGGTCGATACTCCGTGCTCAACCCGCGTAACGGCTGGGGCGACATCGAATCGCTGCTGGAGTTCCTAGATGACGTGGCGCGGCACTGCGAGCAGAACCCGGATGCCGTTTTCAGGGCAAGTGGATAGGAGGTTGGTGATGCCGTGGCTGGCGAACAAGGGGGAGGCGGCCGTCGAACTGTCCACGCCGGAACCGGACACGGTCTGCATCTCGATCACCGAGCCGATCGGTGCGAACCGGAGGCGCGAGCCCGCCCGGATCCCGAAGGGCTTCGTGGACGTTCTGCGTCTGGAGTTTCAGGACTACGACGGGCTGAGGAAGCACCCGGCCGACGCCGTGCTGTTCACGGTCAAGCAGGCCGCTCAGATCCAGCGGTTCGCCCGGAAGCATCGCGGTCGCAACATCCTCGTCCACTGTGCCGCCGGGATCTCGCGGTCTGGTGCGATCGTGGAGGCGCTGCTGGAAGCGTTCCCTGAGTACGAGGACCGGGGCTGGCCGCGCCATCCGAACGGGCACGTCAAGAGCATCATGAAGCGGGCGCTCGGACTCACGCCGCTGGGCCATATCGAGGTGGTCAGTGAGTGACGCGAAGCGCAAGACGTGGCACGACCGCAAGTGTCGTCATGGAAACTTTGCGACGACACGCTGCCAGTACGACTTCATCCACTGCGACAAGCCCGGATGCTGGGACGATGTTCTCCGGGCCGTTGGCTTCGTGCGGCGGACTCCGCTGATCGATGCCGCCCCAGACCTTCTGGCTGCGCTTCAAGAGATCATCGCAGACGCTAGCTGCTCTGCCTACGCAGCGCAAGTTGCCGAGGCCGCGATCGCCAAGGCGGTCAAGCTTAGGAAGGTACGAGTCAATGGGTGAGGGAACGGCGATCGCGTGGACTTCAGCAACGTGGAATCCATTCATCGGCTGCCAGCGTATCTCGCCCGGCTGTGGAAGCGGCGGGAAGGGTGGATGCTACGCAGAGCGGCTAGCCCGTGACCGAATGAAACTAGACGTGTGGGGACCGGCAAGTACGACGCAGCGTCATCGTACTGCGCCCTCGACGTGGGCCAACGTGCGGAGGTGGAACCGGGCCGCAGAGAAGTCTGGTGTCCCGATGCGCGTGTTCGTCGGCTCGATGATGGACTGGGCCGAGGACCATCCCCAGCTTGACCCGTGGCGCGAGGAGATGTGGGCACTCATTCGCGAGTCCACGTGGATCAGATTCCAGTTGCTCACGAAGAGAGCCGACCGCATCGCGAAGTGCCTGCCGCCAGACTGGGGCGAGGGGTACAAGAACGTGTGGCTTGGCGTGTCGGTTGAGGATCAGGAGTGGGCGGACAAGCGCATCCCGCACCTGCTGAACGTCCCGGCTGCGGTGCGTTTCATTTCGTATGAGCCAGCCCTTGCATCGCTGGACCTTGAGCGGTATCTGTGGGGGACGGTGTCCGACACGGCAGGCTACTTCGACAGAAACGGGAAGGAGCGGAGCGGCGGAATCGGCGGACAGACCATAACCGCTCGCCCGCAAAACCTCTTGCACCTTGCGATCCAAGGTGGCGAGTCGGGGCCTAACTTCCGTCCGATGGACATGGCGTGGGCGCGGTCGCTGCGTGACCAGTGCGTTGCGGCAGGGGTGGCCTACTTTTTCAAGCAACAGGCGGCCTTTCGCTCTGGGACGCGGCCCTACATCGAAGAGACGGACGGATCGAAGTGGGTGTGGAAGCAGTACCCGGGCGACCTAAAGCCTCCGGAGCGTGTCGAATGACCAAGGCGAATGCGAGGGGAAAGTGAGAGCCGCATGATCGACCGTTACGCCGTGTGGGCACGCATACACGCCGTTTGGCATCTGGCGAGACGGCACGATCTCGTGTGGCGAACAGAGCCTGACCCAGAGGCGGGGTGTTCTGGCGACATCGTCTGCCGTTCGTGTCCAGACTCCACGGACGGGCAGAGTGACTTGGCGATTTGGTGCAGGGCTCACGACCACGGGTAGTCAATCCGTGATCTCTTGGTGACGCCGCTGGATTCTCCTGTTAATCTGCGCGACGAACCGGACTGGATCCGGGTTGGGGTGCGGGCGTGGATCGAAGCGAAGGCCGGAACGTAGAGCTTCCATCTCCGCAGCGGCTGTGGGGGCTCCTCCTCGGGCCGCCGTTCCCCCGCTGTTATCTGGCCTCGCGCCAGCGCTGTTCTTGTGACGCCGCCGGGCTGGTGCGTCCCCACCTCCAGTCCGGCATTCTAGCGCAGGTGGTCGTGTGCCACTGAAGAACTACGACTCGTCCTTCGGCGGAAAGAAGGGCAGCGCCCGGAAGGCGCACGCTGCCATGCTCAAGACGTACGGCAAAACCGGCGAGCGGGTCTTCTACGCGACGGCGAACAAGCGCAAGGCGGCGCGAAAGAAGGGCTGAGGAGGTTTTCATGGCGGACTGGCGTCCGGTGGCGGTTCCCCTTCCGGGAGCGTTCACGTTCAGCAAGAAGGGCGGGATGAAGGCGGCGTTCGACAGCACTGGGGGGCAGTCTGGGCGCTCCGCTGCGGTCCACAAGTCGTGGATCACGAGGCGGGCGCGGCGGTCCAGCGGAAGCGCTGGTGCGGCCCTGCGTAGCCTCGCGGCTGCCGTGAACGCGAAGAAGGTGAGGCGGTGAAGGTCATCCCGCTGTGGCCAAAAGGCGTTAGGATTGGGCCACAAGGAGGCGTTCCGATGCAGAGGAAACCGACCCCGTCCGACTTCTGGTCTGCCCCCAAGCCGATGGCGCATCCCCCAGCGATCCCGCCGATCACGCACCACGCGACCGACACCACGCTCGGGGTGAGCAGCATCGTCGCTCGCGCCGCGTCTGTCCTCAATGGTGTCCCGGCGAGGAGCGTCAGGAGCGAGGCGGCGTACAAGGCGTGGGAGACGCGGCGGGCCAAGGAGGAGAAATGAGCACCAGTCGATCGGCGGCTGCCAAGAAGGCGTGGCTGTCTCGCAAGCGATCCAGCGCGACACCGCGCCCATACGCTCCGACCCGTGGCATCAACGCGATGGGCCTGAAGGACTTCATGGCGGCGACCAAGGCCCGCAACGCGAAGATCTACGCCAAGCGCAAGGCTCGCGTCGCAGAGGATGCTGCCGAGAAGGTGGCCGCCGCCGAGAAGGCGATGATCGCTCGTGGCGGAGTTCCGTGGGGCTCCCGCTACGGCAGGAGTTGGTGAGTGAGCGGCTCACGGAGTGCGGCGGTCAAGAAGTCGTGGGAGACGCGGCGTCGGAGCGGCAGTACGCCACCGCTGTCCAGTTCGGCTGCGGCGCTGAAGAACCGGGCGCTGCGGCTCGACAGCGACCTGAAGAAGTCGTTCAAGGCTTTCGGAATCCAAGCCGTGCCGTTCCCGAGGGGGATAACCGCGAAGGCGGCTGGTGTGAGCGGGTTCGGTAGCAGGACTGGGTTGCTTACTGGCGGGAGCTACCCGATCACGCCAAGACGCTATGGCGGGGTCGTGCGTGGGAGTAGCGGGACCACTCGGAGGGGGAAGCGATGAGGGATGGCCGGGCGGCGGCGCTGAAGGCGTGGGTCACCCGCCGTTCCGGTGGTGGGAAGGCCAAGCTCCTCCCGTCCGGGCAGCGGGCGATGGCGACGAATCTCGGCGGGAGGGCAAGGTCTGGCCCCGCACCGACATCGGACCTCGCGGCGGCATTGAGGGCCAGCATCAGGACCGGATCGTCTGGCCTTGGTTCGGCGTTTCACAAGCGTGGGCTGGCTGCGGCACACGCCATGCGTCAGGTTGCTCGGCTCGGAGTAGCGATCAAGGTCGGGAAGCGCCGTGGTGGGAAGGTCGAGCGAGCGCTTTCCGAGCAGAGGACCTACGCCGAGAAGGCCGCCCGAGAACTGGCCCACGAAGCGCGGCAGAAGGGGTATGGGCGATGAGGGCATGGTCGCTTGTCGAGGCGGTGGCCGCGATGGCGCAGGTAGGGCAGCGATCACCGCGCAAGGCCAGTGGTCGGGGCTTCCGGGGTGCGTCACGGCTGGGCCTGACCTCGATCAAGAACCGTTCATGGTCCTCGCGCCGGGGGGCGGAAGCGGGTCGTGGGCGGGATCGTAGTGCTGCGGCCCGGAAGGGCTGGCTCAGTCGGAAGAGGGGCTGATGGCTGCCGCGAAGCTGGGCATGGTTCAGGGTCTGCTGGCCGAGGTGCGGGCCAAGCGGGTGTCGATGGCGGCCGTGCCTGCGCCCTCGTTCAAGTCCAAGTCGAAGGCTGCGGCTCCAGCGTCGAAGGGCGGCTCGCGCAGCGCGGCAGTGAGGAAAGCGTGGCAGACCCGGAAAGGCTAGCGCCCTGCGAGCGCTGCGCGGAGCTACAAGCGCGGGTGAACAAGCTTTCCGAGAAGCTGGCGCGGGCGGGCGTGGTGTAGACTCTTTCCTCGATGGACGTCATCAAAGCGATAGCCCAGACCCTCCACGAGAAGACCCCCGCCCAGCAAGCCGAAGCCCTCGCCGCCCTCGCGTTCCTCCAGAAGCGGCGGGCAGCCAACCCGGTCGGCATCATCACAGCCAAGGAAGCCGCCGCAGCCAAGGCGGACCTGCACACATTCGTCAAGACGTTCTGGAAGTTCGTAGAGCCGGACCACCCGTTCGTGGACAACTGGCACATCCGCGAACTGTGCAAGGTGCTGATGGCCGTGAGTCGCGGCGAGATCATGCGCGTCATCATCAATATCCCGCCGGGTTGCTCAAAGAGTCTGGTGGCGTCGGTGTTTTTTCCGGCGTGGGAATGGGCCAGCAATCCAGCGCTTCGCTACCTCACGGCCAGCTACGGGGCGCACTTGTCGATCCGTGACAACCTGCGCGTGCGCGACATCTGTCAGAGCGACAGCTTCCAGACTCATTACGCGCTGCGCTTCACCGGCGACCAGAACGTCAAGGAACTGTTCAAGACCACACAGCGCGGATGGCGGTTCGCCACATCAGTCGGCGGGGCCGCCACCGGAGAACACCCCGATCGCTCGATTTTGGATGACCCGAGTACGGCGGCACAGGCACGCAGCGAGGCAGAGCGAGAGAACATCCGGCTTTGGTACAAGCGCACGATCAGTTCGCGAGGCGTGGCCCGCAACGCTCGCATCATCGTGATCGCGCAGCGTCTGCACCAAGACGATCTGCCCGGGTACCTCATCAGCCTTGGCGGGTTCGAGTTGGTGATGTTCCCGATGCGGTTCGAGCCCGATCGAGCAGACAAACGCGACCCGCGTACGGTGCCGGGCGAACTGCTCTGGCCCGGACTCTTTACGGAAGCGGCGGTGCGCCAGCTTGAGATCGACCTCGACCATGTGGGCGCAGCCTGTCAACTCCAGCAGCGTCCGATTCCCGAGGGCGGCGGCCTCTTCAAGCGCACGTGGTTCGAGATTGTGGACGAGGTGCCCGCTGCGGTCGGGACGGCCTGCCGGGGTTGGGACACTGCCGCGACGGAGGGCGCTGGCGACTGGACGGTTGGTGTCAAGATCCGGCAGGTGGGACCGTTGTTCTACGTCGAGGACGTGCGGCGTGGGCAGTGGGGACCGGCCGAGACCGAGAAGCAGATGCTCCTGAGTGCGAACCTCGACGGGAAGACGGTGCGGCAGCGGGAAGAGCAAGAAGGCGGTGCTTCTGGAAAAGCGGTTGTGGCCGCTCGCGCCCGGATGCTGGCCGGGTACGACTACGGCCCGGCCCCGACGTCTGGTGACAAGATCGTGCGGGCGAGACCGTTCCGTGCCCAGTGCGAGGCGGGCAACGTGAAGCTCAAGCGAGGCGACTGGAACGAGGCGTACCTCGCCGAGCTTGAGTCGTTCCCGAATGGTTCGCACGACGATCAGGTCGATGCGTCCTCGGCGTCCTTCAACGAGCTTGCGGGCGGACTGCGACCCCTGAGGACCAGAACTATCGCTTGGGGCTAGGCCCCGTGAAAGGTTCTGGACGGTCTGTGGAAACCGTGCTACACCTTTGTCCCGATGGAGATTACCGCCTACTCCTTGGCTGAGAGGTTCGTAGGGCTGAAGGAAGCCAAAGGGCCAACCAGCAACTCGCACGTCCTTGCGATGCTCCAGTTGGACGCTGGGTGGGTCGTAGACGATTCTACACCGTGGTGCAGCGCTTTTCTGAACTATGTTGCTTGGTTGCTACGACTTCCACGGTCAAAGAACCTAGCCGCAAGGTCGTGGTTAACGGTTGGGACTCCGGTCCCGATCGAACAGGCCCGCCCCGGCTTCGACGTCGTGATCCTGAAGCGTGGCGGAGGCGATCAGCCCGGAGTCGAAGTCCTAGAGGCTCCGGGTCACGTGGCCTTGTTTTCGGGCCTAGAGGGCGACACCGTATTCTGTCTCGGCGGGAATCAAGGCGACCAAGTTTCTGTGGTCGGCTACCCGGTGAATCGCTTGCTTGGGATTCGAAGGCTCAGGGCATGACGTCAGAGATACCGGCCGTTGCGGCGCTCTCGGCGCGGGTTCGTGAGGACGCCACGGCACCTATTGGAGCACGTCATTCGACGCGATGCTGCGGAGTTTGGGGTAGTGAAGGGCGAGCCGCAAACCAAGCAACGCTTCTGGACTTGATCCATCGGCGCTGGTTACGTCTTGCCCCGACACGTCGATAAGCTTCCTAGGCACGGCACACAGTACCATGTCACGACGGATCTTTCAAGGTGATTGTAAGATGCTGAAACGATGGAAGTTCTCGTTGGCGTGGTTCCTCGGAGTCGTTCTAGTCTCGGCCTGCGGTCCTGTCAAGCCCAACGTGCCACCGACGCCTCCAGCCACCCCGAGCCCCGTATGTGTGGCTGGGCAGACACACTCCTGCTACCACAACCCCGGGACCGGCTGGCTCTACGCCTGCCCGGTCTACGACGCGGCCGGTGGCGTTGTGGGCGTTCAGAACGAGACGGACAGGGCGAAGTGCCCGGCCAAGCCCGGGACGCCCCCAGTGCCGCCCGTGACGCCCCCAGCGGGCACTCCAGCCCTGATTCCCGACGAGGAACTGACCCTTGCGGACGATGGGCTGATCAAGACGTGGGTCGTCACGGATCTGGCGATCAAGGCGTGGCGGGAGGCGCACCCGGAGGCGTGGCGAGGCGATGGTGCCTGCCTCATCGACGTCAAGGGGATCGACGCTGCGTTCCTCGGGATCGCGACCGAGCTTGCGAAGAAGGGCGTCATCGCGGGCCAGTCGATCGCCAAGAGCGGCCAGCGGAGCGACTGCCTGTGGGTGAACCGGACGGGCACGAATCTCTACGAGGAGGCCCACCTGTTCGACTACGGGCGGGCGTGCGTGGCGACCGGGCAGAACGCCGTGAAGCACGTCTACCTCAGAGCCAAGAGCGGGACGCCGCCGCCAGCCCAGCCGCCGCCCGTGACCCCCCCAGTGACGCCGCCCCCCACGAGCTACACCTGCGCCAACCCGATCCCGCCCCCGCTGCAAGGCTTCAACCTTCAGTGTCAGAACTCGGACGGCTCGTGGAAGAAGTGGTGCGACGGGACGCCTCAGGTCTACGGCTGCGGGTACAAGGGATCAGGAACGAACTTCTGCGACGAGATCGGACTCGGCGAGATGCCGGGCCAGCCCGGGGTCGTGAGATGTGACTGCGCTCCGGGAAACGAGGACGACCCGGTTGCCCGCGAGTGCCGCGAGGCGTACATCGTTGGCGGGAAGCCACTCTGGAAGACGGATGGTGTGATCGAACTTCACGACACCAATCCATTCCTCGCGAGATGCTCCAATTGCACGGAGATCTCGATCTGCAAGGCGGACGGGACGAAATGCACCACTGCTAGGCTTGTGCAATGAGCGGATCGATCCCGCCGGAAGATCCGTCCATCCCTGTCGTCGTGACTCCGAGCGTGAGCGACTCGGTTCCGCCGGTCGTCGTTTCTCCAATTCCCGGCGGCTACCTCGCCACAACGAACACGATGTTCGACGTTGCGAGTCTCAACCAGCAGATCGAGTCGGCGATCGCGAGCGTCCCGCAGGACAAGCGCGGATGCTTTCTGGTGCGGGCGGATCTGAAGAAGGCTACCGTCGCGCTCATGATCCGCGCTGGCGACAACGTGTCGTTCGTGACGCGTGTCCAGAAGAGCTACGCAGGAGACGGAATAGAGGCCGACGTGTCCGGTCGCGTGACGTTTCTGTTCGGGTCCGGAAGCGGACCGAAACTGATGACGGTCATGGACTACTACCACGTGTTCCGTGGCGTTAGTGCCGCGTTCGCTCCGAACAGCCGGTGGCGGGCCTTCGTCAAGGCGGTCGGAATCCACTACTTCAATCTCCGCCCGTATCTGGACGGCGAGTGCTGGTGGGACTCCCATGTCTCCTGAGTGGATGGATCTTGCCAAGTGGGCCATTCCGTTTCTCGTGGCCGCCGTCGGTGGCTATGCCGTAGTCAAGAAGCAGACCGAGCGCCACGAGAAGTCGATCGAGGCTCAGACCGTTGAGTTCAGGAAGTACCTCGAAACGGAGCGGATCGAGGCAAAGGAAGCCGAGAATCGAAGGCGTGTCGAGGCAAAGGAAGACGAGCGGATTCGTCGTGCCGAGATCGAGGCATTCTCGCAGCGGATGGACGACAAGATGGTGAGGTTCACGGCGGCCCTGTCCAGCGTCCAAGCGCTTTCTGAGGAGGCGTCCAGACAGGCCCGCGCATCACACGTGCGACAGGACGAAAGCGACAAGGAGCGGGCCGCAGCACGCGAGGCACATGCGCGTCTCGAAGAGCAGTTCCTGTTCCAGAAGTCTACAATCGCCGACATGAAACGGACTCAGGAACTGCGACTCGATGACGTCCTGAAGGCGCTGGGAGAGCGAAATGCCGGCTGAGCACTGGGCGCCGTTCGTCAACATGGGTCTGCTGATTCTCATAGTCGCGTGGGTCGCCGCGATTGCGTACAAGGCGAGAGGATGGAGCGTTCCCGTGCAGGACGCGAAGCTCATTGCGCTTCGCCGCGATGCAGATACTACCTATGCCCGTTCAGAGTCCAATCGGCGAGACATCGACGCGGCGCACGCCAAGGCGGATGCGATCAAACGCGATGCCGAGCATTGGCGAAGGGAGCAGACGAACGAGAACGACGCGCTCCTCAAGGAGATCCGGTCCGTAGGATCGCAGGTGGAGAAGCTCCTCACGCTGCGGGATGAGGTTCAAAACATTCAGGGTCTAGCAGCGAGGCTGGAGCAAGAGGTCACCTCGCTCGTGTGCTTCGAGGACGCACAGCTTCGCAGTCAGGCCCTTCCGGGATTCTGCCCACTGCGGAAGATTCCATGCCCGGTCGAGGGTGAACTGCCGGTTGCTGTGGTCGTTCCGACACCCATCCTAGTTCCGGTTCATCCGCCCAAGGCTAAGTAGGAGGATGCAAGTCCTATGCATCGGATGCGACTTGGACATCACGCACAAGACGGCAGTGTTCGTGGGTCAGACTGGTCCGATGTGCGACCGATGTGCGGAAGAAGTCGAGGCGATGCGGCGTTCGGACCGTCGTGGAAGGCCAACCGTCCAAAGCTGGAAGGACTGGCGATGGGTCTCGTGGTTCGGGAAGAGAGGCTGATGTGGAATCGGTGAAGAACGATGCGGCCAGTCCGATCCCGGCGATCGCGTGGACGATCACCTACGCGCCCGGCAACGGCGGCGGGCTGCGGATCGACGGTCCGGCCATCCCGAACCTGCTCCTCGAAGTCCTCGGGAAGTGCATCGTCATGGTGGCATCGCACGTCGTACCGAAGCCGGACGAGAAGAAGCTCGTCGTTCCAGTCGGCGCTTCCGCGCTGACGCTGTTGAATGGGAGGCCGCAATGAAAGCGTGGGCAACTCGTTGGCTGCTCGGAGGCATCATCCGCGACATCGCTGACGGCAAGAGCGGTGCGGGTCCGAAGAAGGTCTATTGGTACCTCTGCGGGAAGAAGACCATCGTCAGCGCGATTGCGGGGCTCGCGTTCGCGGCTCTCGCCGCATGGAAGCCGCAACTCGCGCTGGACTGGGCTCCCACGGTGACCCTCGTCCTCGGCGTCGCGGTGACAGTCGGCGTCGCGGACCGGGCGTGGAAGGACGCGCCCCCGATGACCGAGTGGACGCTTTGGCTCTCGAAGGTCCTCAGCGCAGGGCCTGTGATCGCGGCTGCGTTCGCCCTGATCATCCAGTACCTCCCGATGGTGCCCGGGTGCGACGGGTGCGCGTCGCTCGTCCCTCAGGTCCAGTGGCTCGCGGGTGCTGTTGCAGCCGCAACGGCATGGCTCGCGGCCCGCTGGAACGTGCCCCCGAACTTCCCGCCGCGCCGCGCCGACGATCTGGTGGTCGTGAAGTAGTGAACGTCCCAAGCTGCGAGATCTGTTCGGGCGGATGTTGCGAGTCGTTCATGCTCCCGAAGCGGCTCGGCCCGCTCGACAGTTCTCGCTGGCTCTCTCTGCACGGGACGGAAGTCGGCGACCAGTTGGAGTTCGAGTGTCGATGCACTAAGCTCACGCCCGCCGGGCGTTGTTCGATCTACGAGCAGCGCCCGGTG
>Ga0315273_10010513_pt1 | contig 11806 bp, 7 predicted proteins | sample YL17G02_0_MG_FD_205753 | JGI IMG/M metagenome (GOLD analysis project Ga0315273, IMG submission 205753) | Sediment microbial communities from Yellowstone Lake, YNP, Wyoming, USA - YL17G02_0 | ecosystem: Environmental > Aquatic > Freshwater > Lake > Sediment | place: USA: Wyoming | collected... | reverse complement strand
CGCGCCATGCCCACGCAGGTCGGCGGACCGATATCGGACTGGCCGGTGTCAGCATCGACCACCGCGATGGCGCGCCCGGCCTCGAAAGCGGCGTTAGCGAGGATGGCGGCGAGGACGCTCTTCCCCGAATCCACCCCACCGATCAGAAACAGCGTTCCCCCCTCCCGCGCCGCCTCCAGCGCAGGCGACCAGTTCGGCGGAACGTCCCAGGCCGGTCCGGACTCGGGCATGGGGGTTGTTTTGCCGGGGAAGGGAGGGGTACCTGCCGGAGGGGCGGCGTCCGCAGATGACGCAGATTGCGGAGATGGCATCCGCCGATGGCGGGCGGAACGGCAACGGCCAAGGCGCAACCACAGATGGACGCAGATGAACACGGATGCGCCCGCCTGCGGCGGGCGGAACGGCAACACCGAGATTGCCACGCGCGCCTTGGCTCCGGTCGGAGCCAAGGCGGCTCGCAATGACACCCTGGAGAGCGGGCGCAATGAACGCCCCTACAACATTCCCTTGTCACTCAGCCCCGATCGCGCTACCATGCGGGGACTGAGGGGAGGCGAGGGGCCGATGGCGCAATCACCACTGTCGGATGCTGCTGAACGCTGGTGCTCTGCCGCTCCGCTGCGAGGAGTGGGATGCAGCGCGGGTCTGAGAGGACGGCGACGAAGGGGCTGCTGAAGCCTGTCCTCGCAGGGGGCAATCCATCACGCCCCCGGTCAGCCCGAACTCGCCCCTGTCTGACGAAAGACGAACCCATGCTAGAGATTGGCGTCCGCCCAAGCGGACGCCAATCCGCTTGTCATATTGCAGGCACAAATGAGTGCGAAAATCGCGACCAGGTATCTGGGGTGCAGTGGGATAATAGTATCCAACGGATGCGGCCTTGTGGTCTAAGGCAAGCTCAACCATCTCAGCCCTGCATGCAAGTACGCCAACGCAGTTGCTGTATCCGCCCGGCTGGACGCACGATTCATAGGCCCTGAACTCAGCTTCCGGACCATTCGAGGTGCTACAGGCGCCCGACGAAGCTCTTCAGCTACCTATCGGTAGCTAGCTCTTTGCGAAGATTTGCGCAATATATCGGGCGCGGATGGTGATGCTTTATCGGGCTCATTACATGGCTTCCGGCCCGCGCTGAATGACGGCAGGGCGCTTGGCCGGGAGGTCGTGTCTGTCCGGGCCGACATCACAAGCGGTGAGTTGGTTGTGGCCGGCCATGACAGCGTGAGCGAAATCCGGCGATAGAGCTGAGTCCGGGCTGGATTGTATTGTTTTTGCTACTGCCATGTATTGCGGGCCGCCATAACGGCCAGAACTCTCGGAAGCACGCGCTGACCGGCGCCGAAATTGGTTGCTCGGCTGTCGATTTGGCGGATTGCTTGGCGGGCGAGGCGGTGCCCGCTGGCATCAGGAGGAAGGGCGAATGAGGGTGAAGTCGGAGGCAGTGCGGGTTAGCTTGCTGGTGGCCCTGGCGGTGCAGGCCCTGCTGCTCATCGGTGGCCCAGGGATTGCTGGGGCAGCGGAAGATCAGTACCGGCTGGGCCCGGGCGACGTGCTGACAGTGACCGTGCTCCGGCATCCGGAGCTGAGTCTCGACCAGGTAGTGGTTACCCGTGATGGTCGCATTCAGCTTCCTATCGCCGGCGATATCCAGGTCGCTGGCAAGACGCTCTCGGAGGCCTCCGCCGGCGCCGCTCAGGCTCTGAGCGGCCGTCTGGTGAACCCGGAGGTCACCATCACCGTCAAGCAGCCCAGGGCGGCCAGCGTCTTCGTCCTGGGCTCCGTCGCCAAACCCGGCATTTACGAGCTTCAGCCCGGATGGCGGGTGATCGAAGCGCTGACTGCCGCCGGTGGCCTCACCGGCCGGCCCGAAATGATCAGCGGGTCCCTCTTCCGACAGGATAACCGAACCCTGCCGCTCGACCTCCCCGCCATCATCAGCAACGGGAGCCTGCCGGCCAACCTCGCTCTCCAACCGGGAGACGTGATCAGCCTTTCCGAGCGCACCATCCGCGTGAGCATCGCCGGACAAGTCCAGAAGCCGGGCCTGTGTGACGTTCCGCTTGGCGCTGGGGTTGTGGAGGCCGTGGCCGTCGCCGGCGGCACTGCCCCCGGCGCTGCGCTCAGCAAAGTGCGGGTGCAGCGGGCGAATGGCACCGTGGTTCCCGTCGATCTCTTCCGGGTGCTGGTCCTCGGCGAGGTCCAGGGCGACACCAAGCTCGAACCGCAGGATTTGATCATCGTGCCGCAGTCGACCGCCAGGATCGCGGTGCTGGGGACGGTCAACAAACCCGGCTACTTCGACATAGAGGAAAGCTCCGCGCCCAAGGTCGCCGACGCGTTGGCCATGGCCGGAGGTCCGGCGAAGCGCGCCGACCTCAGCCAGGTCGCTATCGTCCGCTCCGATGGCGGCAAGGCGACCCGTATCACAGTCGACCTCAACCATGTTCTCCGCGAGGGGAAGGTCAACGAGGACGTTCTGGTGCGCAGCGGTGATGTCGTGTTCGTGCCGGGCCCTGGCACCGACTGGGATCTTACCTTGAGGGCGTTGACGTCAGCGACTTTGCTGCTGGGGGTCCTGGGACTCTGACGGACACAGGGACGCGAGACCAATGAGTGACAATGACAAGCTGCCCATACTGAGGCCGTCTGACCAGATCGTACCGTCGCCCCGGGCACTGCCCCCGGCGCGGTTCGACTTCGGCGGAGTGGAGCCCGACGGGTTCGACCTGCACCGCACCATGGCGATGGCCATCCGGCGCAGGAAGCTGATCTTGGCGACGTTCCTGCTGGTGGTGGGCGCCGCGGCAGTCTACACCTGGTCGGTGCGGCCGGTCTACGCCGGCCGGGCGAGAATCCTGGTCAACACCTCAGGGAACCAGTCCAGCCAGCAGGGCGAACTGCCCGTGGTCGCCGACCTGCTGGCCGTGACCCGCACTCGATCAGTGGAAACCCAGGCCGAGATCGTCAAGAGCCCGATGGTTCGACAGCGCGCGCTCGCGCAGCTTACCAGCGCCGAGCGCAGCACCACGGTCGGCGCCGGCCCCTTGGATGTCCAGGCCGCGAAGAGCACGGATATCATCTCCATCTCCGCGCTCAGCTACGACCCGAACGTGGCCGCCAAGCTGGCCAACGCGGTATGCAGCGAATATATGAAGGCCGACCAACAGGGGAGTCGCGAGCAGACCCGCATCGCCGCCGAGTACGTGAAGACCCAGTTGAGCGAGGTCCGCGGCAAACTCGATCGCGCCCAGACCGCCCTCAAGGAGTACAAGAGAAACAACAGCACCATCGATCTGGCGGCCGAATCCAAGGAACTCGTGACCGAACTCAGCCAGGTCGAGTCGGACCTGCGGGAAACCGAAGCCCAGCGCGCTTCCAGCCGCGCCGAACTCGCCACCTACAGCGTCGGCGGAACCAGGCGGCGTGGATGGCTCGACCCCAGATCGACTACCGTCAACCCCACCATCAACGCCATCAAGTCGGACCTGGTCAAGCTGGAGCTAGACCGGACGAGCGCGCTCCAGGAGTACACGGCAAACAGCCCCGAAGTGCGACAGGTCGATCGGCAGATTCAGTCGGCCCGCGAGCAACTGGCGAAAGAGGCGGAGCGCTCGGTGGCGCAGGATCGCGCCCCGATCCAGGCCCGGCTCTGGTCCTTCGACGCGCGGGCTAACATCCTCTCCTCGGCGGGGGCGAAGCTGCGCGCGCGACTCAGCACGCTCCCCGAGCGAGAGTACAGGCTCTCCCAGTTGACCATCGAGCTCGGGGTGCTGGATCAGACCTACCGCATGCTCAACGAGAAATACCAGGCGCTCCGCATCAGCGAGGAAGCACGGCTGTCGACGGCTACCGTGATCGAGCCCGCCGATGTGCCGAGCCAGCCTATGCGCCCCCGCAAAGCGTTGAACCTGGTACTGGCGATGGTGCTCGGGATCGGCCTTGCCCTCGGGCTGGCGACCGTTGCCGAGCGCCTCGACTCCCGCGTCCACACCGGTGAAGAGGCCGAAATCGCCGCCCAGATCCCCGTGCTCGGCCACATCCCATTTACCGCCGTGGAGAGCGCCCGGGTCCTCACGGCGGGCGCGAGCGCGGCCTCTCCCGTCCTGGAGGCCTATCGCCTCCTGCGCACCAGCGTCCTCCGGTCGGAGGGAGAGGATCCGATTCGCTCGGTGGCGATCACCAGCGCCGAGCCGAACGAAGGTAAGACCCTGAGCAGCGTCAACCTCGCGGTGGCCGTCGCGCTCGACGGCAAGACCGTGATTCTGGTCGATGCCGACCTCCGCCACGCCGACGTCCATCGACACTTCGGCCTCTCGAACGAGGTCGGCTTCACCAACGTGGTGGCAGGTGAACGGCCGGTCGAGGAGGCGCTCCAAGACACCAACATCCCCGGGCTGAGAGTGCTGGCAAGTGGACCTCTTCACCCCAGCCCTCCCGAGCTGCTCAACTCCCGGGCCAGCCGCGCCTGCTTCCAGCGGCTCTCCCAGCTCGCGGATTTCGTTGTCATCGACACTCCTCCCGCGCTGCTGATGGCCGATGCGCACATCGTGGCTCGCATGACGGACGGTGTGCTCCTGGTGGTGTCGGCCAGAGATTCGGCCAAGCATCGACTCGACCGGACCAGCTATCTCCTCCGCCAGACCGGCGCACGATTGCTGGGCACGGTGCTGAACAAGGCCGACGAGGGCCTGGGCGGCTATTACGGGTATCACCGCTACCCTTACTATCGAGGAGCCGGCCTCCTGGTGACGCCGGAGCCAGAGTCTGACCCGAGTGAAGAAGCCTGATCGGTTTCCGGCGATGAGAACCCTGTCGAAGGGCAGTTAGTGAGGTTGAGATGACTAAGGGCGAGCTAGTAGAAAAAGTGCTGACCTACGACGTAGGCTATCGCGGACGGGACGCGGCAAAGGCGCTCATCGACATCGCGCTGATCGCGACCGCTGCCGCCTGGGCCTGGTCAGTGTCCTACGGGCAACTTACGAACCCGGGCAGCCCGCTTGGGTTCCTGACGGTGGTGCTATCGGTTCGGCTTTCGGTCTACTGGGCGCTGAAGCTGTATCGCACGCCGTGGCGGAAGGTCTCCCGGTACGACGTCTTCCGACTCGGCGTCAGCGCGGTGCTTGGCACCCCTATCATCGCCATCCTACTACTGGTTCTGCCCGAGCCGGTGGACCTACGGGACCTCGCCCGTCCCTATCTCGTTCTGCTGACCGAACCCGCGTTCTACCTCACCCTGCTCTGTGGAGTGCGTTTCGGCGTTCGCGCGGTTGCCACCAACCATCGTCAGGGTGGCGCCGGGCGCCGGGTGCTCGTCGTAGGCACTGGAGATGCCGCCCGCTCCTTTGTCTGGCAGATCCAGGAGTCCGTCACCGAGTACCAGATCGTCGGCTTCGTCGACGACGACCCCGCGCGCCAGCACTCTCCCATCCTGGGGCTGCCGGTGCTCGGGGGCATCGATGACCTCGCGCATCTGGTGCGGAGATTCCAGATCGACCAGATCGTGATCGCAGTGCCCATGATATCCCCCGAACAGCTCAGGCGGACGATGGTCGTCTGCGAGCCCACCGGCGTGCCGATTCGCATACTGCCGCCGCTGCGCGACCTGATGGAGGGCGACCGCGGCCCCTATTCCCCCCGCGAAGTGCGGATGGAGGACCTGCTGCCCAGGCCCGAGGCGAAGCTCGACTGGGATGCGATCTCGCGCTGTCTGGGGCGGAAGACGGTGCTCGTCACCGGCGGCGGTGGCTCCATCGGAAGAGAACTCTGCCGCCAGATCCTCCGCACCGGCGCCGAGCGAGTGGTCGTCCTGGGCCGCGGCGAGAACAGCATCTTCGAGGTGATCCACGCCCTTTCCGAGATCGACAGCGGGTGCGAGCTGGTACCAGCCATTTGCGACGTCCGAGACCGGGCCGGGATGAACGCGGTTTTCGAACGATTCCAGCCCCAGGTGGTCTTCCACGCCGCGGCCCACAAGCACGTCCCCATGATGGAGGAGTATCCCGCCGAGGCTGTCAAGAACAACGTCCTGGGCACCCTCTGCCTGGCCGATCTGGCCATCGAGCATGACGTCGAGAGGCTGGTGCTCGTTTCGACCGATAAAGCCGTGGACCCAAGCAGCGTGATGGGAGCCACCAAGCGCATCTCCGAGATGATCATCAAGGGTTACGCCCAGACCCACGGCGCCAACATGGTCAGCGTCCGCTTCGGCAACGTCCTCGGCAGTCGCGGCAGCGTGATCTGGGTGATGAAACGGCAGATCGAGCGGAGACTCCCCATCACCATCACCGATCCTGACATGTTCCGCTACTTCATGACCATACCCGAAGCCGCCCAGTTGATCCTCCAGGCCGGCGCCATCGGCGGGCAGGGAGAGATCTTCGTGCTCGACATGGGCAGCCCCGTGCGGATCATGGATCTCGCTCACGATCTGATCCGCCTTTCGGGGTTGGCGCCGAACCGCGACATCCCCATCCGGATCATCGGGCGGCGGGCCGGTGAGAAGCTGCAAGAGGAATTGCTGACGGAGTCCGAGGCGGCGGGGGCTCGCAAGCTGGGTCCGTTCTACATGGCCCAGTGTCTGCCGATCTCCCTCCCCACGCTCCTGGCGCACGTCGCCCAGTTGCGCGTTGCTGCCGAGAGGGGCCAGGATCACCAGGTCGTCGAGGCCCTCCAGCGCCTCGTGCCGACGCTGGGAAATGGCGTCGCCGTCGCCGCTCATAGAGGAGAGGCTCGCCTGTTCTAGGCCGCATTTATCTATAGAAGAACTGGGCTGGGTGCAGCAAGGCGCGGAGTGACTCCAGCACAGCGGATGGCCGGGAGGCATGACTGAGCTGACATCCGATGGAGACCACCTGATATTGGAGCCTGAACAGGTCGCCGCGGACGCCCCCCCACTGGAGGCGTTCGAGTCCGACGACGCGGGCGCCAGGGATGCGTTGAGGGGTGACCTCGGCGCTCGCGCTCTGCGTTCTGCTGCCTGGCGCGGTGTCGCCAACGTGATGGCCCCCCTCATCCGACTGGGTGTGCTCGCTGTCCTCGCGCGCCGACTGCCGCCCAGCGCCTTTGGGGTAGTGGCCATGAGCGCGGTGGTGATCGGGTCTGCTGCCACTCTCGCCGAGTTCGGGTTGGGCAGCGCCGTGATTCAGCGGCCTCGCCTCACCTCCGGCCAACTCCGGTGGGTCTTCCGGGTGAATCTCGCGCTCTCCGTCCTCCTTTGGATCATCTGCCTGGCGGCCTCGCCTTGGGTCGGCAAGTTCTTCCACGAGCCGATGGCCGGCCCCGTGCTCGCCGTCAGCGCGGCCGTGCTCCCCCTCAGCGCCATCGCCTTCGTTCCCCGCGCGCTCCTGGTCAGGCGCCTCGAGTTCCGAAAGCTGGTGACCTGCGAGCTGGCCGGCGCGGTAGGCAACGCAGTGACCGCCATCGCCATGGCGCTCAGTGGGCAAGGGGTCTGGAGCCTCGTGGCCGGGGCGCTGGTGGGAGCGGCGGTGACTTCCGCCAGTCTCATGGCGCTCTCTCCCTGGCGTCCCACCGGCGCTGCTGGGCGACCCCAGGCCGCGGCGGGATTGCTTCAATTCGGGATGACCGTGGCCGGCCTCAGCCTCCTCAACTACTGGGCCTATTCCGTGGACAACCTCGTCGTCGGGCGCACCCTCGGCGCGGCTGCGCTCGGGGTTTACGCCATGGCCTTCACCCTCGCCATCATGCCCGTCGGACAGCTCAGCGGCCTGGCATCATCGGTTGCCTTCCCCAGCTTCTCCGCGATCCAGGAGGATCGCGAACGGCTGACCGGCGCCTACCTGAGATGTCTCCGCTGGAGCGCCGCGCTGACCTTCCCGTTCTGCGCTCTCATGATTGCTCTATCGCCCCAGGTGATCGCGGTCTTCCTCGGCGCGAAATGGGCCGCCGCCGCGCTCCCTCTCCGCCTCTTGCTCGTGGTCGCGGCCGCCCGGTCGCTGTATACCTTCACTGGCGCGGTGTTGCGCGCGGTCGGCAAGCCTCAGATTGAGCTGCTCCTCCAGGCGATGCTGTTCGCCGGCGTCGCGGCCGCCGCTCTCATCGGATCGCGCGGCGGCATTGTCGGTGTTGCCGCCGCCGTCGCGGGATTCATCTCCCTCCTGGCCGCTCCCACCTTCCTCGCGGTCACCGCGCGGGAAGCCCGATCGGGCCTACTCAGGACCCTGCGGGAAGTCGCGGCCCCGGCCGGAGCCTCCGCAGTCGGTGGCGCGGCGGCGTTCGGCCTCGCTCGCGCGGCCGCGAAGCTCTCGCCCGGCGCGCCCGACGTTCTCGTCTTGGTGGCCGGCGCCGCGGTTGGTGTCGCGCTCTATGCAGTCACCATGCGCGGGGCTGCGCCTGACCTTCTCGGCGAAGTCTGGAAGCGTGTCCGCTCCGCCTTCGGCGCTCGGCCCCAGACGGTCGCCGTTGAGCTTCCCGCCTCCGGGGGAGGGGGCTGAAGATGCCCAGGGTCTCCGTCATTATCGCCTCCTACAACCGCGCCGAGGTGCTGGGCCAGGCGATCGAGAGCGTGCTCGCCCAGACCTACCGCGACTTCGAACTCATCGTCGTCGACGACGCCTCCACCGATAGCACGGCCGAGTCGCTGCAACCCTATCGCGACCGCATCACCTACCTGCGGCGAGATGTGAACGGAGGGGCGGCGGCCGGACGCAACGATGGCATCCACGCGAGCAGCGGCGAATACATCGCCTTCCTCGATTCCGATGATTCGTACTTGCCGAACCGGCTGGAGGTCGCGGTGAAGGCGCTGGACGTGGCCCCCGAGTACGGCGGCGCCTATGCGGACATGGAGAGGCTCGCGGCAGACGGCTCTCCTCTCCCGGTCGTCGCCGGCTTCTTGCCCTACCAGGGCTCTGGGTGGATCTTCAAGGAGCAGCTCACCCGTGGGGCGATGCACACCAACAGCGTGACCCTCCGCCGCGCATGCTTCGAGGAGGTCGGCTACTTCGACGAGTCGCTGCGGCGCTTCCAGGATGTCCACATGTGGCTCCGCCTGACTCACCGCCACCCCTTCCTGTTCCTCCCCGACAAAGTAGCCGTGCGCCGGCTGCGCGACGTCACGAGCGAATTCACCGTGGCCGCTTACGAGTACCCCTGGCGGGGGTTGCTCAAGATCCTGCAGGACATCCCCGATCTGACACCAGCCGAGCGGCATCTTGTGCGGAGAGAGGCGCTCCTCGCGGCCGCCACTCACATTGCCCTGCTGCGGGCCGCAGATCAGTCGGACCGTGCGCGGGAGGTGACTGCCATCGCCGCTGCCGAGCGCGCGAAGCTCCCTTTGTCGGACCGCCTGCTGGTTAAGTGCCTGATCGCCGCTCGCCGCCGACCCCTCGCGCAGGTGGCGGGAATGGCGCGGTGGGCGCGACGCCGATTCAGCCGGCCGGCTCAGCCCGCGCCCATGCGGACGCCGGGGTAGCGCGAAATGGCACGGGTCTCCGTCATCATCCCCACCTACAACCGGGCTCACATCGTGAGGGAAGCTGTCGACAGCGTCCTTGCCCAGACCTACCGTGACTTCGAGATCATCGTCGTCGATGACGCTTCCTCCGACGCTACGCGCTCCGCGCTGGAGAGCTACCAGGGGAAGATTCAGGCCATCTTTTGCGAGACGAACGGCGGCGCCGGCGCCGCCCGCAACGTTGGCATCCGCGCCAGCTCAGGGGAGTTCGTCGCTTTCCTAGACGCCGACGATCTCTATCTGCCAACGCGACTCGAGACCGCCGTGGAAGCGCTCGACGGCCACCCCGAATACGGCGCCGTCTATGCCGAGGTGAGGTTCACCGATCCCAGCGGGAAGCAGGCGCCTTTCCTCTGGGTGGACCGGATGGGAGGGGGCCGCAGCGGGTGGATCTTCGAGGAGGTGCTTCTGCGGGGCATCATCTGCACCCAGTCCATCACCGTGCGCCGTTCCATCCTCGATCGCGTCGGGCCCTTCGACGTGACTCTCCGCAGCGGACAGGACTGGGACCTCTGGTGGCGCATCGCCCGCGTCACCCAGATCGGCTACCTGGACGAGGTAGTCTGCACCTACCGGATCACGCCCGACGGCCTCTCCCGCATGGGCGTCGCGGCCGCTGAGAGCTGGGTCTGCCGCGACCGGAAGGCCCTCGCCACCTTCACCGACCTCACCCCCCGGCAGAAGCGGCTGCTCCACCTGCGGCTCTATCGCGATCTCAGGTATCAGGCCCTCTATCTGGCCGCCCAGTCCCGCCCCCGCGAGGCAAGAGCGTCATCTCGCGAAGCCCTCCGAGTCGCGCTCTCCGCGAAACTCTGGGGCCCGGCGCTCAAAGCCGTGGCCGGGCTGGTGACAGGTGAACGCAGCTCCTTGTGGGCGCAAGCCCTCCGCGCCCGCAATTACGCCGAAGGGGGCCGCTAACCCAGTGCCAGACGACGTCACCATCTCGCTTGTGATCCCCACCTATCAGCGCGAGCAGGTGCTCTGCGCGACCCTGCGCCAGGTGCTCGAATTGCCCAGCCAGCCGCTCGAAATCCTGGTGGTGGACCAGACCCCACAGCACGAAGACGCCACGGAGGCATATCTCCGCTCCCTCGCCGACCAGATTACATGGATTCGCGCCGCCGTGCCCGGCCTGCCCCAGGCGAGAAACCTGGGTCTCTCCAGGGCGCATGGCGACGTCATCCTCTTCGTCGACGACGACGTCGCGATCGACAGCGATCTGGTGGCCGAGCACGCTCGCTGCTATCGCGATGAGACCATTGTCGCCGTGGCCGGGCGGGTGAGGTCACCGCAGTCCGATGGGCAGCCCCCGCGCCGCGGCAAAACCGGCCTCGTCAATCTCTGGTCCTCCATGCCCTCCGAGAACTGGGACTCGGACCAACCCTCCGAGGTCATGTGGTGCACCGGCGGGAACATGTCTGCGCGACGGGAGGCGCTGTCAGCCGTCGGAGGCTTCGATGAAGCCTATGGAGTGGGCGCCGCGCTGCTGGAGGACACCGATGTCTCCCTCCTTCTGCGCCGTTCAGGTCGCATTGTCTACTGCCCGCAGGCGAGCATCATCCATCTCGCCGCAACCACCGGAGGCGTTCGCGTTCCGGCCATCGAGGACTACGTCTGGTCTCTCAGCCGCAACCGGGCCTACTTCGTGCGCAAGCATGCCCAGGTGCTGCAACGCGCCACCTCACTCGCTCGCCTGGCAGTCACCGTCGCCTCTTTCACCGTGCGCCGGCGCGACCCGAGGATCCTCGCCGCCGGCTTGCGCGGAGTGAGAGACGCCTACCGCCTCCCTCTCCCCCGCCCGGAGGGGCCATGGCCGAGATGAAGCATGTCGCCTTCATCACCTCGGATTTCCCCCCACTGCCGGGAGGCATCGCCCGCCTCTGCTGGGAGGTGAGCCAGCGGCTCGCCGGGCACGGCTGGCGGGTCACGGTGATCGCGCCGGAGGCCTCTTCGGCCCAGACTCAGGGGAATGCCGCCGTGATCCGCGTCGGCGGGCGACGACCAATGCGCGATCTCGCGATGGCCCGTCGGCTGCGACGACTGGGTCCGGTGGATGCCGTGATGTGCGCCGTCTGGTACCCAGACGGAGTGGTAGCCGCGCTGGCCGGAGTCGACGCCCCCCTCGCTGTCTGGGCCCACGGGGCCGAGATCTACCACCGCAAGAGCCCTGGCGTCCGCGCCCTCTTCGGCGGCCTCCAGAGTCGCCTTCATCATCTCGTCTTCCGGAAATCCCAGGTCGTCCTGGCGAACAGCCACTTCACCGAGCGACTGGTCAAGGAGAAGGCGCCGAACGTGCGCCGCGTCGCCGTCATCCCCCTGGGCACCGACCCGGAG
>Ga0315273_10010512_pt1 | contig 11806 bp, 16 predicted proteins | sample YL17G02_0_MG_FD_205753 | JGI IMG/M metagenome (GOLD analysis project Ga0315273, IMG submission 205753) | Sediment microbial communities from Yellowstone Lake, YNP, Wyoming, USA - YL17G02_0 | ecosystem: Environmental > Aquatic > Freshwater > Lake > Sediment | place: USA: Wyoming | collected... | reverse complement strand
GTCGAGCATCCTTGCCTGACCTTCCGCCAGGCGGGTGAGCGCGGCTGTTGAAACCCGCCACCGCGCATCGGGGTGCCGAGCGAATGTGCCGGTCCCCAGGCACGGCGCATCGAGGAGCACGAGATCCGCAGGCCGACAGGGCGGCCTCAGGACGGAGCCCACCACGGCCCATTCCCGTCCCGAGCCGGCGCGGCGGAGGTTTCCGGCCAGGCGCCGGGCCCGCGTTCGGCTCACTTCGGTGGCGAGCACGGGCCCTGCCTGGCGACCGAGGGCGATGGTCTTTCCCCCGGGCGCGGCACAGGCGTCGTATACCAGTCCTCCAGCCGGCGGATCGGCGAACCGGCTGACCAGAGCCTGGGCCGCGTCCTGCACCAGGAAATCGCCGCTGGCGAAACCGGGAAGCTCCTGGGGGCGGCTCGCCGACACCACCAGCCCGGCGTCGTACGGCGCGCGGCGGGCGTCGATGCCGCCCTCCCGGCAGCGCCGCTGCAGCTCCTCCAGCGTGGCTCGCGCCGGCTGCAGCATCAGGCTGGGCCGGGTGTTGTTCCACTGGAGCAGCGCCGTCGTGTCGGTTTCGCCGAAGCGTGCGAGCCAGCGACTGACCAGCCACTCGGGGTGGGATGTCCGTGCTGCGAGCGAGGCAGCGAGACCGGTCTCAGGGGCAGGAGGCGCTGCCCCCCGGTTCACCCCGCGCAGGATGGCATTGGCGAATCGCGCGGCGGGAGCACCCAGTGCCTCACGGGCCAGGGCCACGGTGGTGGAGACGGCGGCGTGCGGGGGCACGCGATCGAGTCCGGTCAGCTGGTAGGCGCCGATGCGCAGGATGTCGCGCAGTGCTGGTGCGACGGACGTCCAGCCATGGTGCACCAGCGGCTGCAGGCGGGCATCGAGTTCGGTCCTGCTCCGGAGGACGCCCGCGGCCAGTTCATGGGCCAGCCGGCGGTCATCGTCCTTCAGTCCCTCGAGTCCGAGCGCGAGGGCGGCTTCGAAGGGCGTGCCGGCCGCGGCGCGTTCGAGGATCGAAAGTGCGGCTCGGCGTGGGGCCAGTCCGGGTGTAACACCCCGAGACGGACTCATCCCAGCATGCCGCGCGCCGGGCTCGATGGTACTGCGACCTCGCGCCGCGGCATGCGGCCGGCAAGGAATGCCAGGCGGCCCGCCTCCACCGCGTGGCGCATCGCCTTGGCCATGGCAACGGGATACTCCGCCTCCGCGATGGCCGTGTTCATGAGGATGCCGTCGACACCCTGTTCCATCGTGACGCACGCATCCGACGCGGTGCCGACGCCGGCGTCCACCAGCACCGGCACCGTGAGCCGCCGCTTGATGGTACGGATCGAGTAGGGATTGAGGAGTCCGAGCCCGCTCCCGATGGGCGAGGCGAGCGGCATCACCGCTACGGCGCCCGCCTCCTCCAGTCGCAGGGCGGCGATGAGATCGTCATTGGTGTACGCCATGACCTTGAACCCCTCGCTGACCAGGGTCCGGGTCGCGGCGATGAGCCCGTCGGTGTCGGGGAGGAGGGTGTCGCGGTCGCCGATGACTTCCAGCTTGATGAACTCGTTGAACCCCGCCTCCCGCGCCAGCCGGGCATAGCGGATCGCGTCCCCGGCGGTGTAGCAGCCCGCGGTGTTGGCGAGCAGGAAGAACCGGGACGGGTCGAGGTGGTAGAGAACTCCCTCTTCCTTGGTCCGGTCGAGGTCCACCCGGCGGACCGCGACGGTGACGACCTCGGCGCCCGAGGCGCCGATGGCCTCGACCATCTCCTGATTGCTCCGGTACTTCCCCGTCCCAAGCAGCAGGCGCGAGCGAAAGGCGCGGCCGCCGATGCTCAGCGGGATGTCGTCGATGTTGGTCATGTCGTTTCCGTGATGCCAGTGCCGAGGGCGTCAGCCGCCGCCGACGAAATGAACCAGCTCGATCTGGTCACCACTTTTGAGGGTGACCTCACCCAGCGAGGGACGCCGCACGATCTCCCGGTTCAGTTCCACGACCACCATGCGCGGGTCGATGGTGAGGTGCCCGAGCAGATCGACCAGCGTCGCGGGTCCGGGAATCGTCCGCGGTTCGCCGTTGACCTGCAGTTGAAGCTGGCTCACGACGGCTCCGTCCAGGCGGAGAGGAATGCCATGGCTGCCGCGGCGGCATCCGGGGCCCGCCACAGGGCGGAGATGGCGGCTGCGCCCCAGGCTCCGGCCTCCCGGATCTCGGGGCACCGCTCGGGCGTGATACCGCCGATGGCCACGACGGGCAGTCCCTCTTCCGCCACCTCCCTCAGGAAGGCGAGTCCCAGCGCCGGGCGGTCAGGATGGCTCTCCGTCTGGTAGACCGGCCCCGCCAGCAGGAAGTCTGCCCCCTCGTGCCGCGCCATTCGGGCTTCCGCCGTCGAGTGGACTGATGCGCCGATCCATCCCAGCCACCGGGGGAATGCCCGGTGTACGTCGTGCGGCGCGAGGTCCTCGCGGCCCAGCTGGAGCCCCTGGGCGCCGAGAGCCACGGCGATGTCCGGGCGCGCGTTGACGAACACGGCGGCCTCAGGTGGGCGCGCCAGCGCGATGAGGCGCTGGGCGACGGCGCTGAGCTCGGCCCCCGGTGCCGCGTGGTTTCGCGCGTGGAGCGCCACAGCCGGACCGGCGGCTGCGATGGCGGCGGCCCGGGCTGGGAAGTCCTCGAGAGCGAGCACCGCAGCGTCGGTCACGGCGTGCAGCCGGGGCAGCGGTCTCACGCGAACCTCGCGTTCGCCGCGTCGACGTGGCCGCGACTCCACTCCGCCGCCGACATCCGTCGCCGGCCGGCCAGCTGTACGTCGCTCACCTCGAGGGCACCGAGGTCTGCGGCGATCACCAGGTTGTCCCCCGTGGCCAGCACGGTGCCGGGGGCGCCGGCGCCGCTCGTGGCGCGTCCACCGAAGAGCTTGATCTCCTCGCCGTCCAGCAATGCCCACGCGCCCGGTTCCGGGTCGAAGGCCCGCACCTGCCGTGCGAGGCCGGCGGCGTCCCGGGACCAGTCGAGCCGGGTGGTCTGGCGGGTAATCTTGGGCGCTAGCGTGGCGAGCGCGGAATCCTGCGGGTGCGGTGTCAGGGCGTTCGCGGTCAGCAGTGTCAGGCTCTCGATCAGGGCGGCGGCGCCGAGCTCGGCGAGGCGCAGGCTGAACTCGCCTGCCGTCTCATCCGCCGGGATCTCGGTTTCGATAGTGTGGAGAATCGGGCCGGTGTCCATGCCCGCTTCCATCTGCATGATGGTCACACCGGAGGTCTCGTCGCCGCTCAGGATGGCCCACTGGATCGGCGCCGCGCCGCGCCACCGGGGCAGGACCGAGGCGTGGACGTTGAGCATTCCCAGGCGGGGGATCGAGAGAATGGCGGTGGGGAGGATGTGGCCGTAGGCCACCACGACTCCCACATCGGCGCCCACCGCCCGCAGCTGGTCGGCGAATTCGCCGGTGGGGCGCTCCGGCTGCAGCACCTCGATGCCCTCCTCCAACGCGACGAGCTTGACCGGCGGCGGAATGAACTGGCTGCGGGAGCGGCCCTGCGGGCGGTCCGGTTGGGTCACCACCGCGCCCACCTCGAAACCTTCCCCGATGAGCGCGCGAAGCGATGGCACCGCGAACTCGGGCGTTCCGAAGAAGGCGATCCGCATCAGGTCGACTCCGCCACAGCCGTCTGGGGTGGCCGCACGCAGGAGGTGTCGTCGGCGTGCTCTTTCTTCCACTTGGCGAGCAGGCGCCGGCGCTTGAGCAGACTCAGGTGATCGAGGAAGAGGATGCCGTCGAGGTGATCGATCTCGTGCTGCACCGCCCGTGACGGGAGTCCGGCGAGTTCCCGGCGAAAGGGGACCCCGCGCTCGTCCAGCGCCTCCAGGAGGATGCGTTCCGGCCGAGTGACGTCCGCGAAGTACTCGGGAATCGAGAGGCAGCCTTCTTCGGCGGTGTCCTTGCCGGAGGCCTCGACGATGCGGGGATTGATCATGGCGAACCGCTCGCCCTCGGCGTCCACCACGGCGATGCGGCGGGCGACCCCGACCTGGTTGGCGGCGAGCCCGACGCCCCGTGCCGCCTCCATCGTCTCGAACAGGTCGGCCACGAACCGGCGGACCTCGTCATCCACAACCGCGACCGGTGCCCCCGCCTCGCGCAGCGCGGGGGAGCCGAGCAGGTGGATGCCGAGGACGGCCATCAGGCGGTGCCCGGGGCGGCCACATCGCCGACCTTCACGATGCGGGACCGCTCCACCACCACCGTGGCGGTCCCGGTCTCGATGGTGATCCGGTGCTCCTTCACGTCCTTGACCTTGCCGATCAGTCCCCCCAGCGTGGTCACTTCATCCCCCTTCTTCAGCTGCTTGACCAGTTCCTCATGCTTCTTCCGAGCCTGCTGCTGCGGCCGGAGGATGAGGAAGAAGAAGACCAGCGCAATCGCCGCCACCTGGAACAGCAGCATCTTCAGGCCGGTGGAGGATCCGTCGGCGGGAGCCATGAAAGCGAGAATGGAGAGCGTCACGATTCGTCCTGTCGGTGATAGCGCCGGAGCCACTCTCGGCGCCAGCGGTCGAAGTTGCCATCGATGATCGCGGCCCGGGCCAGTTCGCCCAGCCGGACCAGAAACCGGATGTTGTGAAGCGACACCAGCCGGAGCCCCAGCATCTCCTCGGCCATGAAGAGGTGCCGCAGGTAGGCGCGGGAGAACCGGATGCAGGTCTCGCAGTCACAGGTCGGGTCGAGCGGTTCGCCGCTGAAGCGGAGGCCTGCGGCGCGGATATTGACCTTGCCGCTGGCGGTCCAGGCACTGCCATGCCGCCCGTTCCGGGTCGCCGCCACGCAATCGAACAGGTCCACCCCCCGGGCGATCCCTTCGAGGAGATCGTCGGGGAATCCGACTCCCATAAGATAACGCGGCACGCCAGTGGGCAGCGTCGGTGCGAGTTCCTCGAGCACCCGATGCATGACCGGCTTGGGTTCGCCGACCGACAACCCGCCGATAGCGATCCCGGTCCACGGCCCGCGCGCCAGAGTGCCCTCCAGCGAGCGAAGCCGGAGGTCCCGGTGCACCCCGCCCTGCACGATCGGCCAGAGGGTCTGGGCGGTGGGGTGAGATGCCGCCAGCTCGCCGTGGCGCGCACGGCACCGGTCGAGCCATCGGAGGGTCCGCTCCATTCCCTCTTCGGCGAGTGCCCAGTCGGCCTGGCCTGGCACCACGTGGTCGAAGACCATCGCCACGTCGGCGCCGAGGGCCCACTGGATCTCCATGGACGATTCGGGAGTGATGGTGCGCGCGGAGCCGTCGATATGGCTCACGAAATCCACGCCCTGCTCGCTGATCCGGCGCAGGGCCTCCAGGGAGAAGACCTGGAACCCGCCCGAGTCGGTCAGCATGGGACGATCCCACGTGGTGAAACGGTGCAGCCCGCCGAGCGACTGGACCACCTGTTCCCCGGGGCGCAGGTGGAGGTGGTAGGTGTTGCCGAGCACGATCTGGGCGCCTGCCCGGCGAACCTCGACCGGGTGCAGCCCCCGCACCGCGCCGTGGGTGCCGACCGGCATGAACGCCGGCGTCTCGATGACGCCGTGAGGCAGTGTGAGGCAGCCCGCGCGGGCCTCTCCCTGGGTGGCGTCCAGCTGGAATTCGAACATGGGGGAATGCTAGCGCGCAGCGAGGGTTCGATCCACGCCGCCCACCAGGGGGGAGAGGGCCTGCACCACCCGGGCGGCGTTCTCGCGGGCCTCGCCGCGCGGATTGGAAAAGATGCTCATGTCCCCCTCCTCAGATGATCGCCATCGCATCACCGTACGAATAGAACCGGTAGCGTGCCGCCACCGCCTGGCGGTACGCCTCCCTCACCGCCTCGTACCCGCCGAAGGCGGACACCAGCATGAGCAGGGTGGATCGCGGCAGGTGGAAATTGGTGATCAGGCGGTCCACGACCTGGAAGCGGTATCCTGGCGTGATCAGCAGACTGGTCTCGGACCGGCCCGGCCGTACCCTTCGTCCCTCCGCCGCGCTCTCGAGGGCACGCACCACGGTGGTCCCGACGGCCCAGATACTGCCGCCGCGCTGCCGGGCATCCGCAATCGCCCCGGCCGCAGCGTCGGGGATCTCGAACGATTCGGGATGCATCGGATGGTGACACGGGTCGTCCACCTCCACCGGCCTGAAGCTGCCGGGTCCGACCTCGAGATCGATCCGGGCAACACCCACTCCCCGTTCCTCGAGCGTGGCCAGCAGGTCGGGCGTAAAGTGAAGCCCGGCCGTCGGCGCGGCGACGCTCGCCTCGCGCTCGGCATAGACCGTCTGGTAGCGCTCCTCATCGAACGGGGTGGGGTCCCGCTCGATGTAGGGAGGGAGCGGGAGGCGGCCGAAACGGCGGATCGCCTCCTCCGCCGGCAGCCCCACGAAGCGCACCAGCCGGTAGCCGTCCGGCATCACCGCTGTGGTCTCGATCCACGCGTCCGGACCGATGGCGACCCGCTTGCCGGGTCGCAGGGCCGAGCCGGGCTTTCCCATGGCCACCCACTGTTCCCTGGTGGCGGGGTGGAGCAGCAGCACTTCGGCGGGGGCTCCGCCGGGCCTGGTGGCGAGGAATCGGCTGTGGCGCACCCGGGTGGTGTTGAGAACCAGGAGATCACCGGCCGGGATGAGGGCGGGCAGGTCCCGGAACCGGCTGTGGTGAATGATCGGAGGCGTATCGCCGCGGCGCAGCGTGAGCAACTGGCTCGCGCCCCGTTCCGCGGCGGGCCGCTGGGCGATCAGCTCGGCCGGAAGCTGGTAGTCGAAGTCGGAAGTACGCAGGACCTGCTCAGCGCTCGAAAATCGTGGTTTGCGTCCCGGGGGGGCGAGTGAGGCCGCAGCGCTGATACGCGGCGGGGGTGGCCATCCGGCCGCGCGGTGTCCGTTCGAGGAAACCCTGCTGGATCAGGTACGGCTCGAACACGTCCTCGATGGTTCCGCTGTCTTCACCGATCGCGGCGGCGATGGTGTTGAGCCCTACCGGCCCGCCGCCGAACTTCTCGATAATGAGGGCCAGTATCCTCGCGTCCATGTCGTCGAGCCCGAACTGGTCGACATTGAGCCGCTCGAGCGCCTCCCGTGCGACCGGGGCGCTGATCACGCCGTCCGCCCGTACCTGGGCGTAATCACGGACCCGCCGAAGCAGCCGGTTGGCGACACGCGGCGTGCCCCGGCTCCGCCGGGCGATCTCGATCGTGCCCTCCTCGTCCGCCTTCACCCCGAGAATCCTGGCCGACCGCTCGACGATCACCCGCAGGTCCTCGGGCGAGTAGAAATGCAGCCGCTCCACCATGCCGAAGCGCGCCCGCATTGGCGGTGTCAGCAGCCCGAAGCGGGTGGTCGCGCCGATCAGGGTAAAGCGCTCAACCGTCATGGGGATGGTCTGCGCGTTGGGACCATCGGCGATGCGGACATCGATCCGGAAGTCTTCCATCGCCGGATACAGGAATTCCTCGAGCGCGGGGCGCAGCCGGTGGATCTCGTCGATGAAGAGGATGTCGCCAGGCTGCAGCGTGGTGAGGACGCCGACCAGATCACCGGGCTTCTCCAGCACCGGGCCCGAGGTGGTGCGAAGCTGAACCCCCATCTCCCTGGCCAGGAGCATGGCAAGGGTCGTCTTGCCGAGCCCAGGCGGGCCGAAGAACAGCAGGTGGTCGAGTGGCTCGCCGCGGGCCTTCGCCGCTTCGATCGCGATTTCCAGCGAAGCCTTGACCTGCGCCTGCCCCACGAACTCCGTCAGCCGTCCGGGACGGAGCACGGCCTCGGCGCCGGCCTCCTCCGGCAGGCTTTCGGGGGTAGTGATCTGCAGGCGGGTCACGTGCGCGATCGCCGGCTCAGCTGGCCAGGCGGGAGTCCCACCGGACCGGGCGCCCGCCCGGCTCGATGATGTGCGCGATGCCGCAGTGGCCGCAGCGGTCCTTGGTGGTCGCGGTAGTGGCGGCGACCAGCTTCCGGTTAGTGCTGCCGCAGCGGGTGCAGAGCCACTCGGCGGTGGTGGCGGGAACGGTCATCTCGGTACTCCTGATGTTGGCGCGCCGTCGCGCGTTATCTCGATCGCGTGGCCAGCGCCTGCAGCGCCTGCCGTACCAGCTTTGCCGTGTTGGTGTGACCCTCGGCGAGTGCCGCACGGATGGCATCCTCGGCGGCCAGTGCCGGATAGCCCAGTCGGACCAGCGCCTGCACCGCCTCTTCGGTGGGGCGCGCTGGCGGTGCCGCGCCGTCGCCTGGGAGATCGCCGAACCGGTCGCCGATCTCGACCACCAGCTTTTCGGCCTTCTTGCGCCCGATCCCGTTCACCGTGGCGAGACTCGCCATGTCGCGCTGGCGGATGCTCCGTACCGCGCGCTCCGGGCCCAGGGTCGAGAGAATCGCCAGCGCGAGACGCGGCCCGATGCCGCTCGCGCCGAGCAGGACGCGAAAGACCGCCCGCTCGGAGCCGCTGTCGAAGCCATATAACGCCCAGCCGTCCTCACGCACCACCAGCTCGGTGTGGAGCGTCACGGGCTCACCGTTGGGGGGCATCCGCTCGAGCACGCCCAGCGGCACCGTCACCGCATAGCCGACTCCGCCACCGGTCTCAATCAGGAGGGTGTCTCCCTCCCGCGCCCGCAGCGTGCCGCGGATCGACGCGATCATGCCGGCCTCCGGGTGAGTGAGGGCCGGGCGCCGCTGAGCAGGTGGGTCAGCGCCACCGCGACGCCATCCGCCGCATCGCTCGGCGCGGGCGGGGCCGACAGGCGGAGCAGGCGGGCCACCATGAACCCGACCTGGGGCTTCATCGCCGCGCCGCGACCGGTAATGGTCTTCTTGATCACCGCCGGAGAATACTCCGCCACCAGCACGCCTGCCTGCGCGCCGGCCAGAAGGATCACGCCCCGGGCGTGGCCCAGGACGAGCGTGGTCCGCGCGTTGCGGCCGTGAAACGCCTCCTCGACGGCCAGCACATCAGGGCCGTGGCGGTCGAGCAGGGCGGTGATTTCCTGGTACACCTGCCGGAGGCGATCAGCCAGAGGACTCCGAGGGGTTGGCCGGATGACGCCGCACTCGATGAGCCGGGGGGCGCGGCGTCCGTCGCCCTCGACCACGCCGAATCCGGTGGCCGCTGTGCCCGGGTCGACACCCAGGACCTTCATCTGGCGGCGCGCTTCAGCTGCTGGCCTCGGCCAGCTGGCTGGCGTCGATATCGAAGTTCGAGAAGACCTTGGAGACGTCGTCGAGTTCCTCGAGCGCTTCCACCAGCCGGATCATCTGCTCGGCCTGCTTGCCCTCGATCTTCACCGTGGCTTTCGGCACCATTGCGATCTCCGCCGAGTCGATCCCGAAGCCGCGCTCCCGGAGCGCATCCTGCACCGCGTGGAACCCAGGGACCGTGGTCGTGATCACGAACTGGTCGCCGTCACGGGTGAAGTCCTCGGCGCCGGATTCAAGTGCCGCCTCCAGGGTCGAGTCTTCTTCGTGCCGGGCGGCGTCGACGTACACCTGGCCCTTCCGGTCGAACATCCACGCCACCGAATTCGTGGCGCCAAGGTTGCCGCCGTTCCGGCTGAAGGCGTGGCGTACCTCGGCCACCGTGCGGGTGGTGTTGTCGGTGGTGGCCTCGATGATGACCGCGGCCCCGCCGGGTCCGTAGCCTTCGTAGCTCACGTCCTCGTAGCTCGCCCCTTCGAGTTCACCGGTGCCTTTCTTGACGGCACGTTCGATGTTGTCGTTGGGCATGTTGACCGCTCGGGCGGCATCGATCGCGGTGCGGAGCCGGGGGTTGCCGTCCGGATCGCCGCCGGCCCGCGCTGCCACGGTGATCTCGCGAATGACCTTGGTCCACGATGCGCCGCGACGGGCATCGGTGACGGCCTTCTTGTGCTTGATCTGCTTCCACTTGCTATGGCCCGCCATGGCCACGCTCCTTCATTGACCCGGCAGCAAAATAAGCCCCGGCCGGGGGTCCTGCCATGCATGCACCTTGACCCTGTGCGGTGCGACTCGCTACTCTCCCCCCCCTATGCGCCGAAGCCTCTTGTCCCTTGTCCTGCTCCTGACCGCTGCGTGCTCGGAACCGCGCAAGCAGGTGGATGTATCCGAGGCGCTTCCCACCATCCTGCTTCCCCCGGCTTCACAGGTCATAGGAAGGGAAATCGGGGAGGACGCGGTAAAGGTCAAATTCCGCAGTTCCTGGAAACCCGAAGACCTCGCACACTATTATCGATTCCAGCTGGGGCAGCCCCCTTGGCGGTTGATCAGCGATGTGAAGATCGCGGACGGGACCTTGGTCCTCTACGCTGAGCAGGACGGCCCACCACTCTGGATCTCAATCCGCCGAGCGGAGGGAAGTGCAGGGTCGTTCGTCGATCTCGCCGGCGCCAAACCTCGCTGAGGCCATCCTCTCACCGCTCCGGGTCGAGCATGTCCTCGAACCGCAGCCAGTTATGGTAGAAGAACAGATCCACGTGGCCAGTTGAACCGTTGCGGTTTTTGGCGATGATCAGTTCCACCGCTCCCTCCACCCCGTAGCCCGGCCGATACATCTCCTCCCGGTAGACTGACAGCACCACATCCGCCACCTGCTTGACCACTCCCTGCCCGCCGAGATCGTCGAGGGTCGGCCTGGGGTCGCGGCGCCCGGTCCGGAAGCGCGGCAGTTGCGCCAGCACCAGGATTGCCACGTCGCGCTCCACCGCCAGTCCCTTGAGCGCGCGAATGGTTGCGGCGGTTCGGTCGTCCGCCGAGTCGGCGATCACGGGCGGCCCGGTCATCTGCAGGTCGTCGATCACCAGGAGCTCGCGGCGTGGCATCGCATCGAGCGCCTTACGGACCTCCTCGAACCGCTCGCCGGGCAGGCTCTGCACCTGAAGCGGGATGTCGCGCAGGCGTATGGCGGCGGCTCCCACGGCGGAACGGCTGATGTCGTCCAGTCGGCCACCACGCAGGTCGTCAATCGCGACCCGGCTCTCCTGGGCGAGGGCGCGCTCCATCAGCCGCTCCTCCGACATCTCCCCCGAGAGATAGCTCACCGGCGTCCCCATGCTGGCAGTCCGCACCGCGATGGCGAGGGCCAGGCTGGACTTCCCGCTTCCGACGTCCCCGCTCAGCACTACCAGATCCTGCCGCCGGGGTCCCCCGCCGAGCATCTGGTCAATGGAGGGAAATCCGGTCGGGACGCCCTCACGGGGGGCACCAGTGGAGGAGCGGGCGTCGATGCGCGCGACCAGCGCCTCAGCGGCAGAGGAGGGGCGATCCGGTGAACCAGGGCGGCGCGGCATGGACTGAAAGATAGGGTCGGCCCGGTGTCAGCGGGACATCTGAGGTTGCGCCGATCGGATTGCCTGCTGCAGGGCCTCGGCCGCGTCGGGGCCGAGCGCCTCCCGAACAGGGGCAACCAGGGAGTGCAGCGCGGCGGCGGCCGCCGCCGCGCCCCCTTCCCGCAGCTGGGGCAGGGTGCTCGCCAGCGCCCTCCGGATGGGAGCGGATATCGTGAGGCTCGAGAGCCGCCGTTCCAGCGCGGCGAGGCGGCGCCGGGAGGCACGTTCCGGCAGCGGCGGCGATTCCAGCTCGTCCTCAGCCACCCGGAGAACCAGCCAGATGGCGTAGCAGCTCTCTCGCCGCGGTCCCCGCGCGGTCTCTGCCAGCTGTCGAACCAGCTCCCGCGTGCCTGCGGTCCAGGCCGTCATGCCACGAATGCCATCACCCTGGCCGACACATCCGTCGGGGCGATGTCCTCGAGGCAGCGATGGTGGCCGTCGGGGCAGCGGGAACTGCCCTTGCTGCTGCACGGCCGGCAGGGTAGGGGCAACTCCAGCACGGCGC
>Ga0315273_10010511_pt1 | contig 11806 bp, 8 predicted proteins | sample YL17G02_0_MG_FD_205753 | JGI IMG/M metagenome (GOLD analysis project Ga0315273, IMG submission 205753) | Sediment microbial communities from Yellowstone Lake, YNP, Wyoming, USA - YL17G02_0 | ecosystem: Environmental > Aquatic > Freshwater > Lake > Sediment | place: USA: Wyoming | collected... | reverse complement strand
TCTTGGGTTTCTGCGGGTTCTTGAAAGCAGATTTCCGGCATATGCACCGGATTTTGAGCTACCACCCGGTCAACAACAAATGTGCACTTCAGATGGCTGCATGACTTTTTACGAAGGCATCAATATTGAGGTTTAAAAAAAGAATAGTTTATCTACAAGTATGCATGCTGGATACCTTGAACATAAACAACATAACACATAGAAAGCCTCATTCTGAAAAATTCCGTTCCTTATTAATTTCTTCGTGTAACATGCATAACCAGTCCAAACTCTCTTGTTAGCGATTTCAGTCTTTATATTGACGATGATCAAGAGGTTATTAGTTCTCAAAATTGGAATCTGCTATACTTGTGAATCATGGGTTCCAAAAACATATATGAGCGATTTATCTGGTTTGATGACCGGGTTAAGCAAAAGAGATATCCCAACACCACAAGTCTCTCAAAACAATTCGAAATATCAATAAAGACAGCGCAGCGTGATGTCGAGTTCATGCGGGACAGGCTTAACTGCCCTCTTTTCTATGATCCAAGCAGAAAGGGTTATTTCTATGAGGACGATACTTTCTCCCTGCCCCTGATCTATCTTTCCTCAGAGGAACTTTCGTCACTCCTGATCGCAAGGAAATTCCTCCAGGACATAAGTGAGAGTTATATCGGGGATGAGATCTCTTCTGTTATTCAGAAAATAACAGCCATCCTAAAAAAGCACATGGTTGAAGAAAATTTGATTGATGAAGCCCTGTCTTTCCAGCTCATTCAATATTCAACAGCACCCGAAGAGATATTTAAAGGAGTTTTGGAAGGTTGTTTACAGAGGAAGTCTCTGCATTTTCAATACTATTCCCCGGCCTATGAGGATGCGACCGTAAGAACTGCTGATCCATACCATCTTTTGAACTACATGGGAACCTGGCATCTTATCGCATATTGCCACACAAAGAAGAACCTGAGGAATTTCGTTGTTGGGAGGATGAGGGATTTGAAGGTCCTGGATACGACATTTTCCATCCCCAGGGAGTTTCATATAAAAGAATATCTCCAGTCAGCCTTTGGTATTTACAAAGGCAAATCAATCAACCAGGTGACATTGAGATTTTCTCCCCTGAAGTCAAAGTGGATAGCAGGCCAGATATGGCATAAAGACCAGAAAGTGAACTACCTCCAGGACGGTTCCCTCGAATTAACCTTCCCGGTCGCAAACTTTGCAGAGATCACGATGGAGATACTTAAGCATGGAGCTGGGGTCGAAGTGGTGAAGCCCAAAGCCCTCAGAGAAATTATCAAACACGAAGCAAAGAATATCTTCAAGATTTATTAGGCGCATCTTTCAAAACATAGGACACTCCCTGGGTGAGGTCTGCATTTATACTGCAATCAGAGAACAAGATTATTTCCTTAAGGGAGTGTGATATGAATTTAACTTTCACTTTACTTATTGATTTTGTTGTATATGCAGGTCTATTTTTTTTGGGCTTCTTGGTTGTTTATTTAGTCAGTTTACATTCCTGTTAACAGAATATCTCAATATTCAAATTCATCTGAAGAAAACATAGGACATTCCCTGGGGTAGGTCACTCCTTATAATAGAAGTGTAAGGTAAATCTATGAAGAGGAGGGTCTTATGGATAACCAAATGCCTCGTGAAGCAAGCCCTGAAAAAAGCATCAAGAAGCTCATACGCAAGATCGAGAACGCAGAGGTCAAACTGAAAGCTGCCGCCGGCTCTGGGGACAGAAAAAAAACGCACAAGGAGCTTGTCGACCTTAAGGCAAAGTTGGCCTGGCAATATCTCGAAGCTAAGGACTTTGAAAAAGCCGCTAAGATATACGACAAATTGCCGAAGGATACACATGACAGTTATTGCGGTGAGGCGAGGATTTTTATCGAGACGCAGAAATACGATGAAGCCCGTACACTTCTTGAGGAAGCCCTCGTAAAATTCCCCAATTATGTGCCTGTTTTGAACACCCTTGGAATTCTGTACAACAATACAGGCGACCATTATGAGGCCCTCAGATATCTTGATCGCGCTCTTGCCATAGACCCGAAGAATAACCATTGGTCTCTTCACAACAAGGCCCGTGCCCTTACCTTTCTTGGATACTATGAAGAAGCATATAAAAACTGGAATGATCTTATAGAAATGATGCCGGATGACCCGAATTTCATTGGTGAGCTTGCAAACTGTGAGTTGCAGCGGGGAAACCTTCCTGCGGCAATTCAATCCTTTAGGAAGGCCATAGAGAGAGGATATGGGTCTTCCCGTGTCTATCTGAGTCTTTGCCAGGGATACTCAAACATGGACTGCGTATACGAGTCTTTTGCAACGGCCCAGGAAGGTGTAAGAAAATATCCTGAGCAGGAAGCGTTGTTGTATTCTTTTCTTGGCTTGGGATATATGAAACTGGAACAGTTCGAGGAAGCCAGGACAGCTTTTCAGCGGGGGCTTGCTTTAGAATCTGAATCAGAGCTTTTTCCTAACCTAATTGAGACGGTTGAGAAGATGTTAAAACGAAGGAACACTAAAAACAGAAAAAGAAAAGGTCCGTCTGATAACCTTGGACAAGGAGGTCTTTTATGAGTTACACCAGGGACAAGAGGCGAGAAAGAAAAATTCAGAAGTTGAATGTAAAGAGAGAAAAGTTAATCACAGCCATTAAAACAACGACCGATCTTAAAAAGAAAGAAGTCCTCAAAACAAGTCGTTATAAGCTAACCGCACAAATTGGCGACCTCTATCTGGATCAGGGAGAGTTTAAGAAGGCCAGAACGTTGTATGAATCTCTCCCCTGGAAATCTCATGGCGAGGACCGTTACTACGGCATAACGAGAGAGCTTGTTGAAGAAGGAAAGTACGAAGAGGCGAAAAGCTTACTTGAAGAGGGCCTGAACAAATATCCTGAATCCTGGGAGTTGCTCAATGCAATGGGACTTGTGTTTCAAAGGACAGATGACCACTATGTGGCACTAAAATACTTTGAACGCGCACTTGCGATAGTAGATAACAACAACACTGCGATGCTGTACAACAAGGCCCTTGCGCTTAATTGTCTGGGCTACCATGAAGAGGCCTTCAAAGTCTTAACCGACTTGCTTGAAAAAGCACCTGATGATCCGGGTTACCTCGTCGAAATGGGATACTGCAACTTGGAGAGGAAAGAACCGTGGGCAGCGATCTACTATTACAGGACAGCAAAGGCGATGGGATTTGAAGCGGCGAGTGTTTATGGCGGACTTTGCTGCGCGCATGTTGAAGCCGGTCTATACCATGAGGCATATATGATAGCCCGTGAAGGGGTTGAGAAGATTCCAAATGTTGTTGGGCTGTATGAAAATCTTGCGGAAGCTGCACGAGATTTGGGAAGCCTTGAAGAGGCTTATGAGGTGATTCAGAAGGGTCTGACCTTGGACCCTGAATATGAGCCCTTGAAAATATTACAGCAGGATCTAAGCCGCCAGTTGAGATCAAAAGATAAAGGACATTTGCCAACAAAACATTTAAGTAAAAAAGAATATATAGAAGCAGAAAAGAATTATTTAGAAATGCTTGGAGAACCTAAAGAAGAGGATTTAAAGGAAATTGCATAACACTTCGGACTTAATCTCATGCCCGCATTAAAGGTGCAATTCTGCTACAATATTCATGATTATTGGGACGTTCGGAGGATTAAATGCCTGTATATTCTCACAGCAGATTGGCGACGTATGAAAACTGTCCCCAGAAGTATAAGCTGCAGTACATTGACCGCATAGAACTTCCTGAAGGTGGCGAAGGCATTGAGGCATTTCTCGGAAGCAGGGTGCATGATGTCCTGGAAAAGCTTTATAAAGAGCTTATCCTTACAAAGGTGAACACTCTTGAGGACCTACTCGCCTACTTTAAGGATGAGTGGGACAGGAACTGGCACGGTAATGTTGTTATCGTTAAGAAGGGGTTCACAAAAGACCATTACCGGAATGCCGGAAAAGAGTCGATAACAAACTACTACAAGCGCCATCAGCCGTTTAACCAGTCAAAGACATTGGCCACTGAGCAGTTGCTCACATTCAAGATTGATGACTATACCATCAGAGGGTTTATCGACAGGCTCAGCCAAACCAGCAAAGGCATCTACGAAATTCACGACTACAAGACCTCGGGTAGTCTCCCTTCTCAGGATAAATTGGACAACGACCGACAGCTTGCACTTTATCAGATAGGGATCAGCGAGAAATTCAGGGATACAAAGAATATAAGACTCATATGGCATTACCTGATCTTTGACAAGGAATTCAGGTCAGCAAGGAGTGATGCTCAACTGAAGGACTTAAAGAAACAGATTGTTTCTCTTATAAAGACGATTGAAAAAGACAAGAAATTCGAGCCCATTGAAAGCAACCTCTGCGACTGGTGCGAATATCCCGAATATTGTCCCGCGAAGAAACATGAGATGAAGGTACAGGACCTTCCGCCAAATAAATATCTGAAAGAAAAAGGTGTGTCCCTCGTAAACAAATACGCTTCTTTCAAAGCAAAGATAAAAGAACTACACAAACAGGAAGCAGATCTTCAGTTGGAGCTTGATTTGATAGCGGATGCAGCCGTAAAGTATGCAAAGAAAGAGGGGATATCGAATATGACCGGCAGTGACCACATTGTAAAGGTGATAGAGGAGACAGTCCTCAGCTTCCCGAAATCGGGTGAGGAGGGCCGTGAAGAGTTGGAGAAGTGTATCAAGAGGGCAGGGAAATGGGAACAGGTGTCGGGTCTTAATCTGGCAAGGCTGAATAAGTTGATAGAAAATGAGGAGATAGATCAGCGGACACGAAATCGCTTGATGAGATTTGCTGAAGAGGTTAAGGAAGTAAATGTCAAGTTAATCAAGAAGGAAGTTGAAGAGGAATAGACTTGTGTGCTTAAACTTGTGCACGCCCACGGAAAGGGTGATATAAAATGCCAACTCCGGTGTTATCTTTGGCTGATCCTGTTGTTAACGCAGAAGGTTCACTTGACCCGCTCGGACTCACCTCTCTTGCTGATAAAATAGCTGATATCATGCTCCCCGGCATGACAGCTCGCATGTCATGGCCACGTTTTCTTACAGCAATGGCCGTATCCTCAGTTGTAACAAAATCATTAGATGACCGGGCCAATGATGGGATGACACCTCCCTATTTAGTCTTCGAATGGTATGCAATTGAGGCGTATGCAAAATCTGATTCCGGCAGGGGAAATAACTTATTACGAGTTCCTGGTATCGACAAGGCAAGAACCGCACTGCTCGAAGGTTGCCCAATGTCTGCTCGGCGATATCTCAAAACACCAACGGTCTTCGGCTACCATGGTGTTTATAAGACCTTGGCGCGTGCACTTGATATCGTAGACGGAGAGCTTAGCTTAGGAGAAAATGGTCGCCGTCTTTTGAACGCTTGGGAGCGGGAGCAAAAGCTTGAAGGATTCACTGATGGGAATTCTGGCGCTGGAGCATCACTACGAAAACATCTGAAGATCATCGTTGAGGATGGCATAAAGAAAGGCCATACTGTTTACAATAGCAGATGGCGTTTTTTCAACGATTATTTGCTTCCTGATAAACCTAGTAGAGCTGAACGACGCCTTCTCTGGGAATTGCTTGTTAATGACTCAGGCGGTATTCGCGGAGAAGTCTATCAACTAATGAGAAAGCCTCAAATCATTGCAGATTTCTCGCACCGAGCGGGTTTAGGTGATGAAGATCAATTGCTTAATCGGATGAAACGGCATGCATCCCAGAAACTTGATGATTGTCTGTCGGCGATAGAATCGTATGAAAACCTCTGCAGAATTCTCCAAAATGGCTTTGACTGGATACGGTATACTTCTAGTAGTCAAACGGTCAAACCAACACACATGGTAGATTGCTCCAAGAATATTGTGCCTTTGGCAAATAAACTTCGAAGTACCATTAAAAAGACCCAGCCAGCAATCGCTGCTTTAAATAGTGGGCTGGATACGGAGCTTGATCAATTGGTTGCAGCGTTTAGTCATGTGCGTGACTCAAACGATTTCTTTGAAGCACTCCTCACACGACATAAGAATGTTCAAGATAATAAGCCGCCGGAAGGGAAGCGGCAATGGTTTGAAAGGACTCAGGATGGTGGTGTGATTATACGGGCATTTCGCCTGGATGATGAACCTGATGGTGGAAATTACTATGTACATCGATATCGATTGGCTGCGGTTGCGGCGTTTGTTGCCAATTTACGGGGGGGAGCGTGAAAAAAGGTGAACAGACAAAAGGCCGGGGCAGGCTTTTGGAAGCCTGGGAAGCACCGCCTAAAGCAGGGGAAGCGATTGGATGTTTTGCGACTACCTTTACCTTCGACGCGCCCTTTTTTGAAGAAGAGTGTCTTTCACGGTTCTTGGGCATGGAGACAGACCCCAAGGAGCATGGAGCGGCTTATCTCATTGAGCGAGAAGATCAGCTGGCACAGGTCTATGCCGGCGTTATAGTAGATAGGCGCTATGCCAGTTTGGACAAACGATCGCTTCGTTGGGACGTGATACCTGTCCGTGTTCGTGGAGTGATGCATGCCAAGATTACGTTGTTGATGTGGGGGAATTGTGTCCGGCTTATCATAGGTTCAGCGAATCTTACAAAGGATGCATACAGAAACAATCTTGAGGTCTATGGGGTTATCGATTTTTGGAATACTGGTGGAGCATCACGAGACGAGCTTTATAAGACGATAACATTCCTTAATGATGTTCTTGTATCTGTAGTCGATGGGCCCGCGCTCAAAAGAGCCATTGACTTCTTGAAAAGAGCGCAAAAGCGTGCTCAAAGTTGGAAAAACTACAGCCAAAAGAGGTCGAAGATACAAGCACTCGTTCTTTTTGGTGGTAAGTTAGTTGGCAAAAGACTGTCTGTAATTACCTCGCTTCGAGAAGAAGTTTGGAACGACCAAGGGCCACCGCGCTGGGCATGTGTAGTGTCGCCATTTTATGATTTGGATAGTGATTCAGCCGGACTTGCCCTTCGCGATATCCTTGCTCAACGTGGCGACAGGAATATTACTTGGGATGTGAAATGTCTAAAAGAGGCGGATGGCAGACTAAAAATATCCGCTCCAAAATGGCTCAGTACATTTTTGCCTGACATGTCTTTTCGATCCCTCCATTTGGAAGAGGAGGGGGAAATACGACCATTGCATGCCAAGTGTCTTTGGTTAGAGAATGAAAAGAAAATCGTATATATGGTGGGATCAAGTAATTTTACTGCAGCAGGTCTGGGAGTGGGGAATGGCCCATGGAACATTGAAGCCAACATTGCATATCTTGCTGCTGCAGATAGCAGGGCGTCTAAGGCATTAGATTTAGCGTATCCGGCTTCTGATGGTGAAATCACAAATCTAAAGAACGTCGTTTGGGAACCAGCTATGGATCATGACGGTGAGCAAGGGCTTAAGGATGTGTCAGTGCTTCCGGCAGGATTTGTTGATGTCATAGTCACTACCAAAGGAAGCGAAGGAATGATCATCTTAAAATTAACAGGTCCACTGCCGGAGCAGTGGTGGATATACAATGATAAAAATGAAATAATGTTCTATAGGGCGTTGTGGATATCACAAAAAACCCCCGCGACTATTGAACTTGCATGGCATAGCCCACATCTGCCATCGGCTTTGCTGGTGAAATGGCAGAATAAGCAAGACATTGCCAGAGAAGCATTCTGGGCTGTGAATGTTGAAAGCCCTGGTAGTCTCCCGCTAAGCGATGAACTGAGAAATCTTTCCCTCGATACTCTTCTTGATATATTAACCATCTCACGGCCACGTTATGAGGCAGTCTTGAAGGCTAAGACACAGAATCAAACGAAAAGAGCAGCGTCCGATCAGAATCCAGAGATAGATCCACATAAACGGGTAAGGTCCGAAACGTTTCTTATCCAACGAACTAAGCGTGTTGCCCGAGCTTTAGAACAATTGCGCATAAATTTGGAGCGACCAGTTATCACTTGCGAAGCATTGGAGTGGCGGCTTCGCGGTCCAGTCGGTCCTATAGCGTTAGTAAAATCACTACAACGAGAACAACGGCCGCCTGGCGAAACATCGTTCCTGCTTGCAGAAATAGCACTTACGCTAAGTCGAGTATCGACATCCAAAACACCGGGTGCATTGCCCGTTCGTGAAGTGAATAGAGAAATAAAGGATATCATAAAGGGAATCAAGTTAACGGCGAAGGACTATCTGAAGAAGTCTCCTAAGGATATTGGCAGGTACGTTACCAGTGCTTTTAAAGAGGCCCTACGATGAGCAGAGTATACAGATATTCTGATGATCTCTCTCTTTACGTAAAAGATCGCGTCAAAGAGGCAGATGCCGCACGTCAAAAAGCAACCGCCCAAGAAATTCTTGGAAGATTCATTGATCGACCAGGAGTCGTTCTTGCTGATGAAGTGGGTATGGGGAAGACATTTGTAGCTTTGTCCGTGGCGTCGTCGATTATTCTCAACAATCCGAAAGCCGGGCCTGTAATTGTGATGGTGCCACCAAGTCTAAAGTATAAGTGGCCGAGAGACTGGGATGTCTTCAAGAACAAATGTATTACCACTACAAAAGCCAAAGGCATCATTAAAGCCTACCGGTTTCCAGTTGAATCTGGCGTTAAGCTCCTAAGTCTTCTGGATGATAAGCCATTGAAATACAACATGATATTTGTCACACATGGTGCGCTTAGCAGAGGATTAACTGATCCGTGGGTTAAGCTAGCACTTATCCGACGGGCTTTTCGCCGCCCTTCGCTCAGTGATAAGCGCCGAGCTTTTCCACGGTTTGCATCACAATTGCTTTTGCTTCAAACTCGCAAAGGCTTAGACGAAGACCTTTTTGAGCGCTTGCTTGCTAAACAGCCCAGTGATTGGAAAAGTATCATGCAGAGAAAGGGCCTTAATATAGAGGATGACCTTGTGCCTTCCTTTCTCATTAAGGCAATTCGTGTTTTACATGAAGATAATTTTAATGTGTTGGCTGACAGCCTGAGAAAACTGCCAGTCCGCAAATCAAGCGATGATAGCAAGCGTCTCAAGGATGCAAGAAAAGAGCTTTCGGATGCATTCAGAGAAATCTGGCAAGAATGGATTACTAAGGCATTTCAAGAAACACATTCTCCATTGCTTATACTGGATGAAGCGCACCATCTGAAAAATCCAAAGACGCACTTGGCTTCGTTATTTCACGAGCCAGTAGCTGAAGAAGAAGTTGATATGCTGGGGGGAGCATTAAATGGAGTATTTGAAAGAATGCTATTTTTAACAGCGACTCCTTTTCAGCTGGGGCATCGCGAGTTGTTTCATGTTTTGGAACGCTTTAAGAATATTACATGGCAAAGAGCAACGGCACCAAGTCGATCAAGGGGAGAATCTTCAGATGAGTTGCATGATCTTGAGGAGGCTCTTGATACGGCGCAATATAGCGCCTTACTATTTGATCGAGTTTGGGGCAGACTCCGACCCGAGATGTTGGATGATGATAAAGGATTGCCAATTACGCCTGAAGAATGGATTCATAAAGGCAGTCAGACATCTATAGAAGAAAATCCCTTGGCTGTGGAACTTCAGCAGCGCCATGAAGAGACAAAAAAATCATTACGAAATGCCGAAATTCTGCTCAAAAGATGGGTAATCAGGCATACGAAACCGAAAAAACTGTCAAATTCTACGACTGACAGAAGGAAAGTTTTGCCAGGCGCCGCTATTAAGGACGACTCGCAGCAGGGAGGGTTGGAAATAGAAGGGGCTGCTCTCCTTCCGTTCCTCTTAGCGGCACGAGCTACTGCAATATCCTCACGTAAATCTGCAAGGGCACTTTTTGCGGAGGGACTTGCTTCATCTTACGAGGCTTATATTAATACACGTAAAGGCAATGTTGGCATTGATGAAAATAATAATGATGATGATGATGTATATGCAGATGATGATTGCGACAATGATCTTGCTTGGTATTTAGGTAATCTCGATAAGGCACTAAAAGGAAGTAAGTCCAGAAGTAGCCACCAGAAAGTTTCTGCAACAATTGACAAGGCAATCGAATTATGGCACGCAGGTGAGAAAGTATTGATATTCTGCCATTACCGGGAAACTGGACGGGCACTCGAAGTTCATTTAAATCAGCGGGTGAAGGATGAAATTGCAATCATCGTAAGGCAACGTTTTGGCATTGCAAAATCAGAAGCATGGAGCAGAATGAAAAACATTCAGAAACGATTCGGGGATCGGGACGACCGACTCAGGCAAGAGACTGATCAAGAATTGAGTTCAATTACAAACTCATATGGGTTCAAAGATGAAGAGGGGCAAAAAGTCAGAGATATCATGAGGCGATATCTAAGTACCCCATCATTCTTGGCCAGATATTTCACGGCGAAGAAGGGCGCTCTGACAGAAGCCCTTCGGCGAAAAGATGGCTCCGGATTAACCATAAGGGAACAATTTGAAAAGTTTTGTCATTTCCTTGCTGAACGCTGTGTTGATGATGAGCGTCTGGAATATATCGACGCACTTGACCATATTCGGAAAGGGAGTAACGTCCGTCTCGCAAATGGAGAGACACCGCACGAAACAAGGCGAAGGCTTCTTCTTGCATTCAACACCCCTTTTTATCCTGAAATATTAATCGCCAGCAGCGTATTAAGCGAAGGAGTTGATCTTCATCTTAATTGCCGGTATATCATACATCATGATCTTTGCTGGAATCCCAGCACTATGGAACAGCGAACAGGGCGCATCGATAGAATAGGAGCAAAAGCAGAGATTACGCAGAAGCCCATTTATATTTACCTGCCGTACATAGCAGCAACCCAAGACGAAAAAATGTACAGGGTTGTACGTGATCGAGAGAGATGGTTTAAAGTCATCATGGGCGAACATTATTCAGTCGATGAGTATTCAACAGACAAATTAGCTATTCGAGTACCATTCCCAGAGGAAATGGCCGAGGAGCTTGCGCTGAAGCTTGGGGTCTTCTATCAGGCTTAGGCCAATATCACGCCATAATAGTATTCAACAAGGAAAAGAGCAAAAGGGGTCTGCCCTTGACAGGCTGTTGAAAAACTAACCTCCAAGAAGGATCTCCCTGTCATAAAACTGTGTTTTCCCTGCATCCCTGATAAATTTTCTGAACATGGCAACAAGTTTTTCGGATAAAAAGTTGGAAAGTCGTACCCCTACCGAAACGGCTCCTCTTTCGGGGCCTCTTCTGAAGAGCATTTTTACCATCCTCTTGATATTCTGAGCTGTGGCAATCATTAAAACCTGTTCCTTAACAAAGTTAGTCCTCCGGAATTTTGCCTGTCGCAGTCCCATGAACTCTTTTGCCTCTCCAAAAAGTTCCTCAATCTTCTTTCTCATTCGTTGTGAGATACGGTACTCTCTTGTCTTGTTTAATTGCCTTGCTTTCTCAATGGAATCTTCGTAGATGTGATAACTGAGCGACCCGGACGTGTCTTTTGTACATTCTGCTTTCTTCAGACAAATTGAACAACCCTTTTTGCGCGCCCTGGTGTAAATCTATCCGGGGGCAGGCTTGATTATTGTCTTTTGAAGATCCGGAAAGAGCCTGCACTTTTTTTTAGTGAATAATTCTACATCTTCAAGCCCGTTCAAATTCAACATTTACAAGAGTACGCAATACAAAACGAAAATTATCCAAAGCGTTTATTAGATGAATTATGTGGAGTTGTCCCTTATGTGAAGTAAACGTTGCAGGCATATGAATCACAACGATCCCTGATAAATCTACTCCACATAACGGTTGTACTTACAACGATTCAAGCCACACATGATGCC
>Ga0315273_10010509_pt1 | contig 11807 bp, 3 predicted proteins | sample YL17G02_0_MG_FD_205753 | JGI IMG/M metagenome (GOLD analysis project Ga0315273, IMG submission 205753) | Sediment microbial communities from Yellowstone Lake, YNP, Wyoming, USA - YL17G02_0 | ecosystem: Environmental > Aquatic > Freshwater > Lake > Sediment | place: USA: Wyoming | collected... | reverse complement strand
CGCGCCGGGATCGTCAGCCGCTGGGCCGCGGAGAACGTCTACTGCGTCCGCTTCGATCCGCAGTCTTTCCTCGTCGAAGAGGCGGCGACGAAACGCGCGCGCGACGCCGAGCGCCGGCGCCGTCTCGCGCGCGCGAAGGCTTGGCCCGACTTCGAGAAAGAGTGGTCGAAGCTGCGGCCCGATGCGGACGCGCTGAAGCACTTCGGGAGCTGGCCGGACGGGGTCCGCGAGACGCCGCTCGTGCGCATCTGAGATCGAGCTCGAATGCGGTGACGATCGAGCGTGGCCGCCGTTTGAGGGGTCAGCGAAAACTTCCGCCCCGGGGTGCTTGAAGCGGATCCGCGCTTCGCGCGGTTGGGTGGCTTCTCCGGTCGATCCGAGACAGACCGGATCGATCGGAAAAGCCACCGTCGTCCAATTCGGAACGGTACCCATATTGGAAACTTCCGGCAGGTCGACTATCTAGATGCGTCACCTGCGGGCGCCGGGAGCCCTCGATTCCGGGCGGCTCGAAGAAGGGGGCCAAAGGCGAGCCTTGAGTCGAGAGCCCATCGCCATCGTCGGTATCGGTTGCCGGTTTCCGGGAGGCGCCGACCACCCGCAAACGTTCTGGAAGCTCCTCTGCGACGGGGTCGACGCCGTGCGCGAGATTCCCGCCGATCGTTGGAGCATCGACGCGTACTACGATCCCGTGCCTGGGCGCACGGGAAAGTCGATCACGCGCTTCGCCGGCTGCGTGGACGGAATCGACCGGTTCGACCCTGCCTTCTTCGGCATCTCCCCGCGCGAGGCGGCGTTCATGGATCCGCAGCAACGCATGCTTCTCGAGACGGCCTGGGAGGCGCTCGAAGACTCGGGGCAGGTGGCGAGCCACCTGCGCGGCTCGCCGACGGGCGTGTTCATCGGCATTTCCACGCACGACTACGAGCTCTTGCAGTCGAGCCCGGACGAGCGCAGCGAAATCGACATCTACAGCACCACGGGCGGCGTGCTGAGCATCGCCGCGAATCGCATCTCCTACTGCTTCGACCTTCGCGGGCCGAGCGTGGCGATCGATACGGCGTGCTCGTCTTCGCTGATCGCCGCCCACCTCGCCTGCGAGAGCCTGTGGAGCGGCGGCTGCGCGCTCGCCTTGGTCGGGGGTGTGAACGCGCTGCTCGCGCCGATGCCGTTCGTCGCCTTCAGCCGGATGTCGATGCTGTCGCCGACGGGCCGGTGCAAGGCGTTCGACGCGAGCGCCGACGGGTTCGTGCGTGCGGAGGGCGCCGGGGTCGTGGTGCTGAAGCCGCTCGCTGCCGCGCTCGCCGACGGCGATCGCATCTATGCCGCGATCCGCGGCACGGCCGCCAACCAGGACGGGCACACGAACGGCATCACCGTACCGAGCGCCGCCGCTCAAGCCGCGCTGGTGCGGGCCGCCTGCCGCCAGGCGGAGGTGCCGCCGTCGGCGATCGGTTACGTCGAGGCGCACGGCACCGGAACGCCGGTCGGCGATCCGATCGAAGCGAGCGCTCTCGGCGAGGCGCTCGGTGCGGGCCGGCCCGACGACCGCGCCTGCATCGTCGGCTCGGTGAAGACGAACATCGGACACCTCGAGGCGGGAGCCGGCATCGCCGGGCTGATCAAGCTCGCGCTCGCGCTGTATCACGGCCGGATCCCGCCGAACCTCCACTTCCAGAACCCGAATCCCGCGATCGACTTCGAGCGGCTGAAGCTGCGCGTGCCGGTGGCGGTCGAGGAGATGCCCCGAAGCGGCGGAGACGCGCCGCTCGCCGGCATCAATTCCTTCGGATTCGGCGGCAGCAACGCACACGCGATCTTGCAGGCGGTGCCGAAGCCGGCCCGGCGCGCTGCGGCCGCACCGGAGGCCGAGCGCGCGAGGCTGCTGGTGATGTCGGCCCAGAGCGGCGGCGCGCTCGCTGCCATCGCCGGCCGCTACCGCGAGATTCTGTCGTCATCGGCCGGCGATGCCTCGCTCGACGAGATTTGCTGGACCGCCGGCGCTCGCCGCACGCACCACCGCGAGCGCCTCGCGATCGTCGGCCGCGATCGTCGGGAGATCGGCGAGCAGGTCGGCGCGTTCGCTGTCGGCGAGTCTCTGCCGGGTGTGGTCTGCGGACAGCCGCTCGCGGAGGGCCGCCGAGACGTGGCCTTCGTGTTCTCCGGGCAGGGGCCGCAGTGGTGGGGCATGGGGCGCGAGCTCTTCCGCGAGGAGCCCGTCTTTCGCGACAAGCTCGAGGAGTGTGACCGTGAGCTCGGGCGGCACGCGAGCTGGCGGCTTCTCGAGGAGCTGTCTCGCGACGAGCGCTCCTCGCGACTCGCCGAGACGGCCATCGCCCAGCCGGCGATCTTCGCGCTGCAGGTGGCGTTGGCCGCACTCTGGGAGTCATGGGGGATTCGGCCGGCGGCCGTGGTCGGGCACAGTGTGGGTGAGGTCGCGGCGGCCCACGTCGCGGGCGTGCTGACGCTCGGCGACGCCGCGCACGTCATCTTCCAGCGCGGCCGCTGCATGGACCTCGCTCCGGAGCGCGGACGGATGCTCGCCGCGGAGCTCTCCGCCGAGGAGGCGGCAGAGGTGATCGCGCCCTACGAGGATCGGGTGGCGATCGGCGCCGTGAACGCGCCGGCGTCGGTTACGCTCTCGGGAGACGGCGCCGCCCTCGAGGAGATCGCGGCCGCGCTGGAGTCTCGCGAGGTCTTCTGCCGCTCCCTGCGGGTGAACTACGCGTTTCACAGCCCGCAGATGGATCCCGTCCGCGAAGAGCTCTTGACGTCGCTCGGCAGCTTCGCGCGTGCTCCCGCACACCTGCCGATGATCTCGACCGTGACGGCGGGAGAGGTCGTCGGAGACGAGCTCTCGGCCGAGTACTGGTGGCGGAACGTGCGCGAGACGGTGCGCTTCGCGCCGGCGATCGGCGCACTCGTCCATCGTGGCTGGCGGATCTTTCTCGAGCTGAGCGCGCACCCCGCGGTGGGCGCTTCGATCGCAGAGTGCCTGCGACATCACTCCTGCAAGGGCGCCGTCCTCCCCTCGCTGCGCCGGACGGAAGCCGAGCGTGCGACGATGCTCGGCTCGCTCGCTCTGCTCTACGTGAACGGCGTGGAGCCGGACTGGCGCGGAGTCTACCCGCAGGCAGAGCGCCTCGCGACGCTGCCCGGCTATGCGTGGCAGCGCGAGCGCTTCTGGCACGAGTCCGAGGGCAGCCGGCAGCGGCGCCTCGATCCCGCGCTCCATCCGTTCTTGGCACGGGACGTCGGCGCGGCGGAATCTACCTGGGAAGGTTGGATCGACAAGGAGGCGATGCCGTACCTGAAGGATCACCGCGTGCAGGGCCACATCGTGTTCCCGGCGGCGGGCTACGTCGAGGTGGCGGCGGAGGCCGCCGACAAGCAGCTCGGCGCCGCTCCGTGGCGGCTCGAGGACGTCGATTTCGTGCGTGCCCTCGTCGTTCCCGAGGGCGAGGACGTTCCTCGGCTGCAAATCTCGCTCGAGCCGCAGGATTCGCGCTTCACGATCTCGAGCTCTCTCGGCGCCGAGGGTGGCCACTGGACGGCTCACTGCGTGGGACGGCTCCGTCCCGACTCGGACGCGGAGCCCGCCGAGCGGTTGACGCTCGCGCGCGTGCGCGCCCGTTGCGGGCAACGGGTTTCGCCGCAGGAATGCTATCGGCGCTTCCGCGATGCGGGGCTCGAGTTCGGCCCAGCGTTTCGGGGCATCGAGACGCTCTGGCGCCGCGACGGCGAGGCCCTCGGTCGGGTCCGCGCGCCCGAGCCCATCACCGAAGGAGTCGGCCGATACCGCGTGCACCCGGCGCTGCTCGATGCCTGCTTCCAGGTGCTGTCTGCGGCGCTGCCCGAGGAGCCAGCCGGCGGCGCGCGGCTCTACCTCCCGGTGCACATCGAGCGGCTGCGCTTCTTCTCCCGTCCGGGCCCCGCGGTGTGGAGCCACGCCCGGCTCGTCCGCCGCGGCGGCAACGCGATCGTTGGCGACATCCGCATCGTCGACGATTCGGGAGCGCGACTGGTCGAGATCGAGGGCTTTCGCTGCCAGGCTCTGCGCGCGGCGATCTCGGAGGACCCCGAGAGCTGGCTCTACGAGTCGAGGTGGGAGGCCAAGCCGCTTCCCGGCGCCGCGGCTCCCGTGCTCCCGGCTGACTTCCTCCGTCCGGCGTCTCGCGCTGCCGGCCGCGCGCACGAGGTGCTCGCGCGGCGGCAAGGAAGGGGCGGGGCGCGCGCACGCTTTCTGGCGATCGAGCGCGAGCTCGACCGCCTCTGTCGGGGCTACGTCGTAGCCGCATTGCGCGAGCTCGGCTGGAAGCCCCGCGCCGGGCGCTCGCTCCGCGCCGAATCGCTCGGCCGGAGCCTCGGCATCGCTTCCGCACATCGGCCGCTGCTCGATCGCTTCCTCGGGTTTCTCGCCGACGACGGGATTCTCTCCCGCTCGCGTGATCGCTGGCGCGTTCGCCGCGTCCCCGAGACGACCGAGTGTGAGTTGCTCTGGCGAACGCTGCTCGAGCGCTTTCCCGCGTTTCATCCCGAGCTCGTGCTGCTGCGTCGCACCGGAAGCGCGCTCGCGGCAGTTCTCCGCGGCGAGAGCGATCCGCTTGCCGTGATCGCTCCCGGCGGGTCGCTCCTCGCGCTCGAGCAGCTCTATCAGGACGCGCCATCGTTCGCCGATTACAACCACGCCGTCGCGGCCGCGGTGGCTGAGGCCGTCGGTGAAATCCCCGACGGCAGGACGCTGCGCGTCCTCGAGATCGGCGCAGGCACGGGCGGCACCACCGCGCACGTGCTGCGGCGCCTCCCCGCGGACGCCGAGTACGTGTTCTCGGACGTCTCTCCCATTTTTTTCGCGCGGGCGGAGCAGAAATTCTTCGAATATCCTCGTCTTCGCTGCCAGCTCCTCGACATCGAGCGGCCGCCCGCCGAGCAGGGATTGGAGGCGCACTCCTTCGACGTCGTGATCGCCTGCGACGCGCTGCACGCGACGGCCCGCCTCTCCGAGTCGCTCGCTCACGTGCGCGAGCTCGTCGCCCCGCAAGGCGTGTTCGTCGCCCTCGAGATCGACCGGCCGCCGCGGTGGGTCGATCTCGTGTTTGGCTTGACGCCAGGCTGGTGGCGCTTCCGCGACCATGACCTCCGACCGCGGCACCCGCTCCTCGGGCGGTCGAGCTGGTGCCGGCTGCTCGTCGAGGCCGGCTTCACGGAGGTGAACGCCGTGCCGGACGTCCGCTCCGGGCACCGCTCCGGGCAGACAATCCTGGTGGCGCGCGCGCCGCGGTCCAAAACGGCTCCGCGTGCCCCGCGTCCCGCGCCCTCGCCGGGCGGCGAGGCGCGGAGCTGGGTCTTGCTCGCCGATCGCAGCGGCACGGCGGAGGCGCTCGCCGCTCTGCTGGCGGCGTGCGGAGACTTCGTGGCGCTGGTGTTCGCGGGGAGCGGCTACCGCGAGCTGGGAGACGGCCGTTTCGAGGTCGACCCGCGATCGGCCGAGCAGCTCCGCCACCTGTTCGCCGACCTGCAAACGCCGGCGGATGCGATCGTGCACCTCTGGAGCCTCGATCTTCCGCCGCCTGCCGAAACGACGCTCGACACCTTGATCGACGCCGAGCGGCGCGGCTGTCTTGCGGCGCTGCATTTGGTTCAGGCGCTGTGCGCAGACGAATCGGCGAAGGTGCCGCGGCTCTGGCTCGTGACGCGCGGCTCGCAAAAGGTCGGCGCCGAGGAAGTGTCGCCGGCGCAGGCGCCGCTCTGGGCGCTCGGCCGCGTCATCCAGAACGAGCAGCGGCGCCTGCGCTGCCGGATGATCGACCTCGACCCGCGCGCCGGCGCGGGCGAGCTCGGGCGCCTGGTCGCGGAGCTCCGCTTTGAGGACGTCGAGGAAGAGGTCGCGCTGCGCGGCGAGGTGCGCCACGTGAACCGCCTGGCGAGGACCTCGCTCGATCGGCTGGGCGCGTGCGGCTCCGCGGCGCGGAGCTATCGATGGGAGATCCCCTCGCCGGGAGCGCTCGACAGTCTGCGGCCGAGCGCCCAACCGAGGCGCCGGCCCGCACGGGGCGAGGTCGAGATCGAGGTGCGCGCAGCGGCGCTCAACTTCCGCGACGTGATGAAGGCGCTCGGGATCTATCCCATCGAGAACGACGACGATCTACTGATCGGCGACGAGTGCGCCGGCCGCATCGTCGCGCTCGGACCCGGCGTCGACGGGCTCCGCGAGGGAGACGCGGTGCTGGGGATGGGGAGCGGCTGCTTCGCCTCGCACTTGACCCTCGAGGCGGGGCGCGTGGCGCGCATACCGCGGGGACTCTCGTTCGAGGAGGCGGCGACGATTCCGGTGGTGTTCCTCACGGCCTGGTACGCCCTCCACCATTTGGGGCAGATCGGTCGAGGGGAGAAGGTGCTGGTGCAGGCGGCGACCGGCGGAGTCGGCCTGGCAGCGCTCGAGATCGCGCGGCTTGCCGGCGCCGAGATCTTCGCCACCGCGGGCAGCCCCGAGAAGCGCGACTTCCTGCGCGCGCTCGGCGTCGCGCACGGGCACGTGATGGACTCGCGCTCGCTCGCCTTCGCGGATCAAGTGCTCGCGGCGACCGGCGGGCGGGGCGTCGACCTGGTACTCAACTCGCTCGCCGGCGAGGCGATCGCCAAGGGCTTGTCGGTGCTTGCGCCGCACGGCCGCTTCCTCGAGATCGGCAAGCGCGACATCTACCAGGACACGCGGATCGGGCTTCGGCCGTTCCGCAGAAGCCTGTCGATGTTCGCGGTCGACCTGCCGCAGGTGATGCGCGACCATCCGGTGCTCACGCGCGCGTTGATCGCCGAGATTCTCGGCCGCTTTGCCGCGCGGAAGCTCCATCCGCTGCCGCATCGCACCTTTGCCGTGTCCGACTTGGCCGGCGCGTTTCGCTTCATGGCCAAGGCGCAGCATGTCGGCAAGGTCGTGGTGTCGATGGACGATGATCAAGTCCGGCCGTGTGCGGCGGGAGGAGCGGCGGTGGCCCGCTTCCGGAAAGACGCCAGCTATCTGATCACGGGCGGGCTCGGCGGCTTCGGCCTCGCCCTCGCGCAATGGATGGTCGAGAACGGCGCCCGTTGCCTGGTGCTCGCCGGCCGCAGCGGGGCGTCGACTCCCCGAGCCCGTCGCGCCGTCTCCGCGCTCCGGCGCCGCGGAGTGCGCGTGGTCGTCGCCGAGAGCGACGCGGCAAACGCCGAGCAGGTTGCCCGTCTGTTCCGCAGGATCGCGACGTCGCTGCCGCCGCTACGCGGCATCGTCCACGCGGCGATGGTGCTCGACGACGGACTCCTCACGCAGCTCGACGCCGAGCGGCTGCACCGCGTGATGGCTCCCAAGGTCCACGGCGCGTGGAACCTCCACCTCCAGTCGCGCGATCTTGCCCTCGACTTCTTCGTGCTGTTCTCCTCGGTAAGCTCGATCGTCGGCGCTCCGGCGCAGGGCAACTACGTCGCGGCCAACGGCTTTCTCGACGCGCTCGCCCACTACCGCCGCAGGCTCGGCCTGCCCGCGCTGGCCGTCAACTGGGGTCAGCTCTCCGAAGTGGGTTACGTGGCGCGGCATGAGAAGGTAAAGGAGCACCTCACCCGACAGGGCATCCTCGGTATCTCCCCTGACGAGGCGCTCGGGCTGCTCGGTCGGCTGCTGCGCAGCCGGGCGGGGCAAGTCGGCGTCGTCAGGGTCGACTGGCACCGATGGGCGAGCTTCCTGCCGGCAGTCGCCTCGGCGCCCCGTTACGCCGCCCTGATCGGCGCATCGGCCGCCGCCGACGGCGGCAAGGCGGGGCGGGGCGTTCGCGACACCTTTCTCGAAGCGCCCGCAGAGCAGCGGCTCGGCTTAGTCACCGCCTACGTTCGCGAGCAGGTCGGACGGGTGCTGCGCACGTCCGTGACGAAGCTCGACGTCGGCCGGTCGCTCTCGGAGCTCGGCGTGGATTCGCTGATGGCCTTCGAGCTCGTGAATCGCATCGAGACCCAGTTCGCCCTCGCGCTGCCGACCAGCAAGCTCACGGCCGGCACCACCATCGAGCGCCTGGCGGCGGTGTTGTTCGAGGTGTTGATGGCGGCGCCGGCGAGCTCTCCAGGCGCCTCCGCTCCCGTGACCGCTACGGCGTCGCAGACGCCGAGCGCAAGGGCGGATCTCATCCTCGCCTTTCGCGCCGAGGGGAACCGCTTGCCGCTCTTCTGCGTCCATCCTGCGGGCGGGCTCGCCAACATCTATCAGCACCTCGCCGAGAGCCTCCCCGCGGACCTTCCGGTCCACGGCCTGCAGTCTCGCGCGATCGCCCAGGGTGTCGCCGAGCAGATCTCCCTCGCCAGGCTCGCCGCGGACTATGCGACCGAGATCGTCGAGCGTCAGCCGAGCGGCCCCTACCGGCTGCTCGGGTTTTCGCTCGGTGGAATCCTGGCGCTCGCCGTCACCACGGTGCTCGAAGGCCGGGGCGAGCGCGTCGAGCTGCTCGGCGTCGTCGACTCGGATCTCTCGCTCACCCTGCCGGGCCGCCGCACCGGCGCGTACGTGACGCAGCACATCGTCGACATGTACCGCACCTTCGCGCGTGAATTCGCGCCGCTGCGGCGCCTCGAGCCCGCGACGCTCGAGGAGCATGCCACCGACCTCGCCTCGCGCGTGCTTGCGGCGCCGGCGAGCGCGCGCGGCGCCACCATCGTTCGCTGGCTGACCGAGCGCGGGCTCCTCGCACCCAGCGTCTCGCCGGCGCTGCTCGAGCGCTACTTCTCGCTGTTCGACGCCCACGTGGCGCTGGTCGAGGGGTTCCATCCGCCGGCGGTGCAGGCGCCGATCGTTCTCTGGCATCGCGGCCAGGCGAGCAACGGCGAGTCGGATCGGATCGGCCCGTGGAGGCGGTGCGTCGGGAGCTTATTCGAGGAGCGGTCGATCGAGGGCAGTCACTACGACCTCCTGTACCCGCCGCTCGTGACTCGATTGGCCGCCGAGCTCGACGAGGTCTTGCGACGCGCCGAAGACCACGGCGGAGCCGGCTCCGCCGTCACCTCGATTGCTGCTCGAGGCGCGCCTGGAGCCGCCGCATACCTCGAAGCCAGCGTTCGGGATCGAGCGCCTTCTGCTCGATCCACTCCTGCGCGACGGGGTCGGTGAGAATCAAGAATCGCTCCTCGCGGACGGCCTCGACGACCATGCGGGCGACGTCCGCTGGCTCCTTGATGGGGCCGGCGGCCAAGCGCGCGAACGGGGAAGCGGTGTCGAGCATCGGCGTGCGGACTCCGAGCGGAGCGAGCAGCGACGTGCGGATGCCGCGGTCGTGGTAGGTGACGGAGAGCCATTCGGCGAGGCCGACGGCTGCATGCTTGGTCGTGGTGTACGGGCAGTTTCCCTGCGAGATCAGGATGCCGGCCATGGACGCCGTCTGGATCAGGTACCCGGATCCTCGCTCGAGCATCGACGGAAGCACGGCGCGAACCGCGTGCACGTGAGACATCACGTGGATCTCCCACTGCTGCTGCCAGACCTCGAGCGGCGTCTCGAGGGGGTCGACGCCGCTGGCGATCCCCGCGTTGCTGAAGAACACGTCGATCGGGCCGTACGCCTTCTCGGCTGCACGGACCAACGCCTCGATCTCTTCCTGCCGCCGGACGTCGCAGCCGACGGCGAGTCCCGAGATCTCCTCGGCGACCGCTCGCGCGGCCTGGGCGTCGCGGTCGGCCACGACGACGCGCGCGCCCTCGGTTACGAAGGCTCGCGCGCAGGCGGCGCCGATGCCGCTTCCGCCCCCCGTGATGACACTCACTTTTCCATCGAGCTTCATGATGTGACCTCGTCTCGCCGATGTCCGGCGCAGCGACTCTGATCCCCAACTTCTCCGGCTGTCAACTTCAAGAATGGAGAAGCGGGGAAGAAGAGATTCGTGGAGCCAAGACCTTCGGCCGTTCCCCAGGGCATCCAGTTGGCGAAATCCTGCGCCGCGCCGTCCATCCCGCGCCGGGCGATATACTTGCCGAGGCTCCCGTAGAACTCGTAGCCCTTGTGAGTGCCGAACTTCCTTCGGAGGATGACCCTATGCAGCGAGGCCGTCTTTGACTAGACGGGAGGCAGGGCTTTCAACCGAGGAAAGGAGTCGCCAATGTCCAGCGCTCAACTCGACAAGGTGATCACCGACGTCGTCGCCACGTTCGGCGCCTGGGGGCCGCAAACGACTCTCCCCGAGATGCGCAAAGGTTGGGATGACCTCTTCGCCGATGTGAATCTCACCGTCGGAGCCACGGCCGAGAAGGTCGACGCCAGCGGTGTCAAGGGCGAGTGGATCAGCGCACCTGGCGCAGCCCCGGACCGCGCGATCCTCTACTTCCACGGCGGCGGCTACGTCCTCGGCTCGATTCACTCCCACCGCGACATGTGCGAGCGCCTCTCTCGCGCCGCACAGGCGCGCGTGCTCGCGCTCGACTATCGCCTCGCGCCCGAGCATCCGTTCCCGGCCGCGGTCGACGACGCGAGAGCCGCGTACCGCTGGTTGCTGAAGCAGGGGCTCCAGCCGAAGCGGATCGCGCTCGCCGGCGACTCCGCCGGCGGTGGGCTCACCTTCGCCGCGCTGCTCGCGATCAAGCAGCACGGCGACCCGATGCCCGCTTGCGCCGTTCCGCTGTCGCCGTGGATCGACCTCGAAGGGATCGGCGACTCGATGACCAGCAAGGCCGGCGAAGATCCGATGGTCCACAAGGAGATGATCGAGCAGATGGCAAAGACCTACGTGCAGACCGGCGACCTGCGGAACCCGCTCGCCGCGCCGCTCTATGGCGATCTCCGCGGGTTGCCGCCGCTCCTCATCCAAGTCGGCTCGCGCGAGACGCTGCTCGACGACGCCGTGCGGATCGCGGACAAGGCGAAGCAGGCGGGCGTAGAGGTCGAGCTCGACGTCTGGAACGGACAGATTCACGTCTGGCAGATCTTCGCGAGTCGGCTCGACGAAGGGGAGCACGCGATCCAGAAGATCGGCGCGTTCGTGAAGAGGCATACGGCGTAGTCTCGGCGCCTCCCCCTCGCCCGCCGCTTCGCGCCGGCCGTGATCTCTCAAAGGGGGAGATCACGGGCGCGATGATCGCGTCAAGCGGCGGGCGTCGACGCACGCGCGAGAAAACGCTTGACCAGGTCGAGCAGCCGTTCGTTGTTGATCGGCTTCTCCAGGTAGGCGTCGCACCCGGCGCTAATCGCGTTGGTTCGGTCCTCCGGAAGCGCGTGCGCGGTCACGGCGATGATCGGCAGGGTCTTCCAGATCGCGTGCTTGCGAAGAGATCGGGTCAGCTCGAGCCCGTTCTCGGTCCCTTTGAGCGAGAGGTCCATCAACACCAGATGGATGCGCCCAACCCGGGCCTCGAGCCGGTGCCACATCTCGTCTCCGGAGACCGCGAAGAGAATGTCGTAGCTCCGGCCGAATAGCGCCTTCATGAAATTCTGGGTCTCGGCGTCGTCTTCGACGACGAGGACACAGGGCCGAGTCGCTTGCCGGCGCGGCTCGCGCCCGCCGGTCTCCTGTACGGGCTTGCCGAACCGAATCGTGAAGACCGAGCCCTTGTTCTTCTCGCTTTCCACGGCCACCCTCGCGCCATTCAGCTCCACGTAGTTCTTGACCAGCGCGAGACCGAGCCCCGACCCTTCGAAGCGACGGGTGTATCCCGAATCCTCCTGCGAGAACCGCTCGAAGAGCCGGGAACGGTAGCCCTCGTCGATGCCGACGCCGGTGTCGCGGACTTCGAGGCAGAGATCGCCGTCGCTGTCGCGCTCAAGCCGGACCGTGATCGTCCCTTGATCGGTGAACTTGACGGCGTTG
>Ga0315273_10010508_pt1 | contig 11808 bp, 9 predicted proteins | sample YL17G02_0_MG_FD_205753 | JGI IMG/M metagenome (GOLD analysis project Ga0315273, IMG submission 205753) | Sediment microbial communities from Yellowstone Lake, YNP, Wyoming, USA - YL17G02_0 | ecosystem: Environmental > Aquatic > Freshwater > Lake > Sediment | place: USA: Wyoming | collected... | reverse complement strand
GGCCTGGAAAATCCGTTGTTTGCGCACCCCTTCATCCAGAAGGAGGATTTCCTCGTAGCGGATGGACAGGAGAGCCGCAAGATATGGCTCATGTTCATCCAGGGCAAGATTCGACACCACTTTGTGGAGCCTCATCCGGACGTCCTGCTCGTTCGTTTCCGGCGTGATCTTCAACAGGCTGCGCAGGAGGTTGGTCCAGAGGTAGTACGGCGTGTTGACTTCGAAGCTGGAACACTGTCCTTCGTACGACGCGATGCCGCGTTCGTACGCCAGCTTCACCAGTTCGGACTTCAGGCGGGATTTCCCGACTCCCGCCTCACCGCGGATCAGCAGCCGCACCTGATTTTTGTTCAGTACTTGCTCGAGTGCGCCACGAACGACCTGCACCTCCTTTTCACGACCCACGAACTCGTCACGCCCGAGAACCACTTTGGTGCCTCCGCCAACCCCCTTCAAACCGCGCAGCTTATACACGTCAACCGGCACCGCCTTGCCCTTCAGCGTCATCGGGAACGGGCCCGAGGCGATGGCGACGTTGGAGACCAGCTTGTACGTCTCCGCGGTAAGGTAGACCTCACCCTTTGAGGCAATCTCCACGAGCCGCGACGCCAGATTCACGGTGTCGCCGATCACGGAGTAATTCATACGGAGGTCGCTCCCCACGTTGCCGGCAATCACTAGTCCGGAGTGAAGTCCGACATGCAGGCCGAGGGGGATAGGAAGTTTGACGTGACTGTTGGTGTTGAACCGTTCGATATCCGCCATCATGTCCAGGGCGCAACGGACGGCACGCTCCGGATCGTTTTCGTGGGCAAGGGGCGCACCGAAAATTGCCATGATGCCGTCACCGATAAACTTATCGATGGTCCCTTCGTACTTCAGGATCGTGGCGATGAGGCCCGTGAAACACTCGTTGAGGATGGTGGAAACTTCTTCGAGGTCGAGTTTTTCGGAGAGCGCGGTAAACCCCGTGACGTCGGCGAACAGCACCGTCACCAGGCGCCGTTCGCTCTCGATCTGTTTTCCGGCCTCGAGGATTTTCTGCGCGAGATCACGGGGGATGTAATTGCGGATGAGTGCGAAACCATCGACCACTGGACGGTTTGCCGGAATGCTGCCATCGGCCGGTGTTCCGCACTGGGGGCAGAAGCGGGCGGTTTCTGGAACCGCCGTAGAACAGACTTTACACAACATACGGTGCCTTTCGGGCGCCCAGACGGAGACCCCTCACCGGGCAGTCGTTCCTTCGCCTCAGGCCGGGTCCGGCACCCAGACGTATCGTCCTACTTGAAACTCTTGATTGCCTCGTCGCGAGTCTCAAGCACGTCAAATACGAGGGTCAGCTTCGTAATGACAAAAATGTTGTCGATGTTCTTATTCACGCCACAGAGCTTGACCTGCCATCCCCGACGCGAATATGAGGTATACGCCGAAACAAGAACGCCGATGGCTGTGCTATTGAGATATGTGACATTGCTCAAATCAATAATCAGCTTTTCGTAGCCACGGTCCAGGAATCCGGCAACCGCCTGCCGCAGCTCGACCGTTTCGTCTCCACCAACAAGCGATCCCTTCGCCTCAATCAGGCCAATGTTTCCCTCGGGCAAGGTCGACGTTTTCAGAGCCATGGCAGTTTCTCGTGATGTGGAACACAATTCTCCGCCTCCGGCTATTGACTCGAGATTGACCCGAGCCAAACCCTGAACCACATGGCAAACATAAGAGGTTTAGCCATCAGAATCAACTTCTTGGCTTTTATTACCGGAAGTACAGATATTATTGGTGTATGGACACGCCCGTCGACAAAAGCCAGGGTGGCGCAGATACTCAGCCGCCCCTCCCCACAGCCCGACAGGACTCCGCCCAGCTTCCCGGTGGCCCGGGCAAACGACCCCGGGCAGCGCGCCAGAAGCGCCGCGGGGCCCGCCGTCGGGAGGAACGGGCCAAATCCCCCGGCCTCGACGCGGCCCTTTACCTGAACCGCGAACTCAGCTGGCTCGAGTTCAACCAACGGGTGCTTGACGAGGCCAATGATCTCCGCCATCCTCTGCTGGAACGCGCAAAATTCCTTGCCATCGCCAGTTCGAACCTTGACGAGTTTTTTATGATCCGCGTTGCGGCAATCAAGGAACAAATACTCGCGGACGTAGCCGAAAACTCGCAGGACGGCCTCAGCCCCCTCCAACAAGTCCGCACGATTCACGACCGCGTGGCAAAGATGGTGCGGACGATGAGCAACTGCTTCTGGACCGACCTGCACCCCAAACTCGCCGCCGCAGGGATCCACCTCCTGACCATGGACCAGCTGAGCGGGAGCGACCGCACAAAACTCACGTCGCACTTCGCACGCGAGATCTTTCCCGTGCTCACACCCCTGGCCTTCGACCCGGGACATCCGTTCCCGTATATTTCAAATCTGAGCCTGAACCTGGCAGTCGTCGTCAGCAACGAAAAGGGAGAAGAGCGGTTCGCCCGCGTCAAGGTGCCGGATGTCCTCCCGCGCCTCGTGGAAATCCCGTCCGCGATCCCGGAGGGCCGAACATCCCGGTTTGTGTGGCTGGAAGATCTGATCGCCGACAACCTCGGCATGCTCTTTCCGGGACTCCGTGTCACGGAATCGCATGCCTTCCGCGTGACACGCAATGCCGACATCGAGATTCAGGAAGACGAGGCGGGAGATCTCCTCAGCTCCATCGAGGAATCCGTCCGGCTTCGCCGGTACGGGTCCGTGGTCCGCGTCGGAGTTGAAGCCTCCATGCCGTCCCGCATCCGGGACATCCTGATGGAAAACCTGGAGGTGACGACCGATGACGTGTACCCGCTCACACCGCCCCTTGGCCTCAGCCACCTGTTGGCATTACTCCGCCTCCCCCGGCCTGACCTGAAGGACAGCCCGTATCATCCCGCGACTCTGCCTGATGAGGACGGTGAGGATGTCTTCGGGCAGATCCGCCGCGGGGACATCCTCCTTCACCATCCCTACGACTCCTTCGCCCCCGTCGTGCAGTTCATCACGGCTGCCGCCCGGGATCCCCAGGTCCTTGCTATCAAACACACACTCTACCGCATCGGCAAGGAGTCACCGCTTATCCCGCTTCTGATCGAGGCGGCGGAAAACGGAAAACAGGTGGCGGTCCTTGTTGAATTGAAGGCGCGGTTCGACGAGGAGAACAACATCATCTGGGCAAAACAACTGGAACGCGCGGGGATCCACGTTGTCTACGGACTCGTAGGCCTGAAAACCCACGCGAAGATGGCTCTGGTTGTCCGCAAGGAATCCGACGGCCTCCACCGCTATGCGCACCTCGGAACAGGCAACTACAATCCCACCACGGCCCGCATCTACACTGACTACAGCCTTTTTACGTGCCGCGAGGATATTACGGCGGATGTCAGCGAAGTCTTCAACTACCTTACCGGCTACTCCCGGAGAAACTCGTTCACGAAGCTCGCCGTCGCGCCGCTCACGCTGCGTGAACAGATCAACACCATTATTGACCGGGAGATCGCGCACGCCAGGGGTGGCAAAGCCGCTCATCTCATCTTCAAGATGAACTCACTCAGCGATCCCCCCGTGGTCGAAAAACTCTACGAAGCGTCCAGAAATGGAGTGACCGTGGATCTCATCGTGCGCGGGGTATGCTGCCTCGTCCCCGGCATCAAGGGGGTCAGCGAGAAGATTCGGGTTGTCAGCATCGTCGGACGATATCTGGAACACAGCAGGGTGTACTACTGCCTGAACAACGGTTCTCCGCAGGTCTATCTCAGCAGCGCTGATCTGATGGGCCGTAACCTGGATCGCCGGGTGGAGTTGATGTTTCCGGTAGAGGATGAAGTCCTCGCGAGGCAAATCAAAGCGGAGGCACTGGACCCGGCGCTGCAGCCGGAAATCCATGCCAGCACGCTGAATCCCAACGGCACGTACACCCTGCTTCCCTCCTCCAATGGCAGCGCCGTACGGGACATTCAGGAGGTGACCATGCGCTCACGGACGCAGGGCCCGCGGGCCGCCCGGGCCATCCCCCGCGAGACACATTGATCCGCAGCGGCAATCAGGGACTTCTCCCACCGGGCCGCCTGAAGAGCTCCCTGCCTCACAGCCTGCATGCCTTGGAGCATCCCGGGCTATTTCAACACACACAGTTTCTTCGCCTCCACATACCGCCCACCCTGCCCCTCCCTCTCAGGCCGGGCAAGCAGCCTGTAGAAATACACACCTGATGGCAATCCGGACGCGTCGAACTTGACCTTGTAGATACCCGCCTCTTTCTTCTCGTTCACCAACACCGCCACCTCGCGACCGAGAAGATCATAAACCGCCAGCTTCACCAATGCGAATTCCACAATCCGAACTCCGATATTGGTACTCGGATTGAACGGATTGGGGTAGTTCTGCTCCAGCCGGTAGCCGGCGGGCATGCCTTCAGCATCTTCGCCCACCGATGTGGCCGCATACCGTATGACTCCCACCAATCCGCCGTTTCCGCGGGCAATGTAATAGAGCGCACCGTCGGGCCCGATCTGGAGATCCACCGGCGCCGGGATGTCCGTGGCAAAGATCGTCGTCACCGAATCGGTGAGACGCAGTGTCCGGATCCAGTTGTTGGTGTAGTCTGCATAGAAGTAGAGTCCCCGGTATGCAACAGGGAACATGTCCACCGGGGGATTGTAGAATGCACCCCCGGCTATACAATTGCCGGCTGAAGTTCCGGCCCCGTGAGGGTACGCATGGATCGGGCTGGTGAACGAGGCATTCGTGGTGTATCCCTCCGTCGTCGGCCACCCATAGTTCGCCCCGACGACGCCGGGATTAATCTCCTCCCAGCTTCCCGCACCGACATCGTTGATCAGCATACGTCCGTTGCCGGGCTGGAAGGCGAAAGTGAAGGGGTTGCGCAATCCCAGCGCCCAGATCAGACGGTTCTGGCCGCTTGCCGTGGCGTAGAATGGATTGTCCAGGGGGATGTTCCCATCGGAATCCATCCGGAGGATTTTTCCCAAAAGGTTGGCGTTCGTCTGTGAATTCGATGGCGTTGCGTTCTCTCCAACGCCTATGTAGAGTCTCCCGTCGGGTCCGAAGTGAATCGCTCCTCCATTGTGGTTGGTCGCCCCGCTCAGGTTGTTGAGGTCAAGAAGTACGAGTTCACTTGCTGCGAGGGCGGTGTCACCGCTCGCGGTGAACCTGCTGACCCGGTTGTGCACCGGGGCCGCCTTCACCGTGTAGTACACGTAAACGTACTGGTTCGCGGAGAATGCGGGATCGAAGGCAAGACCCAGCAGCCCGCGCTCACCGGCCGCGTCAACACTCAGCGCAAGGAAGGGTTTGCCGAGAAGCACACCTCCCTTTACCACACGGAGCGTCCCACCCTGCAGGCAGACGAACAGACGCCCATCCGGTGCAAATGCCATAGCCGTTGGCTGCGAAAGCGGACCGGCCACCGTGGTCACTGTGAACCCGGGGGGAACCGTTGCGATACACACGGCACTCATCCCCACGGAGAGCCACAATATCCCCAATCCTGCCCGGAAAAGCGCCGGACCTTTTAACGATCCCATTGACCACCTCTCAGAAAATGACTGATGATGTTTCGACTTGCGAAAAACAGAAGTTGCGGGCGGGGGAACCGGACGGGCGGGGACACAATGGCAAGAGCTCATCGGCGGGTCCTGGTTTCTTGTAGAAGAACAAACGGAGCGTGGTTCTGGTGCCTCCGGGTCCGGCTTTTGGCGGAACTTCCATCCAGGCCATGAGCCCCGTGGAACAATATAGAGAGACTTCCGACTTCGTGTCAATGACGGTTGATGCATTTTTCAACACAAGTCATTGTCTGCCGGGCACCGGCTGGTCGCGCTTAGAGACACTCTTATGCCCAAGACTATCGTGAGGAACGGAGATCCTTCTCCGATTCTGACGGGTATTGAAAATTTCCACGGTTTCGGTAGTCGATAGGCCTTGTTTTTCATCGATCGAATCCCTACGTTCCAGCGTTGAAGTGCTGCTCTTTCCCACCCTATACCCAATCACAGATGAGGACCTCACCATGGCACCTGGAGCCAACACCCTGACGATTACCGACAATCGGACAGCGAAGCAATACGAGATCCCGATTGAGAACGAGACGATCAAAGCCACCGATCTGCACAAGATCAAGGTGAAGGATGACGATTTCGGGCTCATGACGTACGACCCCGCGTATATGGCCACGGCGTCGTGTAAGAGCACTATCACCTTTATCGACGGGGACAAGGGAATCCTGAGGTATCGGGGTTATCCGATCGAACAGCTCGCCGAAAAGTGCAGTTACCTCGAGGTCGCGTACCTGCTGCTCTACGGTGAGCTCCCAAAAAAGGAGCAACTCGACGAGTGGGCGATGCACATCACCACCCATACGTTTGTGCACGAGAACATCAAGAAGCTCATGGATGGATTCCACCATGACGCTCACCCCATGGGCATGTTCGTCAGCACGGTCGCCGCACTCTCCACATTCTACCCTACGGCGAAGAGGATACAGGACAAGAAAGAACGAGAAATCACGTTCTACCGCCTGATCGGGAAAGCGCCGACCATCGCAGCCTTCGCGTACCGGCACAGCGTTGGTATGCCGTACATCCATCCCGACAATGAACTTTCGTTTGCGGGCAACTTCCTCGGAATGATGTTCAAAATTGCCGAGCCGAAGTTCAAACCCAATCCTATCCTCGAACACGCTCTGGACGTGTTGTTCATCCTCCACGCGGACCACGAACAGAACTGCAGCACCAGCGCGATGCGCGGCGTCGGCAGCTCCCATGTCGACCCGTACAGTGCTGCAGCGGCTGCTTCCGCGGCGCTGTATGGACCTCTCCACGGCGGAGCGAACGAGGCCGTCCTCCGAATGCTGGATGAAATCGGGACCAAGGACCGTATCCCCGCATTCGTGAAGGAAGTCAAGGAGGGCAAGGGGAGACTTATGGGGTTCGGTCACCGTGTCTACAAAAACTTCGACCCCCGTGCGTCGATCATCAAGCGGCTTGCCGACCAGGTGTTCGAAGTGACCGGTCGCAACCCGAAACTGGACATCGCACTGGAGCTGGAACGTATCGCCCTTCAGGATGAGTACTTTATCAAGCGCAAGCTTTATGCCAATGTCGATTTCTACTCCGGCCTGATCTACCAGGCGATGAAGTTCCCGGTGGATATGTTCCCCGTGTTGTTCGCCATCGGCCGCATGTCGGGCTGGCTCGCCCAGTGGAACGAGATGCTGGACGACGCGGATCAGAAGATCGCACGCCCGCGGCAGGTGTACCTGGGCAAGGGACAGCGTGACGTCCCGATGCTCTCGCAGCGGGGATAACTGGTCTCCGACAGACCGAGGAGTCTCCTGACAGCAGCGGATGTCTGCGGCCTCCGGATTCGTGATCGTCACCGGCCGCGTGCATCCGCTCTGTCGTCTGAATCCGCGATGGGGGTCCAGGACAACGTATGCGCTCGCTCAATATCCTCCAGACGTGCTTCTCCCGCTCCTGGGGCGGGCTGGAGATGCAGGCCCTCGATGTCGCCCAGCAACTCAGGAAACGTTCGCACAACGTATGGCTTGCAGCACCTCCCGCCAGCCATCTCGAAGAGGAGGCCCGGTCCGCCGGGATAGAAACCTTTGCCCCGGATGTGGCGGGCTACTTCCATCCTTCGGCCATCTTCCAGGTAGCACGGTTCCTCAGAGAACACCGTATTGACCTGATCCACTCCCACTACTCAAAAGACCTGGCAACACTCTCCCCTGCCGTCAGACTGCTGCGCTCACATGTGCCGCTGATTCTCAGCAAGCGTATGGGCTCCGCCATCAGCAAAAAGGACCTCCTCCACAGGTTTGCATACGCGCGCGTGGACAGGGTCCTCGCAATCTCTTCCGTGATCCGGCAGAATGTCATTGATACCACTCCAATGCAACCGGAGCGTGTGATTCTTCTCCACGACGCCGTGGATACCGTCCGGTTCAGTCCGGCCAGCGCCGATCGGATATGCAGTCGTCGTGCACTGGGTCTTGATTCGCAAGAGCTTGTGGTCGGTTGCGTCGGCAGGTTCTCGCAGGGGAAGGGCCATGAGGAGCTGTTGCAGGCGGCTCGGATTCTTGCAGACAGGGGGAATCGTTTTCGCCTCCTGATCGTTGGCAAGGCCAGTTACGGAGAGAAGGAATACGAGGAGAAGATCAGGGCGATGAGCAGGCAGCTCGCACTGGAGAAGGTGGTGGTGTTTATCGGTTTTCAGCGGGATGTGCCGGGTGTGCTGTCCGCTCTCGATGTTTTCGCCTTCCCTTCACACGCCGAAGCATTCGGCGTGGCGCTGATCGAGGCGATGGCAATGGAGCGTGCCGTAGTGGCAACAAACAGCGACGGCGTCCTGGATATTGTTGTCGATCGTGAATCGGGACTCACCGTGAACCCGCGGAATCCCGGCGAGCTTGCCGCTGCCATCGAGAGTCTGCTTGGTGATGAGCGGATGCGGCTCACTCTGGGTGCGGCCGGGAGGCGCCGCGTACTTGAAATGTTTGACCAGCAGAAGCAGATTGACCGGCTGGAAGGAATCTATGAAGAGTTGGCCGGACGTGGCTCCTGACCTGCCTTTCCCCCCCTCTTCAGGTGACCCCTACTTCACCCACACGATAGTGATCCCGCGGTTGCCGGCATCGAGATCCGGATCGGAATACATGCCGACGTCCTTCCTGAGAGCGCGGGTGGTATCGTCAAAGAGGCCGTACGACTCTCCCTCGATCACTGCTTTCACTCTCCCCCGTTTAGTGTACAACCAGTTAAGGACCGCGGCTCTTGTCGAGCCACCCCGCCCGGTGCTCCCATAACCGTGGATGATCTTGAGGACCCTCACGTGCGCGGAGCCGGTGACGGCGGCAAGCGCATCCATGAGTTCCTGTTCCACCGTGTGCTGTGGCCGTGGGGGGTGGGCTACGTCGAGTGTGAAAAGAGGTGTGTCCATTTATGAATTTGGGCTGGAACGCAGCCGGAGAGCCACCTTCGGGGACGTGAGTTCCCGGAGCGCATCCAGACCGATCCACCGGACAGCAGGGTCCGGATGCCGGGCAAAGAGACGCGCGGAGGCAATTGCCGATCGTTGGAGCCGACGGTTACGTTTGCCGATCTGGCGGATGGCCCAGTTCACCGCTTTCCTGACGAGGTTCCTGGAATCAGCGCCGTTGCGTACGATGAAGCGGAGATACTCTTCAAACAGTGCGTCCGGGGCCCCTTTGTCGCTGACAGCGATACGCGCCAAAAGCACGAAGCCGGCTCTCCGAACGAACTCTGATTTGCGGCGGGCCCAGGTTTTCATGCGGTGTCGGGCAAGCGGAACCCGTTCGAGGAGGTTTGCACACAACTGGTCGCAGACATCCCACGAGTCAACGTCGGCGAGCCAGGAGTCCATCTGGCGGCGTGAGACCGCCAGGGGGTCATCGATCATTGATGCCAGAATGCGTGCTTCGTGGATGCCGGTCGCCCACAAACCGAGCGCCATGCGGTGGTTGGGGCGGAGTTTGCGCGCAAGGTTTCGCAGCGGAGGAATGGAGAGGCCGAGGGTCCCCCGTGGACTGATACCGTACCGCGACATTCCTGCGACGTTGCGGGCATTCGCACGCCGACGGAGCCACGTTATGACATCGCGTACCGTTGTGGGTGTGGCGGACATGGTTAGGGTAAAGGTGTGTAGCCGGCACTCTGTCATGATTTCTTGATCGGTCATTCGGAAGTCCGCCGGCGTGATGATGGAATATAGAACTGCGCCGGAGAAGAGTCAACGTTTTGTCTTCCGGCGCGGAAGTTTGTACCTTTGTTCCCATGGATCTCGCCACGCACATCAGGATGCTGCTTGAACGCGGCCTGGACCGGACGCCGGCAGCGACAACAGGTCCGCGCAGCTGCCAATCCGCCGCGGTGCTCGTGCCGGTTGTGGTCGACGGAAGCGAGCCGGAGCTTCTTTTGACCCGCCGCACCCAGGATGTGGAGACGCACAAGGGACAGGTGTCATTTCCGGGAGGGTTGTGCGATCAGCAAGACGCCGGACCCGCCGATACGGCGTTGCGGGAGGCGCAGGAAGAGCTTGGAATTCCTCCGGATTACGTGGAGGTGATGGGTTTTCTTCCGGAGGTGTGGACACCCACCGGGTTCTGTATTATTCCGGTGGTGGGAGTGCTCCGGACCGTCCCGCCGCTTGTTCCAAGTGTGCAGGAGGTGGCAGAGGTGTTTCGGGTGCCTCTGAAGTTTTTCGCCCAACCCGGACGCATGGAACAGCGGATTGTGGCCGGATCGTTACGCGAGGTCTGGTTTTATGACTTCGAAGAGAAAGTCATCTGGGGTGCAACAGCGCTGATGATCAGGATGCTGCTGGAGAAGATCGGTCCCCCGACGGCCCTGCGCCCATGAATCACCCATCCATGCGCCAGGACACGTGTTATCCGGCCATGACAAGATCGGCCGGCGCGAATCTCTCCCCGACGCTGTATCCGCGTTTGCGGGCATATCCTTTGAGGAGGTCGAACAGAATCGCCCTCGCTCTGTGGAGCCGCGACCGTACGGTGCCGAGCGGTATCTCGAGAGCTTCCGCAATCTCTTCGTAAGGCATCTCCTCAACATCCCGCATGACGATAACGCTCTTGTAACGTTCCGGGAGTGTTGCGATCGCCGACGAGATTTCGTCTTCGAAAAGGTCCGTGTCGATGCGCGCGCTCAGGTTTTCCCTGTCGATCGTCTCGGTCCGTTGCATCTGGTACGCCGAGATCTGGTCGTCGTACTCCACCAGATCCGGTATCCGCTTCTCCCTGCGGTAGTTGTTGATATAGGTGTTCCTCATGATTCTATAGAGCCACGCTTTTTCGTTTGTCCCCTCTTTGAACTTGTCGAGGAACCTGTACGATTTCAGGAACGTCTCTTGGAGCAGGTCTTGTGCGGCGTCCCTGTCATGTGTGAGGAACAGGGCGTAATGGTACATGGTGTCCATGTGTGGAAGCATCTCGTTGTTGAATCTTTCCTGCTTCACCGTGGTCGAGGCACGCATCGGGGATCCCTGGAAATATGTGAATGAACAGAAAAGTTCGATAAGGACGATATAGACGTTTTCGTCGATCTAAATATACATCCGTTTTATGCGTTTGTCAAGAGGAAACTTTCACTGGCCGGAAAGAATCTCCGCCTGGGTGCCGCTGGGCCTAAAACATTCATTTTAAACAAGTTATCGCGTGCGATTCCCTCCCACCACACAAAATAAAGAAGCCGCCCAATACTCTCGAGCGGCTTCCATGAAATATTCCAAATGTCTACTCCTGACTCCTACACTCTACTAACCCCCAGCCCCTAGTCCCTAACTCCTACTTTGTAGCCCCTAATTACACCCGTACAAATTCATCCCCTTCTTTGCGTCCTCGTTCTTGGGATCCAGCCTGAGCACTTTTCTGTACTCGGTGCAGGCTTCTTCCTTGAGTTTCGCGTTTCCGGGGTCCCCCTCGATACGGGAGAGAATCAGTCCCTGTGCCAGCCAGAGATGTGCGGAGGCGCTGTTTTGATCAAGCTCGACGGATCGCCGGAAGTGCCGGATGGCCTCTTCCTTTTTCTTCTTGTTCTCAACCTGGTCCCCCTGCGGGTCGAGGAGCTGGAGGATCGCCTGTCCCCACATCAGGTGAACCGCACTCACTTCCTGTCCCGATTGCGAGGCCCGGCGCATGGCATCGGTCGCCCGGTCATACTGTTTGGTGACGAAGTAGTACTGACCGATCTGCAGGTAGGCCTCACCCGCTTCCTTCTTATACCGTTCCGGGTTGGCACTGA
>Ga0315273_10010507_pt1 | contig 11808 bp, 10 predicted proteins | sample YL17G02_0_MG_FD_205753 | JGI IMG/M metagenome (GOLD analysis project Ga0315273, IMG submission 205753) | Sediment microbial communities from Yellowstone Lake, YNP, Wyoming, USA - YL17G02_0 | ecosystem: Environmental > Aquatic > Freshwater > Lake > Sediment | place: USA: Wyoming | collected... | reverse complement strand
ACGCGGCGTTGCTGCGTCAGGGTTTCCCCCATTGCGCAAGATTCCCCACTGCTGCCTCCCGTAGGAGTCTGGACCGTGTCTCAGTTCCAGTGTGGCTGGCCATCCTCTCAGACCAGCTAACCATCGTAGCCTTGGTAGGCCATTACCCTACCAACTAGCTAATGGTACGCGGGCCCATCCTTGGGCGGAAGCTTGCATGCAGAGGCCTCCTTTGATTCCAACCTCCGAAGAGGCCGGAATGTTACCCGGTATTAGCACCCCTTTCGAGGAGTTATCCCCAACCCAAGGGCAGGTTACCCACGCGCTACTCACCCGTGCGCCACTTTACTCTCTCGATTGCTCAAGATTTCTCGTTCGACTTGCATGTGTTAGGCACGCCGCCAGCGTTCGTTCTGAGCCAGGATCAAACTCTCCAGTTAAAAACTTTAAACTTTGATCCTCTATTCATGAAAAGAAAAAACCCAAAAGTGATAACCCCTATTCTGTTGTCAAAGAACATGTCTAAAGCCAAAAATCAGTATAACTAAGTCTATCTTTATTGTCAAGAGGAAAATCTTCGAAAGAAAATCTTCTAATCCAACAACCAACAGATTTTTAGTTTAACATGTTCTTGTTAGTTGTCAAGTAATTTTATTCGCTGAAATTTCTTTTTCCCTGCCCTCAAAAAGATCGTATTTCCTCCCTTGAAATCTTTGAGAGTTACAAGATCATCGAACTTAGCAACACGTTCATTATTTAGATACGCCCCGCCCTGCTCAATCAGTCTTCTCGCCTCAGAACTCGAGGGACATAGGCCGGTGGTCTCAAACAATCTAAATATAGGAATTCCCTCGATAAACCTCTCGCTGTTCATTGACGTCGTCGGCATCGAATGCTCACTGGAGATCGCTACAGTTCCAGATTCTACAGCTATTTCACCATTCGAAGCCCGAACGAAGAGGGTTTTGGACGTATTTCTCGCCTTTTCTGCTTCTTTCTCTCCGTGAACGATCTTCGTCGCTTCAAAAGCCAGAACTTCCTTAGCTTTTCTTAAGTTCGCCCCCTGCAGTTTCCCGTTTTCTTCCACATCCTCCATAGGAAGAAAGGTAAAGAGAGCCAAGAATCTCTTCACATCCCTGTCATCACTATTGATCCAAAATTGATAATACTCATAGGGAGAAGTGCGCTCTCCATCCAACCACACGGCGCCCATTTCCGTTTTCCCCATTTTCCTTCCATCGGCCGTCATGATGAGAGGAAAAGTGATGCCGTAGGCTTCCTTCCCTTCGAGGCGACGGATCAGGTCGATGCCTGCAACGATATTCCCCCACTGGTCGCTCCCCCCCATTTGAATCACGCAATCGTAGTTTTTGAACAGGTGCCAAAAGTCGTAAGCCTGAAGCAACTGATAGTTGAACTCAATGAACGAAAGCCCTGTTTCCAAACGCACCTTCACAGATTCAGTGGCCAACATCCTGTTCACACTGAAGTGGACTCCAATGTCTCGAAGGAAATCGATGTAATTGAGCTTGGTCAGCCAATCCGCGTTGTTGAGGAGGAGCGCTTGATCCTTTGAAAAATCTAAGAAGTGCGAAAACTGCTTTTTCTGAACTCCTGCGTTCCGGTCGATCTCTCCCCGAGTCAGCATCTGTCGCATGTGATCCTTCCCACTCGGGTCTCCGACCAATCCGGTTCCTCCTCCAACGAGGGCAACGGGTCGATGACCGTGTCTTTGCATCTGCGCGAGCGCCATGATCGGAACCAAATTCCCGACGTGGAAGCTTGAGGCCGTTGGGTCAAAACCGATGTAGCACGTCACCTTTCCTTTCAATAATTGACGCAGGCGTACCTCATCCGTCATCTGCTCAATGAACCCTCTCTCTTCGAGAACGTCAAAAACTGTCTTTCCCTGACCCTCCATCACCATGGATTCATCCCCGTTCTTTCAATGGAACGCTCCTCCTCTGGATGCCGGTCGATTTTCCTGTCTTCGAGTTAATATCGATCACAACACCTTGGAGTTCAATCTCGTCTGTGGCTACATCAAATTTCCGGGGGACCTGGGTCAAGAACCTCTCCAGAGCCACATCCTCCCGAACGCCAATCACCGAGGCCATAGGGCCGGTCATCCCCACATCGGTGATATAGGCCGTTCCATGTCCCAGAATTTTCTCGTCGGCTGTTTGGACATGGGTATGAGTTCCTAGAACTGCACTTGCCTTCCCATTCAGAAATCGACCCAAAGCCACTTTCTCAGAGGTCGCCTCTGCATGAAAATCGAAGATAATGACAGGAGTTTTGTGATGTACTTCTTCAATGATTCTTTCTCCCACCCGAAAAGGGCATTCAAGGGTCTTCATGAAGACTCTCCCCTCGAGATTCGCCACGGTGATTTTCTCCCCGTTTTTCAACTCAAACGTTCCCACTCCCCTTCCCTGGACCTGGGATGGATAGTTGGCCGGTCTCAGGAGCCTGGGTTCTTCGTCGAGAAAGGGGATGACCTCCTTCTTTGCCCACACATGATTACCAGAGGTCAAAACATGGACACCCATTTTGAAAATCTCGAGGGCAATGGTAGGCGTGATTCCCATGCCCCCTGCCGCATTCTCCCCATTCGCGATGACAAAATCGATTTCATCATCTTTCACAATTCTCTTCAGGAGATGTTCGACGGCACACCGACCCGCTTTTCCAACAATATCTCCAATAAACAAAACCCTCATCCGGCAATCCCTTTTCTCTCGCAGAGGTCGCAAAGATCACGGAGGGAAGTCCCAGGACAAATAAAGTCTCCAGGCACTCTGCGCGCTCTACGAGAGATCTATTTACTTGGCAACTTCAACGGCTCGTGTTTCCCGGATCACTATGACCTTGATCTGACCCGGGTAGGTTAGCTCCTTTTCGATTTTTCGCGCGATGTCTCGAGATAGAACCACGGAGTCATCATCCGACATGCGGTCGGGTTGAACGATGACTCGAACCTCCCTCCCCGCTTGAATGGCATAGGCCTTATCAACGCCCGTAAAGGAATGACTGATCTTCTCCAGGTCCTCAAGCCGCTTCACATATGTTTCAAGCATTTCCCTTCGGGCACCGGGCCGTGCCCCTGAAAGGGCATCTGCAGCTTCCACCAACACGTCTATCATCGACTCCGGACTTTCTTCCTCATGATGGGCACCGATGGAATGGACAATGACGGGAGACTCTCCATACTTTCTCGCCAGTTCGGCTCCGATCTTTGCGTGAGATCCCTCAACCTCGTGGTCAACGGCTTTACCAATATCGTGCAACAGACCCGCCCTCTTTGCCTGTTTGGCATTGAATCCCAACTCCGAGGCCATGATCCCGCAGAGGAAGGCCACCTCAATCGAGTGCTGGTAAACGTTCTGTCCAAAACTGGTCCGGTACTTCAGTCGGCCGATCAGCTTGATGAGCTCGGGATGAATCCCGTGGACACCCACGTCAAACGTCGCCTGTTCACCTGCTTCCCGGATTGCCACTTCTATCTCCTGCTCCGCCTTCTGGACGATCTCTTCGATTCTCGCCGGATGGATCCGTCCGTCACTCACCAGACGTTCCAAAGCAATACGTGCAACCTCTCTCCGAATCGGGTTGAACCCCGAGAGGATCACGGCCTCGGGCGTATCATCGATAATCAGATCCACCCCCGTGGCTGCTTCCAGAGCCCGAATGTTCCGTCCTTCCCGGCCAATGATTCGTCCTTTCATTTCTTCATTGGGCAAGCTCACCACAGAAACCGTCTTCTCGGCGACATACTCTCCAGCATAGCGCTGGATCGCCAGACTCACTATCTCCTTTGCCTTCTTAGCGGACTGTTCTCTTGCTTCTTCTTCGATCTTCCTGATCCTCTTGGCTGCTTCGTGTTTGGCCTCGTCCTCCATCGATTCCATCAGCAACCGCTTGGCTTCCTCCGAAGACATCTTGGCAATACTTTCTAACTGGGCCCGCTGGCGCTCAAGAAGAGCATTGACTTTCTTCTCCTGCTCCTGGATGGTTTTTTCCTGTTGGATCAGGTTCTTCTCCCGTCGAGTGAAATCGCCCTCCTTCATGTCAAGAAGTTCGATCTTCTTGTCGAGATGGGACTCTCTCTGGATGATCCTTTTTTCCAGGTTCTGGAGTTCCTGCCTTTTCTCGATGGTTTCCTTCTCAAACTCCGATTTCTCTTGGTAAAATTTGTCCTTGACCTGGAGAAGAGCTTCCTTTTTCAAAATCTCTGCCTTCTTCTCCGCCTCCTCGATCACCACCTTGGCCACTTCCTTCGCCGAACCAACCCTTGCATCATAGAAGCGCTTTCGCAGAAGGAATCCGACGAAGACGCCAAGGATCGCGATCGCAAACATAACGACGAGATATAATTCGATGGTTATCGCTTTCAAAGGATAGTTCACCTCCCTCTTTCTAAATGGAATAATCGATGAGAGAAAAACAATGGGTAAGGAAATCTTGCTTAAGGAATGGACGGGATGACGTTGTTCTGCAGAAAACCTTGGGATCCCAATCGTGATAATCGAATTAATCTATTTTCAGATCGAAACCTTGGCAGCCTGCTGCAAAGAGTGGATCGGATCCGTTGTCGATTTTTCGACATCGTCTTTTCTCCCACGAGGGAAGGATTGAATCGACCCTCAAACAGCCTTTCGACACCCTTTACGTTTCCTGCAACCACAACCCATAAACCGAGAATCCTCTGAAGGATTTCGGTTAATCTTGATACTGCCGAAGGCACGAAACACAAGGTTGGTTCTTCTCGGGATCCGCACATCCCCATCCATCCTCTATCCATCTACACCATCGACAAACTCTCATCGGTGTTAAGCCTTGTCATCGATTCTTCCTCTATCGGATACCTCCGTCTGTCCAGTAGAGGAATGTCAATCCCGAACAGGAAACTTTCCAGCCTCCTTTCCACCCAAGCTTATGTCAATCTTCTCAACTAGGTCTTTCGATTTCAAATTGACCTCTCTGAGGAGGACCTTTCTTTTTTCTCTCTCTTTGAGGAGGTCCTCGGCAATATTCAACGCTGCCAAAATAGCGACATTCAGCGACGAAACACTCTTCGTCTTTGTCAATATCTCATCAATCTTCTCATTGACATATTGGACCACTTCTTGAATATGCGACTCACCCGCATCCGTCTTAACCGTGAATGTTTGTCCCAGAACTTTAATCTCGACGAAATTCTCTTCTTCCATCAATCCCCGTCATCCACGACTGGCACTTAAAGATCAAATCCCTTCAAGCGATGCAGCAGTTGGTCAATCCGCGTCTTGACCTTGTCTCTGTCCTCCGAAAGAAGTTCCAACTTCTTTTCAAGGCGATCAGCCCTTTCCTTCTCATCATTCAGTGCAGCGGCTAATTCCTCTCTCGCTTTTCTTGCTTCGCGGTACTTCAGGAGGAGAAGATTTACCTTCTCTTCAAGATTCGCAAAAAATCCTTGAGCCTCACTCGGGAAACCCTGTTCCCTTTTTTTATCTAATGATATTTCACCATCCATAAAAAGTCAAACCGCGTTGTTCAGTTATCACGCCGCCATCAGATAGGCTTTCATGAATTCATCGAGATCTCCATCCATCACCCGATCCACGTCATGAATCACTTTATTCGTACGATGATCCTTCACCATGCGGTACGGATGCATCACGTACGAACGAATCTGACTCCCCCAAGCGATCTCCTTCTTCGAATGGTGAAGCATCTCAAATTTTTCTTCCCTCTCCTTCATCTCCTTTTCGTAGAGCCGGGCCTTTAGGATCTTGAGAGCGGTTGCCTTGTTCTTGTGCTGAGACCGCTCATTCTGGCACTGGACGATGATGCCCGTGGGAAGATGGGTGATTCTCACCGCCGAATCTGTTTTGTTAACGTGTTGTCCCCCTGCCCCACTCGATCGATACGTATCGATTCTAAGATCTTTTTCATCGATGCCAATTTCGATCTCATCGGAAATCTCAGGGATGACAAACACCGAGGCAAAGGAGGTGTGCCTTCTTGCTCCCGCATCGAAAGGCGAGATCCGCACAAGGCGGTGGATACCCGCTTCAGCCTTCAGATACCCATACGCGTAAGGCCCCGTCACCGTGAAGGTGACGTTTTTCACGCCGGCCTCTTCTCCTGCGAGGATGTCAATGATCTCTGTTTTGTATCCTTTTTTCTCGCCCCATCGCAAGTACATCCTGAGGAGCATTTGTACCCAATCTTGAGCCTCTGTTCCACCCGCACCAGCATTGATGCTCACGATCGCGTTGTTGGGATCGCTTTCTCCTCCCAACATCCTGTGAAACTCTATCTGAGCGATCGCCTCTTCGGACCTCTTTACCTTCTCTGAGAGCTCCTGTGTCTCAGCCTCGTCCTCTTGTTCTTCGATGAGCTGGAGGAGAATCTCCATCTCCTCCAATTCCTTCTGCTCTTGTTTCCAAGGGGTTATACGATCAAGAATGGAAACCCGCTCTTTCAGAATCTGATGACCTTCCCCATCCCGTTCCCAGAAGCCGGGTTCAGCCATCATTTTGCTGATTTCTTCCAGCCGCTTTTCCTTGTTCCCGAAGTCAAAGATAACCTCGTAGGTCTTCGTGGCGTTGCTTCAATTCTTTGAGTCGGTCCTTTAATTCCGTTAGCATGTCAATCCACCTTTGCAATGATTTCCCATTACTTAAATAACACAAATCAAAAAAAAGGTAAACCTTTGTCTGTAACATTTCAAAATCATTCTGATTTGGTTGTTCGTGGCTTTAGACAAATTTAGTTCTGCTGACGTCAAGGAAACGAGACGATGAAAACAATGCGAGAGGTCTATGGAGTCCCGCGGGCAAGCCCCTGCCTGCCCTGTCTGCCGACAGGCAGGCGCAGGCACCCATTAAAAGGCGTGGTTCCATCCAAACTCCCCTGTGGGGCGACATCTCCCGTCTATCATCGGGGCAGCCCGTCCCAAAGCTGGCGCATTCCTCCACCCGGTTAGCCCAACTTCCGCACCTTAGTTTCATTTGTTGGAAAATTCAGGTCATTTTGAGGAGAAAACGGGTAATTTCCCCAATGATTTCAAGAGGAAAATTTTTTAACGACCAAAATACCGACTAATGATCTTATAGTGACTGAAAATCTACTAACCTATTGAAATTTCACGAATTCGATTTTCAGAGTGCGGAAGTTGGGTTAGTATCGGGGGGTCTTCTGCTGCCGGGATGAAATAGAAAAGCCCGCATTCCCAGCGGGCCTTTCGGTTATTGCGAATTTGGTGATATAAGCTCGTCGTTAGCGGATTGTGCCTATGTAATGTGAGGTAAGTTGGCGTTCTCTGACTTTGGGATTGGAGTAATCAGGCAACAGCATCGGAGCGACACGGTCTGGTTTGATTCCGGCCTCTTCCAGCTCTCTATGGTATCTTCGGACGTGATCCAACGTTAGCTTCCCGTCCTTGTATTTCTCTTGGATATACTGTGCAGCATTCACCCCTGCAATCCTGCCAAAGACGCCAACATCGAGAAGCGAGTTGCCCATCAACCGGTTCTCCCCGTGAACTCCACCCGACACTTCACCGGCCGCAAAAAAACCCGGAACCGAGGTCTCGCATTGGCTGTTATATTCCAATCCCCCGTTTTGGTAATGGAGCGTAGGATAGACGAGCATGGGCTCTCTTGCGATATCAATTTCATATCGCTTAAACAAGATGTATTTCCCGGGGAATTCCCTTTTCACCGTGCCCTCGCCTTCGATGATATCGATCATGGGCGAATCCAGCCACACTCCCACCTTACCCGTCGGTGTTGGGACCCCCTTCCCTCTTTCCGTGCATTCGCGGATGAAGGAGGCTGACTCCACATCCCTCGGCTCACGCTCGTTGACAAATTGTTCACCATCAATGTTCAGGGCATTCGAACCAGCTCCGCGAAACTTCTCTGTGATCAGAAGACCTTCTGCTTGCTCGGGAAAGACCGCCCCTGTGGGGTGATACTGAACCGTGTGTAGGAAACATAACTTCACCCCTACCCGGTAACCCAGAACAAGACCGTCCCCCGTCGCTCCGTAGTGATTGGTTGTCATAAAACCTTGGATGTGAAGCCTTCCGGAACCACCGGTGGCCATCACCACGGCCTTTGCTTTCACAACGAAGTACTCTTCTGTCTCGAGATTATAAAGAACCGCACCCGCACAGTGGCCATGCTCGTTCAGGATCAGTTCGACGGCCGGTGAAAATTCGAGGACTTTGATATCCGCAGCACGGTTTCGAGCCTCGTCACGGAGGGTCCTCATGATCTCTGCTCCAGTAATGTCTGCGGCATAGTGCATCCGCTTCCGCGAGGTTCCACCTCCATGGAGGGACTGCAAACGGCCATCTGAAAATTTCGTGAACATGCAGCCAAGACTCTCGATCCAAGACAAAACCTTGGGCGCTTCCGTCACCAGAGTATAGGCCAACTCCGGGACATTCTTGAAATGACCGCCCCCCAAGACATCGAGGTAATGATAATAGGGCGAATCCTTCTCCCCCTTCGATGCAGCCTGGATCCCACCCTCGGCCATCATGGTGTTCGCATCACCATGCCGCAGCTTGGTAGCGATCAATACCTTGGCCCCTCGCTCTTGGGCTGTTAAGGCAGCGGCGGTCCCTGCACCTCCACCGCCAATAATGAGAACGTCCGTGTCATAGGTGATCTTCGTGAGATCGATGATGTCTGGGTTCACGCGGCTCCAAGCTTCAAGCAAGCTAACGATCTCAGGAGAGATCGCATACCCTTTATTGGGACCCACACGGATTTCTCTTCGCGACCCCTCTCGAAAATCGGGATGGTATTTCTTCAGTCGCTCTTCCCTCTCTTTGAGGGAGAGCACGGGAAACTCCTCCCCCCTTCGCTTCCTTTCAACTCGAGCTGGCCGGGTAGCTTCGACTTTTTTAATCAACTCTGTCAATTCCCTTGTGTATGCCATAATTCCTCCAAACTACCTTCGCAAAGCGCCTACCTGCCGGCAGGCAGGCATAGAGCGTAGCGCAAAGCGTTCAAAAGCAGCAATCGAAATCATAAATTGGATGTATGATCGTTTGCAGTCTGCATGAGTTTCGATTTGGTCCGCCATGCGCTCTGCGCTGAGCGCTATGCCCTTTTACAAGTACGTTCTGTCTTTGGGCGTCCAATCCTCTCTGGTCTGTTCAGGTTCCATTTCGCGCTCGTTGTAAAGCCGCTTTAACGTGTCCTCGTCCGTGTCCATCAGCTCCCTTAACATTTGTTCATACTTTCCTTTTTCGACCGATTTCGCCATGGACGCCAGGTGGTCTGCCCTGGCCGCAACATATCTTCCGTAAAGTCGTCGTCCCAGAATCGCAATGTTGTACTGACAGATCTCGGCTGGACACCGCGACGTGCAGAGACCACACATGACACAGTCAAAAGAAAGCTCAGCGAGCCGAGCAATGTCCCCCCGCATCGCAGCAGCCATGTAATCCATGACCTGGATTTCCATGGGGCACGACTTTGTGCAGACATTACATTGGAGGCACCGCAAGACCTCCGGATAGGCTTTGACCAGAGCCTCGATCCCGGGCTTGATCTTCTCAAGGTCATAGCCACTCTTACTTGCAGGAAAGAACGGAATCTGGGTCAGATACATGTTGGGTTGGACGATCGTCTGGCAGGCTAACCCAACCTCAATTTTGTAACTCCCCGGAAATCGATAGACCGTCCCACAGGCTCCGCAAATCCCTCCCCGGCACCCACATCCTCGGATGAGCTGATACCCTGCGTGTTCCATGGCTTTCTGAATCGTCAGCGAAGCAGGAACCTCATACCGCTTTCCCATAATGAAAATTGGGATTACCTCGTCTTTTCTATTCGTTTCAGCTTCCATCGGTACACTCCTTAAAGTTGATCGCAAGTGGCAAGTCGTAAGTCGCGAGAGGGTATCTCCTTGCTCCTTACGCCTTGCTCCTTACGCCTGACACCTCACGCCTCTTTCAGTGGCTTCCCGATTCAATCTTCAATTCCTCTTCTCTGAACGTGGCCACGGGTGGCACCTCTTTCGCATCTCGTCCGGGTACGTACTGGAACATCTTTTGGATTTTATCCCCCACACTTCGAAAAAGTGACGCCACGGGCAAGCGGCTCGGGCAAGCGCTATCGCACAGTCCACATCCAATACAGGACGTCACCATGTGGGCCATCCGGATGAGATGAAAGATCATCGTATCCGTCGGCATCCGGATACCACCCTTTCGACTCGCCCATCGTAGGAACTGATCGCCGTCGTGCTCAAAGACAGCTGTCTTAAAAATGCACTCCTTGCAGTAACAGATGGGGCAGGCCACCATGCAGTTGTGGCACCGGACACACGTGGAGAACCGATCGAGGAAAGAAGGAAGGTCCTTCACCGTGCCCTTAAATTCCTGAAACACGGCATCTCTCTTCTTCGTCCTTTCGGCAATCACCCTGTTTACGACCTCCGTCCTCGAGGTGGGGCCGCTTCCCGAAAAGCTGAGAATCCCCTTCTCTTCAACTTCCTTTTCGAGTTTCTCTCCGATCTCTATCCCGATTTCCTGATCCACAGGGTAGCCGAACAGCTTTAGGATGATATCTGCTTGAGGGACAGGATACTCGCACATCTGACAGGCGGCTCGAAATGTATATCCAGAGGGAGCAACACTGTCTCCCTTTGCCGCCCCTGCCAGCAATTCTTTTGTCAGCTTTTCTCCACCCTTCCCTTCTTGAACCATCTTGGCATAATCGGCAACCTCAAACGTTCCAGGGCAGTCGATCCCGATCAGGGTGAGGTTTTCCGGCTTGACCTGCAAGAATTTTATCAGCTCAACAACGGCTCGTATTTCGCACGACTTCAGGACAACGCCTACCTTCCGTTCGAGGTTCTTGACACTCAGGTTGGAGATGACCCTTGCCGATTGGACTGGCATGGTCGGCGCAAGGGCACATGCCCCATCGAGCATGGGAGCATCATGGATCAGTGTTTGGACAAAGCCTTCTTTGGAAGGGAGCGCCTTGGGAACCAGGATGTCCTCTACCACTCCTTTTTCAAGCAGCGATTTCAAGAAACCAAGGATGGCTTCTTCTGTTCTCCCTTCCCTTACCTTGATCGTAGCCTGCTTTGCCATACCCTTTGTGTCTCCTTTCCTTATTAACCAAACGACGTGTCCGTGGGTCTAAGTGTTTCAGGAAAGCGCTTTGACGCCATGCCCTATGCGCTTTGCTCGATAGCCATCGTCTAGGCGTTCCACAGTTGTTTCATGGGACTGGGTCCCATCTTTTTCAAGTCATCCACCATCTTTGTGACAGTATCTGCGAAGAGTTTTCCCTCGCTGGCACTAATCCATCTCAGCCAAATCCGGTCGTCCGCAAATCCCATCTCGTTCAGGATCCCCTTGAGGATGGCAATCCTTCTTCGGGCCTTGTAATTCCCTGTCTGATAGTGACAGTCTCCCGGGTGGCACCCACCGATGAGCACACCGTCCGCTCCGTCAATGAGTGCCTTCAACACGTAGATGGAATCCACCGCCCCTGAACACATGAGATGAATGACGCGGATGTTTGGGGGATACTGCATGCGTGTTGTTCCTGCCAGGTCAGCTCCTGTGTACGTACACCAATGACAGAGAAATGCAACGATCCTCGGTTCAAATTCAGCCATTGTCAACCCCCGTACTTGAAAAATGGCATAGAGCAGAGAGCATGGGGCAAAGGGCGAAACCTATTTTCTCACGGAAATATCTTTTCTTGTGTGTGTTTCTTACCCCTATGCGCCATGCCCTATGCTCTTTGCGTTCTTTAATCAATCGCGGCATCCACGACGGCGAGATTCAGTCCCTTTTCAAAA
>Ga0315273_10010505_pt1 | contig 11810 bp, 8 predicted proteins | sample YL17G02_0_MG_FD_205753 | JGI IMG/M metagenome (GOLD analysis project Ga0315273, IMG submission 205753) | Sediment microbial communities from Yellowstone Lake, YNP, Wyoming, USA - YL17G02_0 | ecosystem: Environmental > Aquatic > Freshwater > Lake > Sediment | place: USA: Wyoming | collected... | reverse complement strand
TCAAGGTCGCCCAGGTCGCCTGCATGCGCAAGCTGCTGGTAATTCTGAACGCAATGGTCAGACAAGGAACGCATTGGCAAAACGATTACGCTCGCGCGGTGTGAAAATAGAACACAGTTGCTACGAGATGCTGCATCAGGTTGGCGGTACGAACATTTGAGCGGCGGCCTTGACCCAATCAACGAAGGGGCCGGGTACGATACCCAGGGTCAAGACTCCGAGTGCCGCGACACCGAGTACGATGACCAGAGTTCGTGCGACCGGGAAACCGCCCTCGGGCTGGTCGGCCGGGAAGTACATCTTCATGATCACGGTCGCGTAGTAGTACAACGCCACGACGGATGTGGCGACCCCGATCAGCACCAGCCAGAGATAGCCTTTCTGGATGGCGGCCGCGAACACATAGTACTTTGCCAGAAAGCCGGCTGTCGGGGGGATTCCAGCCAGCGACAACAGGAACAACGAGAGGAATCCTGCCAGAAGAGGCGAGCGGCGCGAGAGGGCTGTGTAGTCGGCGATCTCTTCAGAACCCGTGCGGTCCGCGAACGCGATCACACAAACAAACGCTCCCATGTTCGCGAAAAGATAGGCCATCGTGTAATAGGTGATCGCCGTGGCGCCCCAGGCGTCGACGGCGACTGCGCCGACCAATATGTACCCGATCTGGGCCACCGACGAGTAGGCCAGCATGCGCTTGATGTTGGTCTGGACGATGGCGGTGGCATTGCCGATGATCATTGCCAGCGCTGCCAGAGCGGCAATCATTTGTGTCCAGATTAGCTGTGATGGCTGCACACCAACGAAGAAAATGCGCAGGAATGCCGCCAGAGCAGCAGCCTTGGAAGCGACCGAGAGGTAGGCCGTGATCGGTGTCGGTGCGCCTTCATAAACATCGGGCGCCCACATGTGGAATGGCGCGAGTGCCAGTTTGAAACCAAATCCGGCCAGGAGGAACAACAGGGCAAGCGCCAGTCCGGGCGGGAAGGCACCACTGGTCATGTAGATCTTCTGAATCTCCTGCGACAGTTTGACCAGCTCTGTGGTGCCGGTCATACCGTAGAGAATCGCGACACCATAGAGCAAGACCGCCGATGAGATCCCGCCCAGGATGACATACTTCAGGCCCGCTTCAGCCGACTTTCGATTCGTCTTGTGGTATGCGGCCAGAACGAACAGAGTGACGGTTGACAATTCCAGCGAGATGTAGAGCGTCAGCAATTCGGTGGCCGAGACCATCAGCATCATCCCGACCGCAGAGAACAGAATCAAGCCGTAGAACTCGCCGCGGTGGGCCCGCAGACGCGCCACGGTGCCGACCGAGGCTGCCGCGGTGAGAATCACGCCGCCCAGGATGATCTCTTTGAAGACGACAGCCAGGCGGTCGAAGACAAATGTCCCGCCGAACGCGGCACCGTCCTGGGTCAGCGCTACCCAGACCGCCGTGATCACCGTGCCGATGAGTGTCCAGATCGCGAATGTTCCGGACTTCTGTTCTTCCTTGCGTCCAAAGACCGCCGCGCCCGTAATCACGCAGGCCCACAGCAATAGGAAACACTCGGGCAGGATGGTGGCCCAGTCGGCGTAGAATTGGGTGGGGTTGAAGTTCATTCTATCGGCTTACGCCCCAATCAGCCGCACCAGGTTTTCAATCGTGGGCTGGATCACGTTTGACAACAACGCCGGGTAGACACCGATGGCGATCATCAGTACCGCCAGCGGGGCAACCGCGATAATCTCGCGCAGATTGATTTCGGTGAGTCCCTCCGTGTGGCCGGCAACCGGTCCCAAGAACATCCGCTGGACCATACGGAGGAAGTAAGCGGCGGTCAGGAGCACACCAAGCACTGCGATGGCCACAGTCACGTTGTAATAGGGGAACGCCCCCAGGAACACCATGAACTCACTCACAAACCCAGACAGCCCCGGTAGCCCGAGAGAGCCGAGGATAAAGAGGATCATGATGCCCGAGTAGACCGGAACCTTGATCCACATGCCGCCGAATGCGTCAATCTCGCGGGTATGCGCACGATCGTAGATGACACCGACCAGGATAAACAAGGCCCCCGTAATCAGGCCGTGCGAAATCATCTGGAACATGCACCCTGAAATGCCCGCGACCGAGCCAAGCGCCGCTATGCCAACGAGGCAATAGCCCATGTGCGACACCGACGAATAGGCGACGAGTTTCTTCAAATCGGTCTGAGCCATGCAGACGAGCGCGCCATAGACGATCCCGGCGACCCCGAGAATCGCCATCGGAAACGCGTAGAACTTGGCGGCCTGGGGGAACATGGGCAGCGAGATCCGCAACAGGCCGTATGTGCCCATCTTGAGAAGAACACCGGCCAGCAGGACCGAGACCGCCGTGGGCGCCTCGACATGCGCATCGGGCAGCCAGGTGTGGAATGGCAGTGTCGGGATCTTGATGGCAAAGGCGATGAAGAAGAAGGCGAAGGCAAACAGTTGGAAGCCGCGGGTCATCTGCGGCGCCCGTTGAATGTGCTCAATGATCGACAGCGAGTGGGGCGTTGAAGTGAAATACAAGGCCAGAACCGCCACCAGCATGAAGATCGAACCAAACAATGTGTAGAGGAAGAACTTGATGGCGGCGTACTCCTTGCGCGGCCCGCCCCAGATACCGATGAGGAAGTACATCGGCACCAGCATGACCTCCCAGAAAACATAGAACAGGAAGAAGTCGAGTGAGGCGAAGACGCCGAGCATGCCGGTTTCCAGAAGCAGGAAGAACGCAAAGTACTCTTTTACACGCTTGGTAATGTTGAAGGAAATCAGCGCCGCCAGAAAACAGAGGAGCGCGGTCAAAGCCAGCATCGGGACTGAGATGCCATCGACGCCCAAGTGGTAGTTGACGTTGAGGCCGCTGATCCACGGGGCGAGTTCAACGAATTGGAATTCGGCAGTGGATGGATCGTACTGGGCCAAGAGGACCACCGCCAGGATCAGAGGCAGCAGCGTCGCGACAAATGCGACGCCACGGATCAGGCGGTGATTGTCCTTCGGCATCAGCAGGGCAACGACTGCGCCGATCAGTGGCAGGAAGATCATCCAGGAGAGAAGGCCGCTCATATTTGTTTTCCCATCCTCTTGGGTCGAGACTGTCCGCAATTCCGGCGAGACAAGGGGCTTGAATCCCCATGTCCGCCGGCGAAACCGTCATGCCGCGCGAGACGGATCTGTGTCTTAAGATGGATGCCTGCTCTTTGGTTCATCGCAGAATCCACAGGATCACCAGGGCAGCGAACACAATGATTGCGTAGTTCTGCAGGCTGCCGGTCTGCAGATATCGTATCGTGGCGCCGAAGCCGCGTGTCAGCCTGCCGACACCGTTGACCGCGCCGTCGACGAACGTCTCATCCCCCCAGCGCTGGAACCGTCCCCATAGGATACCGAAATCGCCGACGCCGTTGACCAGTCCATCGATCACGTTCTGATCGAACCAGAACCACCCTCGACAGACGGCGTAGTAGGGTTTGATGAAGAGGAGGGCGTAGGCCTCGTCGAAGTAGTACTTATTGAGAAGGGTGCGGTACAGTCCCGGCATCGCCGCGGAAACACGATCTGGATCAATCCGCCGTTTGCAGTACATCAAGTACGCCAGGCCGATGCCCGAAAGTCCCACCAGAAGCGAGATGGCCGCCAGCCCGTAGTGGAACTCGGCGTGGTGCGGTTCTTCATGGAACACCACTGCGGAAAACCCGTGGCGCAACCAGGGCAATCCAATCCATCCGGAGATCACCGACAGAACCGCCAGGAAGATCAAGGGGTACGTCATGACTTTGGGGGATTCGTGGGCGTGATCGAATTTGTGCTTGTCACGCGGCGCGCCGGTGAAAGTCACAAAGTAGAGACGGAACATGTAGAACGCCGTCATGAACGCGACCATCAGCGTCAGTACGGTGAAGACCGGATGACCGAGAGTGGCGGCAACGATTTCGTCTTTGGACCAGAACCCCGACAACGGGAAGATCCCCGCGATCGCCAGCGCCGCGATGAAGAATGTGGTCGAGGTTGTCTTCATCTTTGCGTGCAAGCCGCCCATCTCACGGATGTCGTTGGTGTGCACGGCGTGGATCACCGACCCGGCGCCGAGAAACAAAAGCGACTTGAAGAAGGCGTGGGTCATCAAATGGAACGTGCCGGCGGTGAATCCGCCCAGACCCAGCGCCATTATCATGTATCCGAGCTGGGAGACAGTGGAATATGCCAGGACGCGCTTGATGTCGTTTTGCACCAGGCCGATAGATGCCGCCAACAGCGAGGTGATGATCCCGATCCACGCAACCACCATGCCGGCGGTCTCGGCCCCCATGAAGATGGTCAGCGAACGCGCCACCAGGTACACGCCGGCCACCACCATGGTCGCCGCATGGATCAGCGCGGATACCGGTGTCGGACCTTCCATGGCATCGGGCAGCCAGACGTGCAGCGGCACCTGCGCCGACTTGCCGATCGCGCCGCCAAACAGGAAAATCGCGGCCGTGGTCAGGAATGCGCCGCCCAGAACGCCCGTCTTGACCGCGTCGAATACATTCTCGAATGTCAGTGACCCGCAAGCGGTATAGATCATCAACAGGCCGATGATGAATCCCAGATCTCCGAGCCGGGTGGTGATGAAGGCCTTCTTGCCCGCGTCGGATGCCGACTGTTTCTCGAACCAGAAGCCGATCAACAGGTACGAGGCCAGACCGACCAGCTCCCAGGCGACAAACATGAGGAAGAAGTTGTCGGCCAGCACCAGCGTCAGCATCGCCATCGTGAACAGCGACAAATAAGCGTAGTAGCGCGAGAAGAGTTTGTCGCCGTGCATGTAGCCGAGCGAGTAGATCTGGACCATCAGCGCAACGGTCGTCACGACGATCAGCATCATCGCAGTGAGACCGTCGATCTGGATTCCGATCGGGATGTGCATCGACGGGCCCAAATTGAGCCAGTCGAACGAGAAGCGCTGGACGACTGGATTTCCCCATACCGTGAATGCGATCGCCCAGGCGTAGATGAACGCGGCAGACACGGCGGCAATCGACAGCGCGGCAGACAACGACCGGCGGCGATGCGTCAACAGCATGATCGCCGCCATCGAGCAGAGCGGGAGGACAGGTATTAGCCAGGCGTAGGAGAGCATAGTCAGCTATTGCGCCGCTTCCAGATGGGTTGGTTGTCCTTTGTGTTGCGCTGAGATTGCTTCGTCGTCCGCCGCGGCGGACTCCTCGCAATGACAGCCTCGGGCTCCTCGCGATGACGGCGCCGGGATCGATCGAGTACTGGCGTCATTGCGAGCGAAGCGAAGCAATCTCAGCATCTGTTCTCCACGTAACCCTTACCACTTCATGAAATTCACCCGGTCCACATCGATGCCGCGATAATGCTGGTAGATCAACAGCACAATCGCCAGCGCGACTGTTGCTTCGGCGGCCGCCACGGCGATCGTGAAGATGGCCACCACCTGTCCGGTCACCGTCGCCGGGGTCACGTAACGCGCGAAGGCGACGAGTGTGATATTGACGGCATTGAACATCAACTCGATGGACATCAGTACACCGATGGCATTGCGTCGCGTGAGCATACCAAAGACCCCGATGCAAAACACGACCGCTGAGAGTGTCAGGTAATGTGTGAGTCCGATTCCCGCCATGTCGTGTCCTGTGTCAGCTGGAGGGCGGGTCCGAGACCCCGCCCCGACGAAAATCATCCGGCTACCTTTTCCGCCGGCTTCGGCAGAGGTGTGTTCGGCGGCTCAGATACGCCGCGGACTTTGTCCTTTTGGGCGATGACCACAGCGCCGATCAGCGCCCCCAGCAAGAGCACCGACACGATTTCGAACGGCAGCACGAACTGGGTCAAGAGCAGCCTGCCGATGGTTCCCCCTGCGCCTTCTGGCATCGGGGCGGCCGAAATCGGGAACGGTGTCTGCCACAATGAGTAGACAATCACCGCCAACAATCCCAGCGACACCAGAAGCCCGGTCCCCACCTGTTCGTTGGTATGCCGGATCGAATCATCCGCAATGCGCGCGGTGAGCATGATCGCAAAGATCATCAGCATTGAAACCGCGCCGACATAAATCAGAACTTGGGCGGCCGCCAGAAACGGCGCTTGCAAGAGAACATAGATCCCCGCCACGCCGAACAAAGCCAGAATCAGATAGATCGCCGAGTGGAAGATATTCTTCGAGGTGACCACGAAGATCGCGGCGGCGATGATCAGGAACGCCAGGGCGTAGAAGGCTAGGGAGAATGTGTCCATACGCTCACGACTTGAAAATGTAAATCCCCAACCCGGTCAGCACGATGTTGATGAACGCCAGCGGCAGCAGGAACTTCCAGGCGAAACTCATTAGTTGATCGACGCGCAGACGCGGGTAAGTCCAGCGGAACCACATCAGCACGAACACGCCAAGGAGTGTCTTGATCATGAACCAGGCCCACGATGGCAGGACCGGGCCGTTCCAGCCGCCGAAGAACAAGGTCGTGGCGACGGCCGCAACGGTGAACATGTTCAGAAACTCCGCCAGGAAGAACATGGCAAACTTCATCCCCGAGTATTCGGTGACAAACCCGGCCACCAGCTCGGAGTCGGCCTCGGGGAGATCGAATGGTGTGCGGTTGCACTCGGCGGTGGCGGCGACCAGGTAGATCAAAAACCCGAGCGGCTGCCGCCAGATGTACCACTGGTAGAACTTCTGCTGCTGTGCGACGATCTCGCCCATGGACAGAGTCTGGGTCAGCATGATCACGCCGACAACCGCCAAGGCCATCGGTACTTCGTAGGAAACCACCTGGGCTGCCGATCGGAACCCGCCCAGAAGCGCATACTTATTATTGGAAGACCAGCCAGCCATCAGAAGTCCGATGACCGTGAAAGTGGTGATCGACAAGATGTAGAGAATGCCGATGTTCAGATCGCGTACGATCAGCCCCTTGCCGAACGGGATGGTCACATAAACCGCCAGCGCCGCGACGAATGTCACGACCGGCGCCCAGAAATAGATGCCACGGTCGACATTGGCCGGGGTGATGAGTTCCTTCTGCAGGAGTTTGAGAGCGTCGGCGATCGTTTGAATCGTTCCCTGCCAGCCAACCCGCATCGGTCCCAGCCGCATCTGAAAGCGCGCTGAGACCTTGCGCTCCCACCAGACCAGGAACAGAACCACCAAAGAGGCGAAGATGAGAACGACCGCGGCGGCGACAATCAATTGTACCAGGACCACCCACGCCGGACCCAGTCCCAAGGCGCTGATTCCGGCATCGATGCCGTCGCCGATGATCTTGACCAGTTTGTCGAGTTCCAGCATCGATCGTTTCAGGCTGCCGTGGGTTGGCGATCAGCTAATACCACTTGAGCACGCCCTTGCGCCAGGCGTAGGCCAAGCCAAATATCAGGATGGCGATAAAGACCAACATCTCCACAAAGGCGAAGAGGCCCAGCGACTGGTACGCAATTGCCCAAGGGAACAGGAAGACGGTTTCGACGTCGAATACGACAAAGATCAGTGCGAAGATGTAGAATCGAACATTGAATTGAATCCACGCGGGACCGAATGGCGATTCGCCGCATTCGTAGGTTGACTGCTTGATCGGGTTCGGCGCGGACGGACTGATGAGCTTGGCCAAAAGGAAAGTGATGAGAACGAAGCCGACTCCCAGGCCGAGGAAAACCGCTACTGCTGCAAAGTCGGAAACCACCGTCGCTCCCTGCTGATACTGCCGAAAACAGCGCCCCGAGTCTCAACATAAAGTGGCGCCGGACGGGCGAGATTAAGCCTCCTTTCCCATTCTGTCAAGCGATTTCCCCCCCGACGGGACAGAGTTTGTGACCGTTTTGACGAGTGGCCGGAGGGAGCGTCAAAATACCCGGCTTTTTGACATTGGATTTGCGGCCCGGCTCGAATAACGGGGGAATGAGCGCGCGTCAATCCTGAGAAGCGGCTGGCCAGGAGCATCGGGTCTCACCAGCAACCTGCGTGCGTAGTGATCCGGCTCCAGCTTGGAAAGAAGAGTGACTGCCCGGACCCGCCGCGGCGGGTGTCCGAACCACCAATCATGAGGAAACTCGTTGTACATCAGTGGCGCGGACACTCTTGTCCGCGGCACCCGTTTGCAGGCCGCAAGGGCACACCCGATTGCAGCTGGATGCCTCCCTGTCGTCCTTCGTCCGCCGCGGTGGACGAAGGGTTGCTGCTTTTGGTTATCGCCGGGGCTCGCGGCCACGCGCCGTCGCGAGATTTCCCGCCCTCCCGGCGACCGGTCTATGGGCAATTGGACGGATACGGGCTGCACGCACAGGGGTTGCAGGGTGCCGAACCGCCGCCGAATTTCAGAACGTAACCTGCATCCCCAGGCGAATCTGCCGGGGAGTATCGTAGTTCAGCGGATCATTCTCCCGGAAACGGTACTTCTGCTCACCGGTCATGCGTGAGTTGTCCGTCACATTCGAATACTGGCTTATGTAATTCCTGCCCTCGTCCGTATCCAGCCAGCCCGTGTCATCAGGTTTTCCCGTACCCCGGTAGACATCCAGGACATTCGTACGGTTGAACACATTCAGGACCCAAAAGTAGAAACCGACTGTCACCCCATTGAACGGAATTGCTTTGTCGATCTTCATGTCGAGACGATATGTCGCTGGAATCGTGGAAGATCCAAATGACCCACTCGGGTCGGGCGTAAGACCCCGTGAGGACACCTCATTGTAAACATGCGTCGGGGCGTACGGGAATCCGCTGGCCGCATTGAACACAAAGTTCACACCGGATCGCTCAAGGGGATAGCCCCCACCCAACCTCGGTCCCTCTCTCTTCCCGAAGCGCGCGTCGATGATCGCGGTGAACTTGCGGCGACTGTCATAACCAACCGGTCCCGTCACGCGTACCGGTGAGTTATTCGACCACACGACAATGCCCGACCAGTAATACAATGATTCTTCGGCCTTCTGGATCGTGTACGTCAACTGCCCGGTGATGCCCCACCGGCGCCGCATACTCAATTGGAATTCTGCCCCCTTCGATGTGACAGCAGCCCGGTTGGAGTACATCTGATAGGCGTCCATTTCAGCGAACTGCCAGTCGGACTGCACTACGTTTCTGGAATCCCTCTGGAAGCCTGTCGCGCCGGCCGTAATGAAGTCGTCCACACGCTGTCGGACACCCACCTCGTAGCTGATTGTTTCGAGTGGCTTCAAGCGCGGATTACTGAGGAGATAAGGAAACGGTGTGGCCGAGCGCATGAAGACAAGCAGATCGTTGTTCATGTAGACCGTGGACAGATCAGGTCTCTGATAGTGCTTGCCCGCGGCGATGTGGAGTTGGGGACCGCCTGGAATTCGAAACTCAGCGCCCAAGCGGGGGGATAATCTGACCAGAGCCTTCGTCATCACAACATCAGCCCTGGTCAGCCTACGCGGAGGAGTCCGTCGGGGATCGCGCAGCGCGTACGCCCGGTAATCGAAGTAATCGAGTCGCAACCCGCCGCTGACCGTCAGGTCCTCCAGCGTGATTCTGTCTTCGGCATACGCGGCGGCGTTGATCGGGTGCTTTGCTCCATTCCAGCTGCTGTCGACTTCGTTTGAACCAAACTCGTCAAACCCATAGAAATCCGCATAGCGGGGGCCGTCGTCCGCACCACGATAGATCGTCTGCGGAAACGGATGGTGATAATAGCGGAGCGTGTGCCGTTGGAATTCCGCCCCGAGTTTCAACGCGTGATGCGCATGGATCTGGCTGACCAGATCGATCCTGCCTCCGATATAAGACTGCTTCTGACGGAGGTAATCTTCCCAGACTGATCCCTCGTCCCCGGAGGCAACGAAACTTTTCTGGATCGTGTCTCCGGATGGGAGTCGCACGTTGAGGACTGTGTCGACAACGGGTGTATGAAGCTGGTAGATCACTCCCTGCGCAAGACTGTCGGGATCGAGCCTCATGTCATCCCAATCCCAGAAGAGTGTCGTGACGTCGTAGCGCGGGTTTCCGTTGGGTCTGCCATACCCCCACAGGTTGTCGAAGTAAACACCATCGCCCGTCTTCTGCTCTTGTCGTGCGCAGTAACCGTGCACAGTGTAGAAAGTGCGCGGACTCAGCGAATGAGTGACTTCACCCCAGAACGCACTGTTCCGGACGGTCGTCCGCGGAGCGTGGTTGATGTCGAAGGCGTATGAACGCATGTACTCTTTCCAGTCGGCGCTCGAACCGAGCGCACCGACACGCGCAACAATGCGTTCCGTCGGTTTCCAACGGAGTTTACCATTCCACGTCCACGTTCCGGAACTGTTGTGCGGGAGAATCCCTCCCGCATTGGCGCGGGGCTGCCGGTCGCCCATCCAGCCGCGTTCACCGGCGGCTGAAAATGTCAGCCGGTCGGAATTCGGGACCAGCGGGCCGTTGAGGGAAAGACCATACACATTGTAGTCGTACCGCCCGCCGTGGAAGTTGTCGGTGATCGCCTCAGCGGTGCCGTGAAATCGCCCACTCCCATCGGGTGTGGTGATACTCGTGGCACCGGACATCCCCCGGCCATAGCCAACACCCAGTCCGCCGGTAACGACCGACATCTCATTGATCGCGGCATTGCTCAGCCTGGCTGATGAGATCCCGCTGAAAGCGTCCTGGAGTGGCACGCCGTCCACATAGTAGATCATTCCGGAGGCGCCGCCCCCGCGGACATAGAGATTGTTCGTGCTGCGATCAAGCACCACTCCGGCTTGAAGCGCGGTGACATCTTCGGCACCTCGTGCCGCCAGCCTACGGATCTCATCGCCGCTGATCTGATAGCTGGTCCCCGGCGGCTGCTCTGGCCCTTGGACCTGCGACGATATGGACGACGTGGACGATCCGTTGCCCGGCGCCAACGTGTCCTGCAGGAGCGAGCGGGACGGCCCGACTGCCGTTCCTTCAGTTTCCGCCACCGTGATACGAGACAAAGGCGGAGTGATTGACAACATGGTTACCGCCAGCAGTGCCAAAGGACATGCCGAACGAAAGTGCATTTGTCCCTCCTTTGCGAGCGAGACCGCAGCTCTATTCAGTCAGATAAGGCTGTGCCGTTCTTGGACGGCCCAGCTACTCAGAAGCGCCACCGGCCGTACCGAGAGAATGAATACAACTTATGCGGGGTTCACACAATCATTTTCCCAGCATAGTGCCAAGCCGCCAAGACCAGGATCAACTCCAAATGGGTGAAGAAATACGACGCGCCCAAGACACCGTATCAGCCCGCCGCGGCGGGCTTCAACCCCTTCCGCCTCAAGAAAGACATCGAGAAAAGACTCAGACGGCTATTCAATGACCTCTGGACACATGAGCCATGAGGCAAAAACGAAAACCCGCGCCTCCTTCGGTTACCTTTTCCCATGAGGCATCACGCATGTCGCATTAACTGATAATGAGACAACCGCTTGCAGTGGCCGGACCCTATCCCCTCACCTGCGTGAAGGGTCTCCGGACGGGGACAATGTCGGCCCCGTTGCGTCTCGACCTCTGCAGATCAAGCATCCCTGTCACTCTCCGTGGGCTCTGAAGGGGAAATGGCGGAGAGACCGGGATTTGAACCCGGGAGGCGGTTTGAGCGCCTACACGCTTTCCAGGCGTGCTCCTTAAGCCACTCGGACATCTCTCCGGACGGAAGTTATCCGTTCGAGATCAGCGGATCAAGAGGCTTTCGATCAGATCGTGGAACACGGAAGGGACATCATCCCCCCTTGAGTGATCTGATGATTTTTGGCCGGACGGGGCTGAGGGACTTGCGGGAATGGCTGCGCCGATGTGATTGGCCAGAAGGCCACCCCTCAAAACAGTG
>Ga0315273_10010503_pt1 | contig 11811 bp, 7 predicted proteins | sample YL17G02_0_MG_FD_205753 | JGI IMG/M metagenome (GOLD analysis project Ga0315273, IMG submission 205753) | Sediment microbial communities from Yellowstone Lake, YNP, Wyoming, USA - YL17G02_0 | ecosystem: Environmental > Aquatic > Freshwater > Lake > Sediment | place: USA: Wyoming | collected... | reverse complement strand
GGTCGAACTCCTCGAGCAGGTTCAGTTCGTGGATCGACCAGAAGCCCTCGCCTTCGACGATTCCGGTCCAGCGAAACGGGCTGAGCGCGCCCGGGAACGCGGCCACGCGCAGGGGCGCGGCGCCCGCATAGATGCGCGAGTCCAGCACCGCCACGGCGCGCTGGTGCATGGTGTAGCGTCCGGCGCTGTAAGCCACGATGAGGCACAGCGCGAAAATCGCCAAACCGCGCCCCGGCGCGGCCTTTGCGCCGATCTCGGACATCACCAGGCTCGACAGCCACGGCCATACGAACGCCAGCCCCAGCACGGCCCAGATCCAGACGTCGAAAATGTGCGTGAACCCGCCCTGAAACCACTCGCGCGAAAACGGCGCCAGCAGCCGCACCCCGTACGCGTTGGTCCAGTCCAGCAGCGGGTTGGTCGCCGCGCCGGCCAGCGAAACCAGGTAGGAAGCCAGCCAGGGGATCGGTTTTCGCGCCACCAGCCGCGCCATCAGAACCGGGAGGATCGCAACCAGCGCGACGCCGGCCAGGCTGTGCGTCACATCCCGGTGCCAGTTCAGGTAGGTCAGCGAACCGCCCAGCGCCGTCACGACGTCGATATCCGCCGCATTCGCGGCCAGCAGCAGAATCAGGGTGGCCTGGGGGACCGCGCGATTGAACCCGGCGCGGCTCAGGGCCAGCCCCGTCAGCGTGTGCGTGAGATTGTCCATGGACGCCCGCGGCCTAACGCCGCGCCCGGATGTACTTCCCGACGGCCTGCACGGTGTCGATCCAGACCCCGCTGGCGGGGTCGGCGGCGTACTTCAGCAGTTGCTCCAGAGAGGCGGCCTGGGTAGTCTGCCTGCCGGGCTTGCCGATTTCGTGGCCCGCGAATACCAGCCAACGGCCCTGCGCCGCCGACACCAGGCTCTTCATCTCGTCGAACGTCAGGCCGTCGGAATCCATGCCCAGCGCTTGCGCCAGGTCGCACGAAGCCGGGTCGTTCGTCCCTTCATCCCGGAAGCCCCGGCCCGCCAGAAACCGCTTCGCCACCAGCGGGACGTAACTCTTCACGTCCACGCCCCGGCCCATGAATTTCTGGCCGCAGGGATAGGCGAACGTCACGGGCTTGACGCCCAGCAGCCGCTCGATCTCCGCGCTGGCGTCGTCCAGGTCCCGCTCCATCATCGCGACCGTGTAGTTTTCCAGGGCGTTCTTCGAGGAGAAAGGGTAGTTCGCCGTGCACGGGTGGGATGTCGAGTGGTTGCCGATCTCATGCCCGTTCGCCGCAGCCTTCTTCCAGCCATCCAGCCGCTTCTCGAGGTTGCGCGGGGTCACGTAAAAAGTCGCCTTGACTCCGTACTTGTCCAGCAGCGGCACGCCGGCATCCACCTGGCTGGCGCGGGCGTCGTCAAACGAGAGGCTGACGGCCACCCGCTTGCCCTCGGGCCAGCGGAACCTGTCTTTCGCATCCTCCGCCTGCTCCCCGCCCCAGGCGGGGAGCAGGCAAAACCCAACCAGCATGCACAACGCTCTTGGCAGCATATGGTTCCCATTGTCCATCATGCGGTGCACCACCGCGCGCCGCGGCCGGCCCGCACTCCCGCACCGGCTCGCGCGTCGGTTCACAGCCCGAGCCGGCGGCGGACTTCCTCCAGGGGGACATCGCCGCCCGATTCCGCGCGGGCCAGATCCAGCTTGGCCGCGGTCTCGGCGTCGACGGTCTCCTCCTCGCCCAGTTCCGCACGAAAAGAAATGGCGACCTGCACCTCAGTGTCCGGAAGGGCATCCACGAGCGCGTGGAGGCGATTGCGGCCGCGGGACATGCTTCAATCATAGCTTCACTGGCGGCCAGCCTCGCTCCGCATCCGCCGAACGCTCTCCTCTGATACAATGCCCGAATCATGCGTATCTTTGCGATCACGTTCGGCGTTGTTCTTCTCTCCGGTTTTGCCGCGGCCCAACCCGCGAAGCCGGACCTCAGTCCGTGCGCGCTGGTAACCAAGGCGGAAGTGCAGGAGGCGGCCGGTGTGGCGGTTTCCGACGGCGCCCCCGATCCCATCAACAAGTTAATCTGCAATTTCAAGATCGGCGACACGGGTTCCTCGGTCACGGTGTTGCTCACGAACAAAGGCTCCGGCGACAGCGCGGAGAGGACGGTCGCCGAAATGAACAAACGGAAGATGAGCGCCGCTGTGGCGGCCGGCATCGGTGACGGCGCCTACACTTCAAGTCCGGGCTATGGCATGCAGCAACTGGGCGCCTACAAAGGATCCAGGCACGTCGTCGTCACCGTATTCATCATGGGGACGCCCGAGGCGAAGGCAAAAGCGATTGCCGAGAAGGTAATGCGGAAGGCGCTCACCCGGCTGTAGGAATCCCGACAACGCCTTCAATCATACCCGGCTCAGCGGCCTGGACAGCGCGGCCGGGTCATCTCGTTCACCTTGCGGTTCCAGTTCTGACGCGGAGGCTGCGGTGTTCTCCAACGCTCTGCCCGCGGCCCGAGCCCAGGGGGGTGGGCGAGCTTCTGCCCCGGCTCAGGCCCGCGCGCCCGGGAGACGGCTCTCCCGCACAGCGGGCCGGGCAGCGGCATCAAGACCTGCGCCGGCGCACGCCGCCCCAGCGCCCGGTGCGCCGCCGCCAGGAAACGGGCGGCGTCCGCCGCGTCCCGCCTAGAACAACAGCTTCAGCCCCACGAAAACCCGCCGCTCCTCCTGGCCGGTCTGGGTGCGGACGACCGAGCCGAACAGCGAACTCGTGGGCGCCACGTTAGGCGGCGAAAAGTTGGGGTGATTCATGACCCCCTCGGCTTCGGCGCGCAACTGCAGCTTCACCCGTTCGTGCAGCCGGAAGTTCTTGAACAGCGAAAGGCCGGCGAGATTCATGCCGTCCGCGCGGATGCCCGAGATGCGCGTCGGGAAGGTGCGGATGTTGCTTCCCAACTGTTTCGCCGACGCGCGCTCGAACCCGTCGGTGTTGAACCAGCGGCTTAGGCTGCGCTGATCCGATGCCAGCTTCAGGCCGGTGAATTTGCCCGTGTAAATGACGTTGCCCCAGTCGAGCGGCGGTCCGCTCTGGTATTGCCAGACCGCCTGCATCTGCCAGCCGCCGATCAGGTGATCGAGAACGCCTTTCGCGCCCGGAGCGAAGCGGCGGCCCCGGCCGAAGGGAAGTTCGCAGATGCCCAGCAGCACCACCCGGTGCGGGCGGTCCAGGTTCGAGACCACGTGCTGCGGCCGGCTGTCCGTGTCGTTCAGGTAGTCCACCGCCTCGAGCGTTTTCGACCAGGTGTAGTTGGCCTGCATCATGAACCCGCGCGAAAACCGGCGTTCGAAACGCGCGGTGAGAGCGTTGTACCAGCTCGACCCGGCGGGCAGGCCGGTGCTCAGCGCGCCGAACTGCGGCAGCGGCCGCAGCAACTGCGACCGGGCGATGGTGCGCGAGGTGTAGAACGTGGTGCCCTGAAAACCGTCGATGCCCACGAACGGGTTGGTCACGCTGGCGGCAAGGAAATCCATCCGGGCCTGGTCGCGCACCCGCACCGAACGCGTCCCCATGTAGCTCACCTCGACCACGCTGTTGGCGAAAGGCTCCACCTGGACGGACGAGCTCCAGCGCTGGGTGTACGGACGCCGGCCGTCGTCGGAACTAAAGCCGGGGCCGCAGCCCAGGTAGGTGAGCATGCCCCAGGGGGCGCCCCGGCCGCCCGCCCCTCGAAATCAAAACTCCAGCCGCATCCCCAGTTGAACCAGCCGGCCGTTGGTGCCCGGAGCGATGGCGGCGATGCGGCCGAAATCGGCGCGGCCGCGCGAGGCCGCGGGATTGGCGAAGTTGGGGCGATTGGGCAAATTGTAAAAGTCGCCGCGGAAAATAAACACGGAGCGTTCGCGGATGGTCCAGCGCTTGTGCAACGAGGCGTCCGTGATGACGTAGCCGGGGCCGAACCCGGGCTCGCGCGGCGCGTTGCCAAAGATGCCGACACCGGGCGCCTGGAAGGCGGAGGTGTCGAAATAGCGGGCCAGCATGTCGGCGCGCGAGCGGTCGCCGGAGATGTTGGGGTTGCTCAGCAGGTTGGGACGCGGGGCCGCCGAGAAGGTGTTGCTCAGGTTGGTCTGCTCGATGGCGCCCCAGGGCGGACCGCTGCGCAGTTCGACGATGAGGCTCACACCCCAGCCGCCGGCGACGGCGTTGACCACCGGGTTGGCGATGGTCCAGCGCCGCGCCTTGCCGAAGGGCAGCTCATAGACCGTGCTGGCGACGTACCGCAGCCGGATGTCGCTTCCCGAATACGACTTGTTGAGCTTGCGAAGCTCGATGTGGGTGTACCCGTTGCCTTCGTTGCCGCCGAGCTCATTGCCGCCCTGGACGTCGTCGAGGAATTTGGCCCAGGTGAAGTTCATCAGGAAGTTGAGGCCGTTCGAGTAGCGCTTGTCGGCCTTGAGATTCAGGGAGTGATAGGTGGAATTGCCCCACGGCGGACTGATCTGGGTGACGGCGTTGAACTGGGGGAACGGCCGTTTTTGCTGGTCCTGCCTGTCCGGGCCGCGGCCGTTCACCAGCGGGGTCACGTTAATGTCCACGTTCGGGCCGCCCAGTTTGTGGCCCACGTTGGCGATGTAGGCGGTCTCGATCAGCATGTTCCCGAACAGCCCCTTCTGCACCGTCAGGTTCCACTGCTGGGCGTAGCCGTTCTTGTGGTTTTGCTGGATGAAGCTGGCGGCGCTGCGGGGGCCGGCCGGGGGTTTCACCGCGCCCAGTCCCGGGCTGAGCGGCTCGCGGGTCACCGCCGGCATGCCGTCTTTGAGCCAGAACGCCTGCGTGACGCCGCCGTCGGGCGAAGTGAACGAGCCGTTCAGACCGAAGCCGCTGGCCAGTTGGTTGGGCACGGCCACGTTGTACTCCCCGTGGTAAGCGATGCCGTAGCCGCCGCGCACTGCCAGGTCGTTGCGGACGCGCCAGGCGAAACCGAACCGCGGCCCGAAGTTGTTCTTGTCGGTATCGTGGGCGTACTTGCTTCGGCCGTCCACGCCGGAGAAGGTCACGATGCCCGGCACGCCCGCCACCGGATTCATCACCGTGCCGTCAAAGCCGCTCTGGCGGTTGTCCTGCTCCGAGCGGGGGGTGTCCATGTCCCAGCGCAGACCGAAGTTCAGAGTCAGCTTCGACAACACTTTCCAGTCGTCCTGCACAAACGTGCCGTAGTAGTCGCTGCGGGAGTTGAGCGGATCGGTGGACACAAGTCCCGCGCTGTTGACATAGCCGAGCAGCAGGGCGGCCACGCCGTTGGCGGTGGCGCGCTCGTTGAAGGCGAACACCCCGCCGGTCGAGGGCGTGTTGATGTCCTGGTTGCGCGAGTAGCGGACTTCGAAGCCGGTTTTCAACTGGTGGCGGCCCTTGACCCAGGTGAGCGTGTCCACCAGTTGCTCGGTCAGGATGGGGGTCTGGATGCGTTGCTGCCCGCTGCTTCCCAGGGAACTGATGCCCGCGACGTTGATGCGCGGGAATCGGTCCTTATCCACGCCCGGGATGCCCAGCTCGCCGTTCTTGCCGGAGCCCGTCCCGGAGGCCTTCACCACGTTGTAGCGGTTGCCGTGGGTGTAGCGGAGGTCGTTGATCAGGGTCGGGCGGATGTTCCGGAGCCAGCTTCCCACCACCGAGAGGTTCTTGTTGTCCTGGGTCTGGGAGCGCATGCAGGCGAAGGCGTTGGGATAGAGGGGCGCCGCGGCGGTGGCCGACTTCATCAAGCTGAGTCTTCCATAGACCCGGTTGCTGGCGCCCAGACTCTGGTCCACGCGGGCGGTGATGAAGTCCTGGGTCAGCTTGTCGGAGACGTTCTTCAGGTAGTTGTTGGCCGGCGCGCGGGCGAGATTGACCGCCACGTTGGGGGCCGGGTAGAGCCGGGCCAGCGCTTGTCCAATACGATCGATGCGGCTGGCCGGAATGATGTTGTTCGGGAACTGGGTCTTGCTGAGCGGGTCGAGCACCTTGATGTCGGTCCGCGCGGAGAAGTCCCCGGTGATTTCGGGCGGGTTCGGGGCCGTGGTGTCGGCGAAGGTGAGCCCGTCGCGCCGGCGGGCGCCTTCGTAGTTCGCGAAGAAGAACGTCTTATCCCGAACGATGGGGCCGCCGAAGGATGCGCCGAGAATGTTGTAGCGCAGGGGCGCCTTGCCGGGAGAAAAGAAACTGCGCGCATCCAGCTTGTCGTTGCGCAGGAATTCGTAAGCCGCGCCGCGGAACTGATTGGTTCCCGAGCGCGTGGTCATCAGGATCAGGCCGCCGCCGGTGCGCCCGAACTCGGCCGAATAGTTGTTGGCCTCGGCCTTGAATTCCTGGAGCGACTCGGAGGGCGGGTTGAGACCCAGAATGGGAACCCCGAGGGTCATGTTCTGGACCGCCGCGCCATCCAATTGCCACATCTGGTTGGTGGGACGGCCGCCGGCCATGGTGAAGCGCGGGATGGCTTCGCCCTGCACCTCCTCGCGGTAGACCACGTTGCCCATCAGCCGGACCAGCGCCGCGCCGCGCCGGCTTTCCACGGGCATGTTGGCCACGTTGGACCGCTCGATCAACTGGCCCACGCTGGAGGACTCGGACTCGATCAGCGGCGAAGACGCCCTGACGATGACGGTTTCGGTGACCTGGCCGAGTTCGAGCGAGACGTTCACCGTGGCGACCGAGCCGGTCTCCAGCACCAGGCCGCCGCGCAGGAATTTCTTGAAGCCCGCGAGTTCGCAGGCCAGTTCGTAGCTGCCGGGCGGAAGAAAGGGCAGCGCGTAGACCCCGTTCTGGTTCGTGGCGGTCTTGTACTGCACGCCGGTGTCGATGTTGCGGGCGGTCACGGCCGCGCCCACCACCACCGCGCCGCTGTTGTCCGTGACGGTTCCCGTCAACTGGGACTGAGTTTGGGCAAACGCCGCGAGCGGCAGCAGCCACAGGCACGCTGCCGCAATAAGCCGGATGCTGATCGTCATGGTAAGACGCTATCGAGAATCGGACCCCATTGTCAACGGCCGGGGCGCGTGGCCGGGGGCATGGGCGCTAACCTAGGCAGTCGGATCGTCTAGCCAATCGGGAAGTCGGCGATCTCTTGGAAGCGTTCCACCTTGCGGACAGGGCGTTCATCGGCCATGTGGGCAACTTCCGAGTGCCCCGCGCTAACGTGGCAGGGGCGTGCGAGCGGAGCCGCGAGGTTTCTGATAAGCCGGCGGCACGGCCAAGTGAAACACGCAACGGCGGAATGATACCGGCGCCTGCGCCTTTGCTTTCCGATGCTGTCTAATCTCGCGCCGGCGCCTTCGGCCCCGGCAGGAGGTTCTCCATCACCCAGAGCTCCGGTTCCCAGTCCCTTCGCTCGCCCGCACCGAGGACAATGCGCCGCCCGTCGGGATGAACGGCGGAAAAGCGCAGGCGCTGCATGTTCACATCGAGCTTCTGGGGCTCGCCGCCTTCGGCGGGGACGCGCCACAACTGGGAAGGCTGCCCGCCCGCCCCGCCCGTGCCCATGAACAGGTAGCGGCCGTCGGGCGACCAACCTCCTAACTCAACCTCTCGATACCGCGGGCCTCCGACCAACTCGCGCAGCTCACCACCGCCCGCCGGCATGATTTTGACCGCCGCGGAGCTTGTTGCCGAGTCACGCAACACGAACGCAAGCCGCCGGCCATCCGGCGAAGGAGATAGGCGCCACTGCCCGATGGACTGAGGGGACACGCTCCGAAAGAGCTCTTTCTCTTCTCCAGTTTCCATCTGGTAAACCATGAGGCGTTCATCCTTGCCGGTCTCACGGTGGACGTAGAAGATCGCCTTTCCGTCCGGAGACAAGTTTCCACCAATTCGGCCGGCGGCGCCGGTTAGCTTGATCAAGCTGACTTCGCCGCTCTCGGCATTGATTCGGTAAAAACCTGTCAGCCCACCTGATTGGTTTTCTGTGGTGCCGCCGACAAGGAACGACTTCCCATCCGGAAACCAACGAACCGGGCCATGCTGCCGGAGTTTGACCGGGAGGTCACGTTCCTCACCGGTTTTCGCGGACTTGATCACGATCGTCAGAGCGCCCGGCGCCTCGAACGGCAGTGGGCCGCGCCACGAGTGATAGGCAAGGTACTGGCCGTCCGGCGACCAGGAGGGCCCCAGGTGAGTTCCTACGAAGCGGTTGGCAACCCGCTCCGGCGGCGCCAGCACTTTGCCGGTGGCCGGATCCAGTTCGGCGACGTACACGTCTTGGATTCCGCCCTCGACAGCATAGTAGAGCGAGCCCTGACGGGTGAAGCCCATCAACCGGTCAAGCCGCCCGATATCCGGCTTGACCAGCTCAGGAGGCCCCTGAGGCTTTCCATCGGCCACCCCGATGGCCCACAAGCCCGTCGTTCCGGTTCGGTCACTGGCGAACACGACTTTCTTGCCGTCCGGCGTCCATACCGGGCTCCAGTCATCGGCCGGGTGCTGGATCAGAGGCGTTTCCTCGCCCCCGGCGGAAGAAAGCAGGAGAATATCGTGACTGGAGTTTACGCCTCCGGACGGGTCATAGACAATGTAGCGGCCGTCCGGTGAGAAACTCAGCTTCCCTGTCCAGCGCTTGTTTGGCGGCCATTCTTTGAGAACCCGGACGGAGCCCTGGGCCGCCGGGACCAAGACAATTTGAAACTGGTCCGTTCGTGAGAGGAGAGCCAGGATCTGGTTGCCGTCGGGCGACCAGTCGATGGAAGCGAAGATCGAGGGCCTGCCGCAATCCTGCCTGCGCCTGCTCAATGCCGCCTCCCATCGCCGGGAAAACCTGAACGGCGCCAATCCGGAGCGCGCGACTGTGGCGCCTCAGAACGTGTGAAAAAATCCGGGGACACTCCGGGCTGGCTTCATGGAAACAATCGCTTGACACACCCCACAGGCGTGTCCCCAGAATTTTTTCAAACGTTCTCCGCGGCAACCAGCATAAATCGGATGCCTGCCGCAACGCCGTCCGCCGAAAGATCGCGGCCGGCCATCGCCACATCCAGATTGGGTCATCGCCCAGGGCCTGCTCTCGGCCACGACACCCAAGCTGGTCTGGCGCCTCTTCGCCTCCTGGCTGCGAACCGTTCGGCCAGCAATGGCCCCCTCCGAACAGGTTGCCGCCATCCGCGTCAAACTCATCCGGGACCGCCTTGACCTGTCCATAACCGAAGCAATAAGCTTGACGGCATCAGCCGCCCGAACTCATATCCTGGTACTTTCAAGTCGTTTGCAGCATCATCTATTCCGGGGAGAGGCTACGTAACCTCGAAACTCCGGAGTTTCGAGGTTACGTAGCCTATGGTCATGATCGCATCGCGCTCACCGAAACCGATGAAAATGGGGGACACGCCCGTGTTCCGGGACAGGCGATGGGTTGCGTAAGATTAGCCCGGAGTGTCCCCAAGTCTCTGCGATTTTCGAGAGTGTCCCCGAAACTACGTCGAAAACGGTCATACTCTCAATAGGTGATAGACAAGCCCCGGATGGGACTCATTTTCCCGAAGTCTGCCGACAGGATTGTGCGCATTTCCGCTGCCGCCCTGATTGTCGTTGGCGCCGGTGTGGCCGTATTGGCCGGCTACCTTGCCCTTCCCAAACACGCCGACACCGGGTACATGCCGGCGCAGCCGGTTCCCTATAGCCACAAGCTGCACGCGGGAAACCTGGGCGTGGACTGCCGCTATTGCCACTTCACCGTCGAGAACTCGGCCTACGCGGCCATTCCCGCCACCGAAGTCTGCATGAACTGCCACGCGCGGGTCAGGCCGCAGAGCCCGTTGCTGACCAGAATTCGCGAAAGCTACGCCACGGGTCAGCCGGTGGAGTGGGTGAAAGTGCACCGCCTGGCCGATTACGTCTACTTCAATCACCAGGCGCACGTGAAGGCCGGCGTCAGTTGCGTGAGCTGCCACGGGCGCGTGGACCAGATGATCGAGGTCACCCAGGTACACGAGTTGACCATGGCCTGGTGCCTGGCGTGCCATCGCGACCCCGCGCCGAACCTTCGCCCCGCCGCTTTGGTGACTCAACTGGATTGGAAGCCGGACCGGGACCCGGCGGAAATCGGCCGTGAAATCATCCAGGCCAAGCGCATCGCGCCGCCCACCAACTGCTCGGGGTGCCACCGATGAAAACCACGGAACTGGACCAGTCTTCGCGGCGCACGCACCTTAAGCTGATGGCCGCCTCGTTCGGGCTGGCCGGACTGACGGCCTGCCGGCGTCCGGTCGAGAAAATCCTGCCCGCGGCAAAGGGCGTCGAGGATTACATCCCCGGCAACCCGCTGTACTACGCCACGGCGATGTCGCTGGGCGGTTCGGTTGCGGGATTGCTCGTTGAAACCCACGACGGCCGTCCGACCAAGATCGAAGGCAACCCGCGCCACCCGCTGAGCCGCGGCGCGGCGCCGGCCTTCGCCCAGGCCGAGATCCTGAGCCTGTACGATCCGGACCGGTCGCGGGCGGTTCTGAAGAACGGTCGGAAGTCGAGTTGGGAGGAGTTCGCGCAAGCGGTTGCGGCGTTGCGAGGAAGAGTCCGGTTCCTTAGTGCCCGCGTGACGTCGCCGTCGCTCGAAGCGGTGCGCGGGGCAGCGCTCGCGAAGTTCCCGGGCGCGACCTGGAGCGAGTACGAACCGGTCTCGGACGGCGAAACGCTCCAAGGCACGCTGCTCGCTTTCGGCCAGCCGCTTCAGCCGCATTATCACTTCGACAAGGCCGATGTCATCCTGGCGCTGGACGCCGATTTTCTGGGCCTCGAGGCCCCCTCGATGGCCGCGATTGGCGACTTCTCGCTCCGCCGGAGCGCCACTGGGATGAACCGGCTGTACGCCGCCGAGAGCCAGTTCTCGCTCACCGGCGCGATGGCCGATCACCGGCTGCGCATGCGCGCCAGCGACATCGCGCGGTTCGCCCAGGACGTGGCCGCCGGGCGCGGCCCGGTGTGGAAAGACCTGGCCGCGCACAAAGGCCGCTCGCTGGTCATCGCCGGACCGCGCCAGCCGGCGGCGGTGCATGCGCTGGCGCACTGGCTCAACCAGCAGTTGGGGAACATCGGCGAGACGGTGACATTCACCGCGGCCGCCATGGCGCAGGGGCCGGCCGGCGCGCTTGCCGGCGAGGTCGATGCGCTGGTCATCCTGGGCGGCAATCCGGCCTACGACGCTGCGGCGGATCTGAACTTCGCCGAGCGGCTCAAGAAAATTCCCCTCACCATTCACCTGGGCGTCGAGGTCAACGAAACGGCCACGCTGGCGACGTGGCATTTGCCCGAAGCGCATTTTCTGGAAGCCTGGGGCGATGTGCGCGCCGCCGATGGCACGGTTTCCATCCAGCAGCCCATGATCCAGCCGCTTTACGACGGCAAAACGGCGGCCGAAGTCCTGGCTCTGATGGCGGGATACAAGGATCGGCGGGCTTACGACATCGTTCGAAGTTATTGGATGGCAATCTGGCCGGCGGCGGAGCGCGAAAAGCGCTGGCGCAAGGCGCTGCACGAAGGCGTGATCGAAGGAGCGAAGGCCGCCGAAGTGAAGCCGACTCTGAAGTGGTCGCCCACACAGTTTCCGAGCCGCGCGTGGGTGCCCTCTGGGCAGCAAGCGGTCGAACTCACCTTCCACCCAAGCTGGAACACCTGGGACGGCCGCTACGCCAACAACGGCTGGATGCAGGAAGCGCCGGATCCAATGACTAAGCTGACTTGGGACAACGCGGCGCTGGTGAGTCCGGCAACCGCGCGGGCGCTGAACATCGAGACCGGCGACGTGATCCGCATCGATCGCGCCGGCCGTCAGGCCGAAGTCCCGGCGATGGTGATGCCGGGCCAGGCCGACAATTCGATC
>Ga0315273_10010501_pt1 | contig 11811 bp, 6 predicted proteins | sample YL17G02_0_MG_FD_205753 | JGI IMG/M metagenome (GOLD analysis project Ga0315273, IMG submission 205753) | Sediment microbial communities from Yellowstone Lake, YNP, Wyoming, USA - YL17G02_0 | ecosystem: Environmental > Aquatic > Freshwater > Lake > Sediment | place: USA: Wyoming | collected... | reverse complement strand
CGGCGCGTCCGGCACGCCGGTCTTGTGGGCCAGGTGGGCTCGCAGCAGCTCGCGCACCTCGGCCAGCAGCGCCTCCCGGGTGTAGCTGCCCTTCTCGATGATCCGATCGGCGTAGCCGCTGAGCTGGCGGCGCTCCTCGGCGTCGAGCTCCTTCGCGGTGACCACGACCACCGGGATCGAACGCCACTCCGGCCGCTGGCGCAACGCGGTGACGAACTCGAAGCCGTCCATCTCCGGCATCATCAGATCCAGCAGGATCAGGTCCGGCCGCTGCGCCTCGACGCGCTCCAGCGCAACGCGCCCGTTCTCGGCCTCGCTCACCTGCCCCCCCGCGCTCTCGACCGTCCGGCGCAGCAGCTCCCGGGTCACGGCATCGTCCTCCACCACCAGGACGCTCGTGCCCGTGCCCGTCCGGTAGCGGCGCAGGATCGTCGCCAGCCGCGCCCGGTCGATGGGCTTGGTCACGTACTCCGCCGCGCCGAGCGCGTAGCCGAGCCGCTGCTCGTCGATGATCGTCACCAGGATCACCGGAATCTCCGCCAGCTCGGGCGCGGCCTTGAGCGCCGCGAGCACCGCCCACCCGTCCATGTGCGGCATCAAGATGTCGAGCGTGATCAGGTCGGGATGCAGCTCCCGCGCCAGCCGAAGCCCCTCCTCTCCCCCCGGTGCGGTCACGGCACGAAACCCCTCCCGCACCAGGAAGCGCTCCATCAGGTCGCGCCCGGTCGCATCGTCGTCGATCACCAGCACCATCGGCGCGCTCTCGGGCAGCGAAGCGCCCTCGGCCGTGCGTGCTGCCGTGCCCTCGGCGGCCGCCGTGCCGAGCTCCGCGGGCAGCCGCACCACGAACTCCGAGCCGCGGCCGGGCTCACTCGTCAGCGTGATCTCGCCGCCCAGCATCTCGCAGAAGCGCCGCGTGATCGCGAGCCCCAGACCCGTGCCCCCGAACTGGCGCGAGGTGGAGGAGTCGGCCTGGGTGAAGGCCTCGAAGATGCGACCCACCTGCTCCGGGGTCATCCCGATCCCGGAGTCGATCACGCGGAACTCGATCCAGTCGCGCCCCTCGTGCGCCGCGCGGGAGATGGCCAGCCGAACCTTGCCTCCGCTCGCAAACTTGGCCGCGTTGCTCAGCAGGTTGAAGAGGATCTGCCGCAGCTTCGTGAGATCGGTGTGCATGCTCCCGAGCCCCGCCAGCGACGAGAGCTCGAGCGTGTTCGCGTTCTTCTCGATCAGCGGCCGCAGCGTCTCGGCCACGCCCGTCACCAGGCCGTCCACCTCGAAGCGCTCCGCAAACACGTCCATCTTGCCCGCCTCGATCTTCGAGAGATCGAGGACATCGTTGATCAGACCCAGCAGATGATGGCCCGCGGTCAGGATCTTCCCGAGATCGGGCAGCAGACTCGCCTGGCCCAGATCCTGCGCTTCCTCCTGCAGCATCTCGCTGTAGCCGATGATGGCGTTGAGGGGCGTGCGCAGCTCGTGACTCATGTTCGCGAGAAACGCGCTCTTGGCCCGGTTCGCCGCCAGCGCCTCGTCCCGCGCCTGCGCCAGCAACGTCCCGGACTCCTCCAGCGCCTCGTTCTTGTGCGCCAGCTCGGTCGTGCGCTGCTCGACCTTGCGCTCGAGCGACTCCTCCGACTCCTGCAGCTTGAGGTTCGCCTCCTGCATCTCGACCAGCGCGGCGCTGAGCCGGGAGCGAGACTGCGAAACCCCGAGCGCGTAGATACCCACCAGCATCGGGACGAACACGGCCACGATCCCGCGAACCATGGACAGCGGCACCGGGTCGACGAGCCAGGGACGCTCCGACAGCGAGAGCGCGGCCGCGGCCGCGCAGACCAGGAAGCAGCCCACCGTGATGCGGAAGAGGAGACGCTCGATCTCCGCGGCCAGGGCCAGGACGACCGGCAGGATCGCGCAGAGCGCCGTGGCCGCAAAGACGGAGGGGCCCATGAGACCGATGGCCAGCGCCTCGATCCAGAATCCCGCTGTCAGCCACGCGACCGACGTCTCGAGTCGTCCGACGCGGGCCAGGTGAGCCGCGCGGAGCAGCGTCGGGAAATGGATCAGCCCGACGACGAAAATGAGCAGCGGGAGGATCGGCGCCGGGTAGCTCCAGTAGAGAATCAGATACACGAGGAGCAGGGCCACGAGCACCAGGAAGCCCAGACGGATGAGCCGCAGGAGATTCTTCGCCCCGGGGCTCAGCTCCGAGGGCGCCGGGCTCGAAATCCCCAAGCGTCGAGATTTCCCTTGCGACACGGCACGCGCACTATACAGCCAGACGCCGCAGCCAAGGCCGCAATCGGCACGGCATATTCCTTCCCGGTGTACCCCGCCGGCGGGGCTCAGGAGGGCGATCCCTTCGACACGGCGCGCGTCCGCCCGCTTGGATTCCCGCGATTGGGCCTCTTGGAGGGCAGACCCCTCAGGGGCTTGCCAGTCCGCGCCGCCCGGTCGTTCTCGCTCCCGTGGTAGGATCCGCGCGGCTGCGCCCTCGCGCAGGCTGCGGCCCGCAGAGGGGAAATCGGCATGACCGACGAATCCGACGCCCATTTGGCTCTGCTGCGGGGCCTGCCGCTCTTCGCCGGGTTTACGGACAGCGAGCTGCGGCTCATGGCCGCCGCCTGCGAGGAGCGAAGCTACCGCAAGGGTCAGGACGTCTGTCGTGAAGGCGATCCAGGTAGCGCCTTCTACGTGGTGCTCGGCGGTGAGCTCGAGGTCTGGACGGCGCATCCCGATAGGCGCGTCCTGAATCGCCTGCATGTGGGTGACACCTTCGGTGAGATCTCGCTCCTGCTCCAGGGACCGCGCACCGCCACGGTCACGGCGAGCCGGAGCACGCGCCTGCTCTCGCTCGCCAAGAGCGACTTCGAGCACTTCGTCTCCCGCAACGCGTACGCCCTGGAGCGGCTCGTACGGAGCCTGTGCAAGCGCATTGTGGCGCTCTCGCACGCCGAGACCGACGGCAGGCCCTTCTTTGTCGTCGCGACGGTTGGGGGCAGCCGGCCGCGGGATCGCGAGCTCGTGAGCACGGCCCTCGCCACGATCCTCGGCCGACTGTCTGGCGCCGAGCCGGTGACGCTCGCACTCGGCGCAGCGTCGGGTGCGATCCCGGCCGGCACGCGGCGCCTGGCCGAGCTCGCCACGCTGTCGCCGGAGGAGCTCGCAAAGCGTCTCGAACACACGGGGCGTGCGCCCGGCCGTCTCGCGCTGGCGCTCGACCTCGACGGCGGCCCGACACGAGCCGCAGCCGCCGTCGAAGCAATCTGCACCAAGCTCGGCTCCCTGCACCGTGTGCTGGTGCTCGACCTCGGGCCGTCCGTGGAGCCCGTCCGGCACGCGATCGAGGAGCTGGCCGACGCGGTGGTGGAGCTCGTTCACCAGGTTCCCGACGCCGGCGGGGCGGCCTCCGAGGGCACCCGTCGCTTCGCCGTGCTGGCGCTAGCGGCCGGAGCGACGTCGCCGATTCCGATCAACCACTGCGAGCCGTTCGTGATTCCGCACGATCGCAAGCTCGCGGCCCTCGACGATACGGCGCTGGCGGAGCTGCTCGATCGCGAGCCCTTCCGACCTTCGGTCGTTCCGCTGTATCGCCTGGCGCGGAAGCTCCTCGGCACGAGCGTCGGACTGGCCCTCGGCGGGGGAGCGGCCTTCGGCATCGCGCACGTGGGCGTCCTCGAAGTGCTCGAGCGTAACGGGATCCCGGTGGATCTGGTGGCGGGCACGAGCTTCGGCTCGATCGTCGCGATCGGCTACGGTGCCGGCCTGCGGCCCACGGAGATGGCCGCCATCGCGCGCCGCATTGGGACGAAGACCACGACGCTGTCGGCTCTCGACTTCACCCTGACGCGGCCGGGCTTCCTCGCCGGCGACCGGTTGATCAAGATCTTCAGCCCGCTCATCGGTGACGTGCAGCGTTTCGAGGAGCTTCGGGTTCCGTGCCGTACGGTAGCAGCCGATCTCGAGACGGGAGAGCGGATCTCCATCTGCACCGGTCGTCTCGATGCCGCGTTCCGAGCGAGCTGCTCCGTGCCGATGCTCTGGTCGCCGGTGCTCCACGAGGGCCGCGTGCTCGTCGACGGCGGAATCGTCGATCCCGTGCCGGCGGAGGTGACGCTCGAGATGGGTGCCGACGTCTGCTTCGCCGTAAACGTCGTGCCACCTCCTCGCAAGGGTGTGGACAACGTGCTCACGCGCCTGTATCGCGCTGCGAGCTGGCTGAATCCGCTCGCGTATCTCGGAAGCGGCAACGGTCTCCCGAGCCTCTTCGACGTGATCATGAACTCGATCCAGACTCTCGAGCACGAGCTCGGCCAGTTCAAGGCGCTCTCGGCGGACGTGCGCATCAACCCCGATCTCTCAGGTCTCACCTGGATCGAGTTCTATAGGCCCGAGGAGCTGATCAAGCGCGGTGCAGCAGCTGCCGAGCGTGCGCTGCCCGAGATTCGGCGCGTGCTCGCCGAGAAGATCGCTCGGCGGCCAAACGCACGCTGAGCCCGACGCGCGGGCAGGCCCGATTCCGGCGTCTCGATCGGGGCGGTCCGATCGCAAATGTACCGCCCCGCTATGGCGCAACGCAGACGCTCGATTAGTTTGGGCGCGGAGCGTATTCCTCGATCCAGCGGAACACATCGCCGAGTCGCGCCCGCCGCTCCGGCGGCAAATAGCCGAAATTCAATCCGCGATCGGTGAACTCCCAATAATGCGGTCGCTGTTCGGCCTCGAGTTCCTTACGCAGACGCTCGAGCCGCGGCATTCGCTCGCCGGCGAGATCGCGGCACACCCGGCGAGCTCGCGTCTCGTCGCCGCGAACCGAAAACAACGTTGCCAGCTGCAGTTGCGCTCTGCGCACGCCAAGCAGGCTCTCCTCCTGCGTTTCGCTGCGAACTTCCTGGTCGAGATCGAGCACGACCGACAGCAGATCATCGGTCAACGCGGGCGCGTGATCCAAGCTCGACTCCACCAACCGCGTCAGGTCACCCGCCGCGACCTCCAGCAGGAAGGACTGGCCGCGCTTGTGTGCGAACTGACCGTAGAACTTGAAATGCTCGGCGATCTCAAGCACTGATCCGTCGACGCCTTCGCGCATCAACGCCTCGGCCATCAACCAGTATTCATTCATCACGTAGTACGACGTGCGATTGTCGACTGCATTGATCGAAATGCGCAGGTAGCTGTTGAAGCAGCGGATGCACAGCCCGAGCAGGTCGCGGTTGCGCTTGCTTTCCGCAACGCCGACCCGGCCCGTATTGATCGCAATGAGGTTTGCGACTTCTCTCGCATCGGGAACGCAATGCGCCATCAGCGACAGGTACTGCCGGAACACTTTCACTTCGAACCAGAGCCGTTGCTCCTCGACTTCGATCAGCACACTGCGCGCGAGCGAGATGAAATCCGGATCCTCGGCGACGGAACCGTGCACCGCAAACCACGTGTGCGGCAGTGTTGGACGAAAGGCCTGGTAGTCGATGACGAGATCGTTCAGCGCATTCACGCACGCCATCGCGATGCTGCGATCGCTTTGCTCGGTCGCACTGCGCGCGACGTCCTGCAACTCGTCGATGGCATCGAGAACGCCGCGTTTCACGGCCTCGCTGGGCGCGTGTCCGGCACGCTTCACGAAGCGATAGGCCGAGCCCTTGATCTTCTCGATGATCGACAGCGGCGACAGGAATTGAAATACGAAGGTTAAGTACGGCAGCAACAGCAACAGACAGATCGTGACCAGCGCTAGCGTGACGCCAAATGCGGCTCCCGGGATTCGCGCAACTTCACCAGTGTCTCGGCTGATGGCGATCCAGATGCACTGGATCGTCGTCACGACGAACAGCGACATCACCCCGATGTTGATCGGTTCACTCACGAACAACCACGTGATCCGATAGTTGTACCGAGTGGCGGCGAGCTCGACGATGATCGCCGACACCGTGATGGTGATGGCGAGGAGCCCCGCCATCACCTGCGACGCAGTGAACAGGATGTCCGCTTCGGCGGCATGGTCGAGTCGAGACAACCAACTGACCGGATCGCTGACAACCGCGACGCCGACGCCTTCGAGCAGCCCACTCGCCGCGAAGAGCGCGAATGCAACGACGGCGAGCGTGACGAACGCGACCAGCGGCAAGCCGATGGCGACGCGACGCGACCTGACGCGATCCGAGGTCACGCCTGCAACTTCAGCACAGCACGACCCGACAGCGAACACAGCGCCCACACATCAGGTTGCCGGGCCATCAGACAGTGGCAGTAGGTTGGCGGAAATCTGCCGTAAGCGACGAAAGTTCTACTTCCTGATTCATACGATTTGATTTCCAGATTGGTTGCCGAGCGCTTCGGCCTACCTGCCTGCCAGTAGATCGGCCGGCGGCTTGCTGATCACGCTTTGCAGAATGAACGGAAAGACCAGCCCGAACAGAAAATCGCCTGACTTGAGCACACCGGCCATGACCCCGAGGTGCTCGAAAAGATACGATAGGTCATGAGCAACCCGGCCGCGATCCATCGCAGGCAGCCCCGCTCGATCCGCCCCTCATCGCGTTCTAGCGTGCGCCGCTCGGATGCAGGGCACCCCCTGAATGGGGAGCCTCCCCCCGCGCCCCAGTCGATCCTTCATCCTCTGGGCACTCCCAAAATGTGTCTTGCAGCTCTGCTTCAGCGGGGATTGCATGGTAGGATGCGGGATCCATCCGGAGGTGAAACCTTGCTTCAGTTCGTCTCCCTCGCGCACTTCGTCCTCTTCGCGGTACTTCTCGCGATCCCCGCCGCGGTCGCTACCGCCGTAGATGTAGCCCCGGAGGCGAAGGAAGTAGAAGACTGCATGCGAAAGAACCTGCCGAAAGACACGAGCGTACAGACCGTGACGCTTCGGACGAAGGACACCGATGGCTCGGTGAAGGATACCCGCGCGAAGATCTATTGGCGCAAGAACGACGACGGCTTCAACCAGGCGAGGATCCTCTTCTCCGCGCCCGACGACATGCGCGGTTCGGGGCTCCTGCTGCTCGAGCGCGACGGCGCGAACGACCTCTTCATGTATCTGCCCGAGTACAAGAAGGTGCGTCGCGTGACCGGGCACATGATGTCGGGCAGCATGTTCGGTACCGATTTCACCTATGAACAGATCGAGCGGCTGCAGGGCCTCGCCAAGGACGCCCAGGTGAAGCGGCTCCCGGACCGGAACGAAGACGCCACCGCCGTCTACGTGATCGAGGCGAGCCCGCTGCAGAAGCCGGGAGAGACGTCGGATCTCACGAAGGTGGTGAGCTTCATTGCCAAGGATACCTGTGTTCCGGCGAAGGTGGAGTTCTACGGGGCAGGTGAGCTGCCGACCCACGTCATGCTGGTGGATGCGAAGCGAGTCACGAAGGAGCCGAGTGGCTTCGTCCCACGCCGCGTCGTGATGAAGGACGTTCGCAAGGGCACCGAAACCGAGCTCATCGTGGACGAGATCGAGATCGGCAAGCCGCTCTCGCCGAAGCAGTTTTCGCAGTCGGCCCTCGAATCCGAGGGCCGCTAGAGCGCGCCTTGCGGGGCCGCGCGGCCAGGGTCAGCCGAACAGGGGCAGGCGCCGACGCGCCGCGAGGTCGTTGAGCATTCCCTGCATCGAGCTCGTCACCTCGCGGTAGCCGCGCCGAATCACGGCCGCGTCGTGCGAGGGATGCGGGCGGCCCGATCGGGTGCGTCGCAGCTCGATGGCCTTCCCTACCTTGTAGTCGAACTTCGCGGGTAGCGGGATGAAGGGCAGGAAGCCCGTCGGCCAGATGCCCCATGGCAGCCCGATGTTCACCGGCAGGGTCTTCACTCGCGTGAGCGCCGTGAGACCGGTCCAGCGCGCGAGGATCTGGCTCGAGAAGAGGGTGAAATAAACCTCATGCCCACCCACATTCACGACGGGGACGATCGGCACCTCGCGCTCGAGAGCGAGCTCGAGAAAGCCCGTCCGCCCGTAGAAATCGACCTTGTTGCGCCGTGAGAAGCTCCGCAGACAGTCGAGCTCGCCGCCAGGGAAGATCAGCACGATGCCACTGCGATCGAGCACCTTCTCGGCATTCGCGCGCGAGGCTCGCAGCGCGCCCAGCTTGATCAGCAGATTTCGCAGCACCGGGATACGAAAGGCCGCGTCGTGCACCATGGCGTAGCCCGGCTGGTCGACGCCGAAGAGCGACCACCAGTAACTGAGCATGACCCAGCAGTCGGCGAGGATCGGGCCACCGCTGTGATTCGAGATGGCGAGGAACGGGCCCGCTTTGGGGACGTGCTCGAGGCCTTCGACGGTCGAACGAAAGTAAACGCGCCGGAACCAATCCAGGAAGGGAAGAGCGTACTCCGAGATGAACGCCGGGTCGCGCCCGTCGGGATCGTTCGGGTCGAGATCTCGTACGAGGGCTTCGCGAACCGAAGCCGGCAGCGAGGCGAGGAGACGGGCGGCGTGGCGCTGCATGCACCTCCGTGTGAGTCCGACCTTGAGCGGTCAATTGCTTCGATCCTCTCTCGGCCGGGCGATCCATGTCAATCCCCAAATGGGGTGCGCGGAAGATCCTCGAGCGGGCGGGCGCCCCCCCAGATGGGGTGGGTCTTTGCTGCCCCGGTGTGGCGAAGATACGTCTTGACGCACGTCAAAATCCAGATTCTACTGCCTCGGCGCCTGCACCCTGGGGTGTATGACGAAGTCGGCTCTCCCCGATCGGAAGCTGCCGAATCTAGCGTGCCTCGTCCTTCGGCCTCTCGAAGCGGGGTAGACGGTAAGAGTGGATCACCCAGAGGGGAGAGAGAGCATGAGCCGCATCTGGCGGGCGATCACGAACCACCCGGCTTGGGTCCTCGCGGGCGTGCTCGTCCTCACGATCGTCGCCCTCGACGGAATCGTCGACCTGCGCACCGGAGAGCTCCGGCTGACGGTCGATCCTTCGATCGATCGACTGCTACCCGACGAGGACGAGGGACGCACCTTCTACGAGAAGGCGCGTGAGGCGTTCGGCACCGATGAGTTCGTGCTGCTCGTGATCGACGCCGCCGACGTCTTCGAGCCGAGTGTCCTCGAGCGGCTCCAGCGCATCACGAACCGAATCGAAAAAGTTGGCGACGTCCAACGCGTGATCTCCCTCGCGAACGCCCGTCAGGCGGAAGACCGCAACGGCGACCTCTACATCGGGCCCTTCTACGAGGAGCCGCCCCGGGATCCAGTAGCGGCCGCAGCCCTGCGGCAGAAGGTTTTCGCGCATCCGATCTTCGGAGGGACGCTCGTCGCGAAAGATGGTCGCGCCACGGCGATCCTCGTCTTCTTCGAAAAGGGCTCGATGGCCGACTTCGTGAAGCGCGGTCTGAGCGACGAGATCGCCAGCATCGCGCGCGAGGAAAGTGGCGGCCTTCCTGTGGTCGTCACGGGCATGCCTCACATCAAGTCACGGCTCAGCAGCACGATCGTGAAGGAGCTCCGCTTCATTCTGCCGGCCGTGATGCTGATCTCGGCCGCGCTCTGCGCCATTGCCTTCCGGACCGTACGCGGCGTGGCTCTACCCCTCGCCGGTATCGGGATCGCGCTGATCTGGACCATGGGCGCCATCGGCTGGTCCGGCTCTCCGCTCACTCTCGTGACCAACATCGTGCCACCACTCGTCATCACGCTCGGCTTCGCCGCTGCCATACACATGGTGTCCGAGTACTACGAGATGCTCCAGCATATGTCCGCGACCGACCGCCCGTCGAACCGCGCGGTGGTCGAGCGCGTGCTGCAAGAGATGGGCCTCGCGATCACCGTGAACGGCTTGACGACCGTGCTCGGCTTCCTCTCTCTGTGCGTGACCTCGGTGAACGCGATCCGCGAGTTCGGCATCTGGTCCACGGTGGGCGTGGTCGCGAGCACTGTCGTCTCGCTCACCTTCATCCCGGCCATGATCGTGCTGCTCGGTCCCTCTCGTCGCGCTCCCCCGGCCCAGGTCGAGGGGCGGGTGGATCGCATCGCGGAGCGACTTGCCAGCTCCGCGGTGCAGTACCGGCGCTGGATCTTCGCGGGCAGCCTGATCTTGCTCGCCGCGACGATCTTCGGAATGGTGAGGATCCGCGTCTCGACGGGTTTCGCTTCGAATTTCATTCGCGGATCCGAGGTCCGATCCGTTTTCGAGACAGTGAACGATCAACTCGGCGGCGTCAGCTCCTTCTTCCTCGTGGTAGATGGAGGACAGGACGACGCCTTCACTCAGCCCGAGAACCTCGAGGTGCTGCGCGAGCTGCAGGAGTGGCTCAAAGCGCAGCCGGAGATCGGCGGCGCGACCTCGATCGCCGACGGCGTGATGCTCCTGAACCGGGCCTTCCTGGGCGGTGAAGAGACGGCCCTCACCATTCCCACGAGCGCGCGCGTCGTGAAGCAGCTCCTCTCCTTCGGAGGGAAGGATTTGACACGCGGCTTTGCGGACTCGAAGTACCGAACGGCAAACGTCGTGGTTCGCTCACGGGTGAGCGAGTCGGGTGACGTAAAGAAGTTGATGGAGCGCCTCGACCGCCGTCTGGCGGAGCTTCCGCAGCGGCTTCGTGCACGGCCCACCGGCGATCTGGTGTTGCTGAGCAGTAGCATGGACGCGATCGTTCTCTCCGATCTTCAGAGCATCGGGACCGCGATGTTCACGATCTACCTAGCGCTCGCGTTTCTGCTCACATCGTTCAGGGTCGGTCTCTTGGCGCTGCTTCCGAACCTCCTGCCGATTGCGATCTACTACGGAGCGCTCGGCCTGACCGGCACTCCGCTCAATCTCTCGACGAGCTTGATCGCCGCGATCACGCTGGGCATCGCGGTCGACGACACGGTCCACTACTTCGCGCGATTTTCCCTCGAGGCGCGCCGGCTGGGCGATGAGCGGCGCGCCACCGCAACCACGCTCCGCTCCGTGATACGACCCATCACGTTTACGATGCTCGGGCTGTGTTTGGGCTTTCTGACCTTGACGATGTCGGAGCTCCAGAACCAGGTCCAGTTCGGATTGCTCTCGGCCTTTACCATCTTCGTGGGCTGGCTGCTCGAGCTTACGCTCTCGCCGGCGATCTGCTCGCAGCTACGGCTCGTCACCATCTGGGACCTGCTCTCCATCGATATCGGCCCGCAGCCGCAGCGCTCGATCCCGCTATTCGGAGGGCTCTCCGAGCGACAGGCCCGCGTCTTTGCGCTGATGTCGCAGATCGTTTCGTTCCCGGCCGGGCAACGCGTGTTCACGGAGGGAGAGAGGGGCGACCAGATGCTGGTTGTGATCGACGGTGAGCTATCCGCATCGCTCATGAGGGGGACAGAACGCGTCGAGTACTCGCGCATGAGGCGCGGTGACACGGTAGGCGAAATCGCGCTCTTCTCGGAAAGACGTAGCGCAGACGTCGACGTGGTGAAGCAGGCACGCGTGCTGCGCTTTGGCGAAGCCGACCTCGCACGCCTCGGGAAGCGCTATCCGCGCATCGCCGCCAAGGTGAACGCGAACTTGAACCGGATTCTAGCCAACCGAGTCATGAGCACCACGCGCGCGCTGCGCTGAGCGATGCCGGTTCGAGCCCCGAGAGAGCCGGGCAGGTTGAGCGTCATCGGAGAGCGAGCGGGAGCGCCAGCTCCCCGTTTTCATCGCTGTGGCCGAAGATCAGGGCTGAGAACTCGCCGATCGCGACGGCATGCGGCGGCCCACCCGGCAAGCGCCAACACGGCACAAGCCAGCGCGAACGTGTTCCCGATGTGCCCGTAGACGCTGCGCCCGTCCTGGGGGCGTACGACGCCCTGGGTCATACCGCGCTCGTAAGCCTTGGTGCGGCCCAGTGCGCGGCCGAACGAGTCGACGA
>Ga0315273_10010499_pt1 | contig 11812 bp, 12 predicted proteins | sample YL17G02_0_MG_FD_205753 | JGI IMG/M metagenome (GOLD analysis project Ga0315273, IMG submission 205753) | Sediment microbial communities from Yellowstone Lake, YNP, Wyoming, USA - YL17G02_0 | ecosystem: Environmental > Aquatic > Freshwater > Lake > Sediment | place: USA: Wyoming | collected... | reverse complement strand
GCGGAGCGTTGCCTGAAAGAGGCGATCCTCATCTACCGCAATCCCGACTACCTGCTCAACCTGGCCATGTGCCAGCTGGGACGGAACGATCTGGAGGGGGCGAATGCCTCGTTCGAGTCCGCGTTGCAGCTGGAAGAGGGCGCCGAGGCGCTCAACGGCCTTGGCATCGTGGCGGAGAGGAGGAAGGAGAACGCCCGGGCCTTGGAGCTTTATGAGTCCGCCCTGAAGAAATCGCCGGAGTTCCGCGACGCGCAGTACAATCGAGCGCGGGTCAGGATGCTTTTGAAGGGCGAATGAAGAATATATGATGGCAAGAGTGCAGAGCGCCTTGCCAGCCGATCCAAGATCAAGGAAATGGTTTACTTGGTGATGTTCATCACGACGACGTCCCGGATCGCGTTCATCTCTGCGAACGGTAGGATGAGCCTGCCCTGAGCGTCGGTGCGGAACAAGCGGATCTCGATCTCCTCTGCTGGGACGACCAGGACGTGCTGGATATCCCCGGTCGTGGTATCGATGACGAAGTTCTCGATCATTCCCAGGATCTGGCCATCGTTTGTCATCACTGTCTTACCCTTAAACTCGGTTATGAACTTCCTCATGAATGCGTCCCTCCCAGCATATAAGATGGAATGAATTATGAATGGTTTATCCGTATTAGAATTTTTGGATTTGGCCTAGTGCCATTGGACATGCCCGTATTTCATAATGCTTGCCATTTACGCGGAAGCGCTTCGCGCGTAGCACTCTCCTTTGGTCAACGTTTTAGTCTGGACATTCCGCGCACTCGGTTTTCAACAGCAGAGCGCAGGCCGGTGCTCCTAGCATTTTCTTCGTCGCAGAAACATTCATATATGCTTTGAATGATTATGGTGATAGTGGTGCGTAATATGACAAATACGCCATTGACCGGGAACGCGCATTTCGATGCCAAGATAATAGAGAACTCGAACGGATGGATCTTCGGCCAGGGCCTTCGCGAGGAGTGGGCGCCAAGCCGCAGAAAGCGCTCCTTATGGCATCTGGATCGGCTCAAAGACATAATCGTGACGGCCCTCACCCCGAATGAATCCGAACCGCGCCCTCGCAGGATCGCGCGGGCCGGTGCCTGTCTATCTCTCCTGGGCCTCGGCTGGCTGGCCGTGCTCCTCGGGCTCACCGTCCCTTGGTTCGTCTTCATCCCGCTCGCCGTGACGCTCGCAGGTGAGGTTTTAATCGTCGCGTCGCTCATTCCGATAGTCAGACGAGAGGGAGAACCATGACCGACGTCACGATAAGAGGCATCGAAGACGAGGTGTACGCAGGATTCGCGGCCGAGGCCAAGCGGCGCGGGCTTGCTATCGGGGAGCTGACCACTCAGATTATGCAGGCCGTGCTCCAGCAAGGCTCAAGGCCGATCTATCGGATCGGCAACCTCGACGAGCTGAGCGTCTCCAAGCGTGACCTAGAGTCGATGGATGGGCCTGTCATCTTCTCCAACATCGACTCGCTCGAGTTCGAGGGCGATGTGGAATGGCAGCTGTTCAAGGAACGAGTGGAGCGCATCGAGAATGTGGACGAGGTCATCATCTCAAAGTCACTGTCAAAGTTCCAGATCCTTACCAAGGCGAAGAACGTGGAGTCCGTGAGGTCCAAGAAATAGGGGCCTAGCGGTACATGCCCGTGTCCTCGCGTCCTCCCCTTGCCCTCTCCAGCACCTTCCCGATGTTCTCGTAGGATTTCATGATGTCCTTGTCGGTGGAGGGCTTGATGACCTTCAGAGCTGCCTCGAAATGCCGCATCTCCACCTTGATGGCGTCCTTGTCCTCGCGCAGCGCCATCATCGCCGCCTCCCGGCAAAGATTCTCCAGGTCCGCTCCCACGTATCCTTCGGTCCTGGCGGCCAGGGTCTTGATCTCGACGTTTTGGAGGGGCATGGATTTGGTGTGCACCTTCAATATGCTGAGGCGGGCCTCCTCGTCCGGCACAGGTATCAGCACCAGGCGGTCGAAGCGCCCTGGCCTCAGAAGCGCAGGGTCGATAATGTCCGGTCGATTGCTGGCAGCGATGACCGTGACCTTTTCCAGGGACTCCAGGCCGTCCATCAGGGTGAGGAGCTGATTGACGACGCGCTCGGTCACGTTGGTGTCCGAACCTCCTCCCCTTCTCGGCGCAATGGCATCGATCTCGTCCAGGAACACTATGGCGGGAGCGACCTGCTTGGCCTTCTTGAAGGCCTGCCTCACCGCCTTCTCGGACTCACCGACCCATTTGCTCATGATCTCCGGTCCCTTGATGGAGATGAAGTTCGCCTTGGATTCCGTGGCCACCGCCTTCGCCAGCAGGGTCTTTCCCGTCCCGGGCGGTCCATAGAGCAGCACGCCTCTGGCCGGCCGGATGCCCAGGCGCTTGAACGCGCCGGAGTTCTCCATCGGCATCTCGACCATCTCGCGCAGCTGGCGCTTGACCTCTTCCAGGCCGCCCACATCCTCCCAATTCACCCTCGGGATCTCGACCAGCACCTCGCGCATGGCGCTCGGCTCCAGCTCCTTGAGGGCGTCCAAGAAGTCATTGTGGGTGACCTTCACCCGTTCCAGGATCTCCGACGGTATGGGCTTGCCCAGGTCCAGCTCGGGGACGAAGCGCGACAGGCACTTCATGGCGGCCTCCCTGGCCAGGGCCATGAGGTCAGCCCCCACGAAGCCGTGAGTCACACTGGCCAGATAGTCCAGGGACACATCTTCGCCCAATGGCATGCCGCGGGTATGGATCTCCATGATCTCCTTACGGCCTTCCACGGAAGGCACCCCGATCTCTATCTCACGGTCGAAACGGCCGGGCCGGCGCAGCGCTGGGTCGATGGCGTCCTCTCGGTTGGTGGCGCCGATCACGATGACCTGCCCCCTTCCTCCCAGGCCGTCCATCAACGTAAGCAGCTGAGCGACCACGCGTCTCTCCACCTCGCCGTGGACGTCCTCGCGCTTCGGCGCTATGGAATCGATCTCGTCGATGAATATGATGGAGGGCGCGTTCTTTTCGGCCTCCTCGAACTTCTCTCTGAGCTTCTCCTCGCTCTGCCCATAGTACTTGGATATGATCTCCGGTCCCTGGATGGAGAAGAAGGCCGCCCTTGCCTCGTTGGCCACGGCCTTGGCGATGAGTGTCTTTCCCGTCCCTGGAGGTCCGTACAGCAGAACTCCTTTGGGCGGGTCTATCCCGAGACGGTCGAAGAGCTCCGGGTGCTTTAGGGGGAGCTCGATCATCTCCCTTACCCTTTGGAGCTCCCCTTCCAGGCCACCGATGTCATCATAGTTGACGGAGGGTGCGATGGCCTCCTTCATCTCGCTCGGTTCGGTCTTGACCACCAGTTCGGTGTGATCTCCCACCATGACCACTCCGTTGGGCACGGTGCTGACCACGATGAAGGGCAAGAATCCGCCCATCAAGGCGATATTGGGAATGATGAGTTCGTCGCCTTTGACCAGCGGGCGGTTCGTAAGGCCTTTCTTGAAAAGCTCTTCTACGCCCGTCCCGAAGCGCACATGCTTGCCTTGTGGGATCTTAGGGGCGACCATGACCTTAGTGGCGGGCTGAGGGTCCGCCTTAGTGGTTGACACCTTCTCGCCGATGGACACGCCGGCATTGGAACGGATCATGCCATCGATGCGGATGATGCCCTTGTTCTCGTCCTCCTGCGGCGCCCTGAACACCTTGGCAACAGTGTTCCTCTTGCCGATGATCTCGATGACATCGCCCACCTCGACCCCGAGGTCCTTGCGGGTCTTCGAGTCGATGCGCGCCCTGCCAAAACCGACCTCGGACTGATGTTGTGCCCGAGCTACCCTGAGAGTGACCGATTCCGCCATTGCCCCAGTCCGATGAAACACCTGGAATTGCTATAAACCTTTGGAGGGTCCGGCCCATCCTAGATTCTTCTCCAGGCGCCTCACATTCTCCCTCATGGACGATGACGAATTCCACCCGGAGCCATAGGATGAAAAAGCGAAAGACAGGACGCGGCTCCAGATCTCAAAGGCCATGTTGAATGAGCCATGATGCGGAAGCCTTAATGGGGTGCTCGTTTTTCGCCCTTCGATGCAATTCTCCCCCGAATGCGTGCCCTGTCTGCTCAATCGGGTAATCTACGAGGTCGAGCTGGTCGCTCCGGATAAGGTGGAGGAGGCGGTGGTGGAGAGCCTGCACATCATCTCCTCAGAATATCCAAAGGGAATGAACTCTGCGGCCTTGGCCACCAAAGTGCACGAGCGCGCTTATGCCATCTCAGGCTCGGCTGATCCGTATGTCGACCTGAAGGAGAGGAGCGACATCGCCGCGGAGCTGGTGTTTCCCAGGGCGAAGGAGTTCGTGGATTCTTCCAAGGACAAGTTGAGAGCGGCGGCCTTGTGTGCGATCGCCGGCAACGTACTGGACTTCGGGATCGATGTAGGGTTCGAAAGGCCAGAAGAACTTGGCAAGAAGTTCGACGGGCTGGTCTCCGAAGGCTTGGGCATCGATGACCTAGAAAAGGCGAAGCGCCTGTTGCGCAGGGCAAAGACCGTGGTCTATCTGCTGGACAACTGCGGAGAATCGGTATTCGACCGCCTGCTCGTCAAGGAGATTAAGAGCTTCGGACCGAAGGTCCTGGGGGTGGTCAAGGGCGCGCCCATCCTCACCGATGTCACGATGGAGGACGCCAGGAGAGCGCACCTCGACCAATGCTTCGACGAGGTCTTGAGCACGGAATCATTCGCCGTGGGCATAGATGTACTCAGGATACCAGCAAGGCTGAGGGCCGAGCTGGAGAACGCGGACCTCATCGTGAGCAAGGGCATGGCCAACTTCGAGTCGCTCTCGGACGAGGACTATAGGCCAGTGCTGTATCTCATGAGGGCCAAGTGCGGAGCGGTCGCCCGCTCCATCGGGGCCAAGCCCAAGGACAACATCGCCAAGCTCTATGAGTGACCGGTTGCTTGGTTCGATGCTCAACGCTCAGAATTTATATAGTGCCATCATGATTTTCGGCAGGACCAGACGAACGGAGGCAATCCCATGATCCACGGAGTCAATCAAGCCGTTGTCCTCGCGGGAGGCGAGGGTACCAGGCTGCGCCCGCTCACCAACCATCGGCCCAAGCCCTTATTGCCAGTGCTGGGACGCCCCTGCGTCGAGTACACCTTGCGCGCCTTGGCGGGCGCAGGGATCGAAAAGGTCTACCTGGCATGCGGCTACAAGTCGTTGGACGTCGTCAAGGCGCTGGGCGACGGAAAAGGCTTGGGGCTCGACCTGGTGTACGCCTTCGAGGAGGAGCCCATGGGAACCGCCGGAGCCGTCAAGCTCCTGGAGGACAAGCTGGACGAGACCTTCGTGGTCGCGATGGGCGATACCTTGATGGACATAGATTTCGAGGTGGTGATTCGCGAACACATGGAGAAGAAGGCGATGGTCACCATCGCGCTGACGGAGGTCGACAACCCGACCGAGTTCGGCATCGTTGGGCTGGGGGAGAACCACCGGATCGAAAGGTTCAAGGAGAAGCCCAAGCCCGAGGAGGTGTTCTCCAACCTCATCAACGCTGGTGTCTACGTCATCCAGAAGGAGGCGTTCAGGTTCGTCCCTTCGGACACGAAGTTCGATTTCTCCAAGAACCTCTTCCCCTTGTTGATGGATACCGGAAAGCCTCTTTATGGATCGCCATTGCGCGGCTTGTGGAAGGACATCGGCCGTCCCAAGGACCTGTTGGAGGCGAACATGAAGATGGCGGAGCGCAAGGGAGTGGAGCGCTACATCCTCGGCATCAAGACCGAAGGCAGGATCTACGGAGGCGGGTTCTCTGGGCCCGGGGCGGTTCTCAACGGACCAGTCTACCTAGGGGACGGCGTCAAATTGGGAGAGGGCACGGTGGTGACCCGCTCGGCCATCGGCCAGGACACGGTGATCGGGCCAGCGAACAAGATCACGGACTCCTTGATCCTCAACTCCTGCCTGATAGAAAGGGGAGCGGGCATCGAGGACTCCATCCTAGGGGATGGGTGCAGGGTCGGGGCCGGCGTCATGCTCAGGAACTGCATCCTTGGCGACAACGTCACCATCGAAGGGCCGGCCTCCTTGGAAGACAAGACCATGGAATGAGCTAATAGCTCTGTCTTAAAATAGGAGCAAACGGTATTCGCCGCGATGCGCTTACGGGCGGATAAGTACGAAGTCCTGCTCATCACGAGCAGCTTCATTTGGGGCACCTCCTTCGTCGCCTCGAAGATCGGCGTTGGGCAGCTGGACCCATTTTTCTTTGCCATGCTGCGCTTCCTCATCGCTGCGCCGGTCCTGCTGCTCGTCGCCTATCTGCTCACGGACTTCGACCTCAAGATCTTCAAGGACCCTCTGATATGGGGCATCGGAGTTCTCAACGCCGTCGGGCTGGTCATGCAGAACGTCGGCATGACCCAGACCACCGCCACCAACGCCGTCCTGCTGGTCGATATCAATGTCATCTACGTCGCAGTCCTGGCAGCGGTGATCCTAAAGGAAAGGCTGACTAAGTATACCATCCTCGGACTGGTCATCGGACTGATGGGCGTAGGGATCGTGGCCACCGGTGGCGACATGTCGCAGATAATGTCGGGGAGCTTCGTGGGGAACCTCATTGTCCTGGGAGCTGGGTTCGTATGGGCCTTCTACATCGTCTATCAGAAGAAAGCCTTGAACCAGCACCCTGACATCTTGATGATGACGAGTAGCGTGATCGTGGTAACCGCCATCACCAGCATCCCCCTAGCGCTGATCTTCTCCAAGAGCTGGGCGATCACCAATGAGGGCATATATGCCACGTTGTACGTGGCATTGATCTGCACTGGGGTGGCCTTTATGCTCTACATCGCCGGCCTCAAGGGCAAGGGAGCGCTCGATTCGTCCATCATCCTCCTACTGGAGATCGTGTTCGCCATGCTGTTCGCCTTCCTGCTGCTCGGAGAGGTCCCTACCATTGCCACCGCGATAGGGGGTTTCTTCATCGTGCTGGCCATCATCTTCGTGTCGATCCAGGAGAACGGGAAGAAAAATAAGGAAAGGGCGGGCTGAGGCTCACTTCATCAACAGTTCCTGCGCCCTTTCGCGCTGGTCCACCCCGACCGCCACCTGGACCTCAGGTATCTTCTGGCCCAGGATGAACATGCTCTCCACGTTGACCCCTGCCCTCGCCAGCTTCCTAGTGACCTTCGCCAGCTCTCCAGGCTTGTCCGACATGGAGATGATCAGGATGTCCTTCTCCATGAACTCCAGACTGTTGGCTTTCAGGACCTTCCGGGCGCTCGCCTCGTCATCGGTGATGACATGGATGACCGGCTTCACACGTCCCAAATCGGTCGAGATGCCCCTTATGTTCACAGCGTTCTTGGCCAAAATCTCTGCAAGCCTAGCGACCTCACCGGGCTTGTCCTGCACGAAAATCTCGAACTGCTTGGTCGTCATCGTTTCCTCTTATTGTTACTCAATGGTAGAAAATACTTTTCCTTTACGAATTTCGTATAGAATTCTCAATTTTACCTAGAGAATCCGCTTAAGGAGTATGAGGTCCCGTTCCAATTGTCATCGCCAATGCGAAAATCGCGGCAAGTATCAGAAGGCCCAAGACCCTGCCTGCACGGTTGACCAAAAAGAACTGCAGCGAGAAGCCAGCTGCCTTTCCTCCGATCCCACATTGCTTCAGAACCAAGAGGACGATATCCGAATTGAGCTTGGACTTGCCGCCCGCGCGGTCCGCGAAGTCGAAATTCACTTCGCCCACGCTCATGTCTTCAGGAGCGTTCCGCAGGAGATCGAAAAGGACCTTGAACCCTTTCCTTTCGAAGGTCCTGCCCTTGGTAAGTATTATGTTCCTGCTGATCTCGGTCTTGCCTCCAAAGAAACCGCTCATGAGGTCGCGCGACCTTGGTTTGCGTTTGAACCATAGATAGGTCGCGGCCAATTTGTGTGCGCCTCCGGATCCGAGTCGGCGGGAGAGTGCCAATGGCCCTTTGCTCCGCCTGCAGCCTATGACCAGGTCGGTCCCTCTTAGCAGCTCGTCCATCATGTCCCCCACATACTCAGGGGGATGCTGAAAGTCCGAGTCCATGGCGATGTAATACTCGGTCCTGACCCCGACGATGCCCTCCATCATGGCCGCGGTCAATCCACGGTCGGAAGGGTCGCGCTGCACGAATTCCAGGTCAGCGAATTCCTTCTGCAATGCAAGAACGCTCTCCACCGTTCCATCCTTAGAATCATCGTCCATGACTCGGATGCGAACTCCTGGGTACAAGCGAAAAATCGTTTGGACAATGGTCGCGATGTTTTCGACCTCGTTGTACGTGGGTAGGACTATCGTGAACCCCACGTGCCCCCTCCCTGTCAATTGCATAGCCTACAGCGGAAAAAACTGCAACGGAGTATTTATCTTTGTGGGTAAGCGACGGTCTGGGAAGGTTAAGATTGACTCGGACTTCGAAACCACGGCAGGTCTTCCCAGGCTCAGCTGGTCCTCCTTTTTATTTAAATATCCTCAGTCGGTTATCATCGCGGTATAAGATGCAGCTCGTTTCCATAGGGGTCTGCGCCTTCAACGAGGAGAGGAACATCGGAGCCTGCCTCGCCTCGCTTCAAAAGCAACGGCTGGAGGGCTTCGAGCTCGCCGAGATCATCGTGGTTTCGAGCGGCAGCACTGACCGCACTGACGAGCTGGTCGAGGATCACCAGGCCAAGGATGACAGGATCAGGCTGCTCCGGCAAGCAAAGAGGGAGGGCAAGAACTCCGCCATCAATCTCTTCCTCAGTCAGGCAAGAGGCGCGGTCCTCGTTCTGGCCAATGCCGACAATCAACTCGCCGATGGCGCCCTGCAGAACCTTCTGGTCCATTTCCGGGACGAGCAGGTGGGGGTGGTCGGCGGACACCCTGTGCCGGTGAACCGCAAGGACAACCTGGCCGGGTTCGCGGTGCACATGCTATGGGACATGCATCACCGCGTCTCCCTGATCCATCCCAAGGTGGGGGAGCTGGTCGCCTTCCGGGGTCTGGGCGAGCCGCTGCCCGTGGGCGCCCAATCCGACGAGGACCTCATACGGATGGAACTGGAGCGGAAGGGGTTCCGCACCGAGTACGCTCCAGACGCTATCGTCTTCAACAAAGGGCCGGAGAACGCCAGGGACTTCGTGAGGCAGAGGACGAGGGTCAACATCGGCGAAAAGTACCTGAAGCGCTGGTTCGACTATGACGTTCCCACCTGGGACGCCCGCTTCCTCTTCGCCTCGTTCGTTTCATTTTTAAAGGATAACCAAGGTCATGCTTGGCTGGTCCTGGGCGCGATGGGATTGGAGGCCTACGCGCGCCTCTATGCGACCATATATGTCGCTCTGGACAAGGGCGACAAGGCGGTGTGGCAACCGGTCGGATCGACCAAGGACCTCTCAGCTCCGAAGCGATAGGTCAGTCGCTTTCACTGAGGATGCGCTCCACCGCGTCCTTGAAGGTGAAGCCCCCTGCCACGCGGATCCCCTTGCAGCCGATGCGCTTGGCCAGTTCCATGTCGTAGTTCTCCGTATCGCCGACCATGTAGGAGGTGGCCACATCGATGTCGAAGTCGCGGAGCGCATTCAGCACCATGCCGATCTCCGGCTTGCGGCATTCGCATCCCGAGCCCGGCAAATGCGGGCAATAGTATATGGCGTCGACCCTGGCCCCCTCGACTGCGAGGTCTGCCAGCATTTTCTCGTGGATCTCCTTTAACCGTTCCTCGGTGAAGCAGCCGCGAGCCACCCCCGACTGATTAGTGAGCATGATCACCAGGAAGCCAGCATCGTTGAGGCGCTTGATCGAGCGGCCGATGTCAGGGAACAGCACTAGGTCCTCCGGTTCCGAGCAGTAGGGCACGTCCTGGGCGATGGTGCCGTCCCTATCGACGAACACCGCTCGTCGGCCGAAGATCCCTTTCTCCACCAGTCCGCAGATTACATGCGCGGCCGCCATATAACCTTCCTGGATGCGCGGCGTGCTCTTGGAGGGCACGATCAGCGCCAGGTCCACCACCTCTTTGAGATGGCCGGTCTGGCCCGAGAAGCCGATGGTGACCGCCCCGAGCTGTCTGGCCTTCTCCACCGCTCGCAGCACGTTCTTCGAGTTGCCGGAAGTGCTGATGCCTATGACCGCGTCGCCCTCCCTGATCGAGGCCTCGACCTGGCGTTCGAAGATCGTCTCGTAGGAATAATCGTTGCCGATGGCGGTGATGGAGGAGAGGTTGGTGAAGGCCACCGCGTTCAGGGGCGCCCGTTCCATCATGTACCGCCCCGAGAATTCGGCGGCGATGTGCTGCGCATCGGCCGCGCTGCCTCCGTTGCCGAACAGCACGACCTTGCGCCTGCCCTTGAACACCTTGACCAGTGCCTGCGCCACCCTAACCACCTGCTCCGGGTCGATGGAGGCGGTCACCGAGGCGCTCTCCCTCAGCTCCTTGGTCACCAGCGAACTCATGTGCGGTACCTCCAGGTCTGCAGCCCATGCTTGTCGAAGGAGAAGTTCTGCATCTGCACCCCCATATCAGCCAGCTTGCGGGCCACCAGATGCTTGCGGTCGTACTCGCACATGAAGAACATGTAGCCCCCGCCACCTGCGCCGGAGATCTTGCCGCCCATGGCCCCGTGCTCTTTGGCGGTCGCGTAGATCTTGTCGAGGTAGGGGTTGCTGATGGCCGAGGTGAAGCGCTTCTTCTGCTGCCAGGATTCGTCCAGCAGCTCCCCGATCCTCCGGATGTCCCCCCTCATCAAAGCGTCCTTGGTCTCCGCCGCCAGATCCTTGGCTGCGTCCAAGGCCTCGATGACCTCCCTACTGCCGCTCGACACTCCCTTCTTCTGGTCCTCGATGATGTTCGCTGAGTCCCTGGTCCTGCCAGTGTAGCAGAGCAGCAGGTGATAGTGCAGTTCGTTCAGCACATCGTTCTTGATGCGCAGAGGCGTGACGATGGTATCGCTGCCGCGGAACTCCATGAAGTTGAAACCGCCGAAGACGGCGGAGTAGTGGTCCTGTTTGCCTCCCGCCAAGCCCAGCTCCTGGCGTTCTAGGATGTAGGCCAGCTTGGCGATGTCATACTGCGAGAGCGGTTCGTTGAGCCACTCCGATACCGCGCCGATGAGGGAGACGATGACCGTCGATGAGCCCCCCAGGCCAGAGCCCGGTGGGGCATCGCATTGCAGGAACATGTCGAACCCCTGGTCCACCTCGAAATGATTGAGGACCGCCTTGATCAGGTCGAGGTTGCCGTCGTAGCTCAACATCTGGCCATTGGCCGACCAGCTCTCCTCTTTGGCGAAATCCAGCGAACGGATGCGCATCGCCTTGTCATTGCGGGGGGAGATGGTGCAGTAGGCGTGCATGTCGATGGTCGATGAAAGCACCATCCCGCCGCGTTCGTCGCTATAGGGAGGGACATCGGTCCCGCCGCCCGCGAAGCTGATGCGTAGGGGAGCCTTGCCCCGGATGATGAAACTACCTTCGCTCATTCCGCCCCATTATCGATTCCGTGGATATATACCACTCGCACCTGCACCCATCGCCCAAGGCGCAATATCCACATCTGGCAAGATTGAGGACGGGGTGGGTTGACATGGCAAACCATTTCTAACCAATAGCTCATCCCCGAGCATTGCGCGCCAAGCTATTCAGTAAGGAGGGCATGCTTCGTCCGACGATGCTGATGTTTCTAGCTATAGTCATCGGCAGCGGCTGCGACTATCTTTTCCAGATCTATATGGGCCGCAACCTCGGACCGGAAGGCTACTCGGAGCTCAACGCTCTGCTGGCAATCTTCTACAT
>Ga0315273_10010498_pt1 | contig 11813 bp, 7 predicted proteins | sample YL17G02_0_MG_FD_205753 | JGI IMG/M metagenome (GOLD analysis project Ga0315273, IMG submission 205753) | Sediment microbial communities from Yellowstone Lake, YNP, Wyoming, USA - YL17G02_0 | ecosystem: Environmental > Aquatic > Freshwater > Lake > Sediment | place: USA: Wyoming | collected... | reverse complement strand
AGGACATATCTAAATAATTTTAAATTATAAATTTTAAATTTTTAAAGAGGGTATTATTGTTACATTTTTTAGAAAAATGTCAATCTTTCTTCGTTTATTTTGAATAAAAGATAGTATAAAATATTTATACAATAAATTATAATTTGCGCTAACGTATAATGTTTAAACAATGGTTAAAAATCGGTTTTCCTGTTGTTCTGGTCGGTGTTTTGATGCTCATGTTTATTCCCAAGACTTATGGAGCGGAATACGCCGAACATGAAATAACCTTTGAAAAATACGGAACGGAACTTGTTTCGGAACCGATTTTTGAGGAATCGGAATTCAGTGCCGTGGCGGTAAGATCTGAGGCTGAAGTAGATGGCTTAATGGTGAATTTCGGAAACGGCTGGGAGGACGTGGATATACATGACGATGGCTATGGACAGGAAGCGCTGGTTTTCACATCCCCGACACACACCGTGCAATTCAAAAAGGTGACCGCCGGTAATGTTCCGCTAAAAATATTCATATTTTTTAATGAATCCGACCAGATAGCCAGAAATATCGGCGGACTGCAGGCTAGCACTCAGGTCGCTTTATCCGAGCTGAATATAATACCGCGCAGTGAATGGGGAGCGGATGAAACAATGAGATACTGGAACCCAGACGCAGAAGAAAATGACGGCAATTCGGAAAAAGACGCTTCGGAAGACGGTTATACCGACCCATGCGCGGACTTTATCACAAAGTATCCGGCTGAAACTTCAATCGCGTATATAAAAGACACCAGCCCGGGAGGGGATATCCTTATATGGCCACTGCAATACGCCAAGACAATAAGAAAGTTCGTAGTCCATCATACAGATTCCGAAATAAAGGATCTGAATGGCGACAACACTACAAATACACTGGATTACAGAGCGATAGTAAGGGCGATCTATCGTTACCACACTATTACGCGCGGATGGGGGGATATCGGCTATAACTATTTAATCGACCCTGTAGGCAATATATATGAAGGACGCTATGGCGGAGACAAGGTGATAGGCGCGCATACCCTCTGCCATAATAACGGTACTTTAGGAATAGCCATTATAGGCAATTATGAAGATGACAAAGTACCGGAACCCGCTTTAAGGTCATTGATATCGCTTATAGCTTTCAAGGGTAAACAGTACAATGTCGACCCTGACAGTACTTCATCATTCAGAGGGAAGGATATGGCGAATGTTCTTGGGCACAAGGATCTTAGGGCGACTTCATGCCCAGGAAAAAATCTTTACAGTTTACTGCCTGACATCCGAGAACGTGCGGCGCTGACCGTAAGAAGCGGGACTTTCAGGGAAGGGAGTTTACAGGCGGAAAATCTTGATTACAATGCTGAAGCGCAAGACGACTTTGGAAACATCACAATAATGCCGAATGAACGGAAAACAATTGAAATAAGGTTTAAAAATACAGGCAAACAATCATGGGATCAAAATACATGGCTGCATGTGGCGCTGAATAATAATCCGAACGCAAGGGTCGTGCCTGCTATAGAGGACAAGCCTTTTGTGGCGGCGGATCTGAGGGGGCGTTCCGTGCCTCCAGGCGAGACAGGGACTTTTGAAACCCAGATCGAAGGCGGGTATTTCCCCGGCACTTATAACTTTGAAGTATCACTTGTGGTAAACGGCCGTTATAAAGTCTCACGCGCGGCTATCGACCTGACTTTCACTGTCGAGAAGCCTGTTATGACATATGAAGTGGTTTCGAGCGAACTCCCTTCAGGCACGATTTTCCAGGGGCAAAAAATGCACGGCGTGGTGGAACTTAAAAACACAGGTAATGTAGTGTGGAAAAATTACGGCGACAATAAAATCACGCTTGGCACATCCGCCCCGCGCGACAGAAAAAGTATATTTGCGAAAGGCAATCAGACGCGCATTGGTTACATGCAGAATAGTGAGATAATGCCCGGGCAGATCGGACGATTCATCTTGGAGCTCGAAGCTCCGGAGAAAAAAGTGGGTGATTTCGCGGAACAATTCACGCCCGTCATAGAAAATGTCGGCTGGCTTGAGGATAAAAGCATGGTGTTCAGAATCGCGCTAAAAAAACCTTCGCATGTCGCGGCCATGACAAAAATAGACGATGTGACCCGCATGACACCCGGTGAGATGAGGGAGATAAAAATCAAAGTACAGAACAAAGGCGATCTGCCGTGGGATACGGATAACATGCAGATTACTTTGGTAGGCAACGGCATAAAAGTATTCAAGAACAAAATAGTGCCGCTTGAGACCATATCGAAAGGCCAATCCGCGGAATTCAGTTTCTGGACGCAGGCGCCATACAAAGAGGGAACATACAGCATTTATTTGAGATCCAGGTTTAATAACACGGCGATAAGGGATGGTAATATGCGCTACGCTATAACTGTTCCTAAACCTATATTCCGCGCGCAGTTATCAGACCAAGGCGATCAGTCTGTCACTATCAGGCCTAATCAGGAAAAAGAGAGCACGGTCAAATTCAAAAATACAGGAAACATCATATGGCGCAACAAAGGTTCAAACGCTATCTACCTTGGATCAGCCATGCCACAGGACAGACTGAGCAGTCTTTATTACAAAGACGGATGGGAAAATAAATTCCGCCCCGCAACGCTTGAGGAAGCAATTGTAATGCCGGGCGAAACCGGAACGTTTAAATTCAGCATCAAACCCACTAAAAAGGGTATTTATAAGGAAAATTTCCAGCTTGTAATAGAGGGGGTGAGCTGGATACCGAGTTCGGAAGTAAACTGGACGTTCAGGGTGTTCGGTGAATCTGCTGACGGATCCAATGATCTTGCGGTTTATGATGCAAATAAACAGCGCGCCGCGCTTATCACGACGGGGAAAACTGCCGCACAAACACAGACGACCAGCCAGACTACAACCACGACTAAGCCGGTTTACACGGCACCTGCAAGTGCAGAAAAACCGTTCAGAGTCCGGCTTTCTTACAATGACGGGAATTCCACTATCACCGCCAACAAAAATTTCCTTGTGACAAACGGTAGTGGTACTGAGCTTTTCACTCTTTCATCCGGTGCGACAGTTGGAGTTATGCGACTTGGGAATAATATACACGTGCAGGTCGGGAATGTTTCCAAAAGCGCTTCCGTGATACGTTTTGTGCCGGAAGCTGGCGGTATAACGGAAATTAAAACATGGGAACACAGGCCCGAATGGAATCAGGATTTAAACGATAATAAATTCCGCGAGATCATAGAAATAAGGGTCATCAACGATGAGACCGCGTATATAAATGAACTTCCGCTGGAGGATTATCTCAAGGGCTTAGGCGAAGTTTCAAATGATTCCCCTTTTGAAAAACAAAAAGCTATCGCGGTTTTGGCCCGTACTTACGCCAGGTTTTATATGGACAGCGCGAACAGAAAATTCCCAGGTCTGCCATATGACGGCAGTGACGACCCCGCGATCTTTCAGAAATATCTGGGGTACGGCATGGAAGCAAGGTCACCGAATTTCGCCGGAGCTGTGGCGATAACAAAAGATGAAGTCGTCACGTATCAGGGCGCTCTGGTAAAAACACCTTATTTCAACCAAAGCGATGGGCGGACTAGATCGGCTCAGGAAGTGTGGGGATGGACCAACACGCCTTATCTCGTATCCGTTGCGGACCCATGGTGCGCCGGCATGACAAAATCCGGTCATGGCGTCGGCCTTAGCGGTTACGGCGCAACCAAACAGGCGGAAGAGGGAAAGACTTATGACGAAATAATCAAATACTATTATCAGGGGGTTGCAGTGCAGGAAATGGATTTTTAACAATTGTGGCGCCACAATAGAAATATGTACTTATGCATCGACACCACAACATCGGAGTCAGGTGTTACGCTTGTTGATGGCAAATCAGCAATCCATGTGCTATTGGACCTTCATAACGCCTCTGAGAAATTACTGGAAACCGTGGACATGACCATTAAGAAATCCAAAAAAGGACTAGTGGACATCAAAGGTGTTTTTGTAATAAAAGGCCCCGGAAGTTTTACAGGGTTGAGGATAGGTATAGCCGTCGCGAACCAATTTGCCCATCAGCTTAAAGTGCCGATAACAGGGCTTACGACAGATGAATGGTGGAGCCATAGAACGGACGAGAAAAAGTTTGTTTATCTGCAAACAATGAATAAAAGTGAAGTCTATACTTCACAAATTCCAAATTCCAAGCACCAAACCTGCCTGCCGGCCTGCCTGCCGGTAGGCAGGGTAGGCAAGGTTCCAAATAAATCCAAAACTCGCCCCGAAGGGGTCCCTTTGGGAAAACCGAAACTCGAAAACATATCTCAGATAATACCAATTGAAGATTTGTCGGGTAAAAAATTGTGGCTGGGAGAGCTATCGGACGAGCATCAAAAAAAGATTCCGGCAGGTTTTAAAGAAGTAGCGGACATTTTATCGACGGAGGAAACTTGGAGGAAGGTAGTTCAGTCCGCAAAAGACTATCCGCAAAAAACTTATGACTTGGTCGAACCCTACTACGGCAAAGAACCGACGATAACCAAGAGTAGAAAGAAATTATCGATTTAAAAGCTTTTTGATGGCCGGAATCTGTTTTTTGGCTGTAGCATAACCTGCATCAATCATTTTTTTGGCGCGGTGGAAATCAAAAATACTCGATGCCTCAAGTACGGGCTGAAGGAGTATTTCGGGCTTACAGACTGTGAGATTCTTCTGAGTTATTTCGTCCTGCATCACAAACATAGAATTTTCTATCACATCGATGATAGTCGGCCAATCCGGTGTTACCCATTTTAAAAATTTTCCCTGATCCGTCTTTTTTGGCACGGATTTCTCTTTCATAAACGAATGATTGAGATCAACGGCGATGATTATATCCGCGCCCATATCACGGACAACACTTACAGGTAGAGGATTAATGACTCCGCCATCGACCAAATGACTTTTTCCTTTTTTAAAAGGTGTGAATATACCCGGTATAGCTATACTGGCGCGAATGGCATCGGCGATATTCCCGCTTTTTATTCGAACTTCTTTTCCGGTAAGTAAGTCTGTCGCCACCGCTATATAAGGCACACGGGCATATTTAAAATCGGATTTTGGGATAAGCTGATCGATTATCTTTCTGAATTTCGCGCCTTCAAAAAGCCCGCGTTTCGGCAAAACCGGATCGAGATATTTCACCACGTCTTTCCATTCTATTTTTAAAAGGAATTCTTCGAGCGCCTTGATATCCCCGGCGCAATAAACGCCTCCGATAAAAGAACCGATGCTTGTGCCGGCTATAAAATCAATCGGAATTCCTGCTTCAGTCAGCGCTTTTATTACGCCAACATGGGCACAACCCCTTGCGCCACCACCACCTAATGCCAAGCCGATTTTTTTCATAAATTATTTTTTATCACCCCAAGCGTTCCACCTTAGTTTATCAGGGTTTGGATTTTTTGTACTGGCGAAATAAACCGCGCAACGGATTGTGTATAAAAAACATCTACAATGTTTTTCACCGTCATACGCACAACATTTAAAGTAAATCTCTTCCGGATTTCTGTTTTTCAAATCACTTATTTTTGTAATTCCAATATTATAAAACTTGTTGGCAATTGATTTGCCAACACTTGGGATTGTCATCAGCTCTTTGATGGAACTTTCTTTGGTCATACACTATAAGGAAATCAGAAAGCGCGGATAGCTATCCGCGCTTTCTGATTTCCGCTATTTACTAAACATATTCCATTCTCTTCCAATATAATCAGATATCTTTTGTTTAAATATCTCAACATCGAAACTCTCGGCATGCTTGCGGATGAATTTCGGGTCAAAATCCATTTTTTCAAATTTATATATCGCGTCGGATAAACTTTCGACAGTCTGCTCATTAAAGAAAACCCCTGTTTTATTTTCTATCATGGTATCCAGACTTCCGCCACGGTTTAGCGCTATAACAGGCCGGCCGGAGGCCATCGCTTCCAGCGGGACTATACCCGCGTCTTCTATCTGCGGGAATAAAAGAGCTTTTGAGTTCGCGTACAGTTCGACTAAAATCTTATCGTCCACATGTCCCAATATTTCGACATTCTTTTTCGCCATCTTTCTTATCTTATTAAAATCCGGACCTGTGCCGGCTATTTTCAGAGGCAGTCCAAGCTGGTTGAATGTTTCGACTATAAGATCGAATTTTTTATAAGGTATAAGCCGGCCGATTGAAAAATAATATTTTTCAGACGGATTTTTTAGGGGCTTGAATTTTTCAGTATGCACAGGCGGATATATCACATCCGAATCGCGCTTGTAGTACTTTTGGATCTGATTGCCCGTGTATGTTGAATTTGCGATGTATTTATCCACCCTTTGCGCGGCGCAATAATCCCATTCACGGATCTTTGCTATCTGTTTTCGGATTAAAGGATGCAGAATAGACGGGAATTTTTTAAGACGGGTTTCAAAATCCCAGCTTTCCCACGCGTAGCGCATCGGCGTGTGGCAGTAGCAGACATGCAAAGTGGATGGTTTGGTGATAACGCCCTTGCTGACGGAATGACAACTGGATAAAACGATATCGAATTCATCCAGATCCATCATTTCAATGGCCGTCGGCATCTGGCCAAGAAGCCATTGGTGTTTAATGGGGAGTTTGTTGAGCCATGTTGTGCGCACATCTTTCAGCTTGCCAAGTTCACGGACGTTTTTGGGGCGGTACATAGTGGTGTAAACCGGCGCATCGGGAAAAAGATCGTGAAAAGCCGATATAACGCTCTCCGCGCCACCGTAATTGGTGAGCCAGTCTGTGACGATTGCGATTTTCATTTTTGTTTGCTTTGTGCAATAACTATTATTACAAAATTATTGCCATTACCGCAATGCACGTTTAAAAATGTGCGGATGGATGGATTGCTACTTATAAAAATGGGTAGTTGTAGGATGTGCTTTTTTTATCCGCTATCTAAAAATTTACTGAGATTTACTCCTTCTTTGCAATTTCTTCTAATATTATCGCAGCTTCTTTAAGCGCTCTGCTCATTCTTGATTCACCATCTGTATTACCAGGTGTATTGTCTGCTTCTTCGGATGATGTTGTTGTTTGGCTTGGGTCAGGTGTGGCACCTTGTTTGTAAGGACTGCCAAATAATTTTTCTGATGTTTCTGCACGTAAATTTTCAGGATCAGGTCCTAAATCATCCAAGTCATTAAATCTTCTCCGATTATTTCTGATTAGCGCTTCTGTATCACATTTCCCTTTGGCCTCATCGATATCATCAAGCGCTTGTTGTTTTAACCTTTCCATTTTTTCTTCAATATTAGAAAAACTTCGGCCTGATCGACCTCTTGATTCTGCAGTATCGTGACGTTTACTTTGTAGGTCAGAAAATCTTCGTCCCATTTGATCAATATTTATATGTATATGTACAAAAGTAATATATCACATTTTGCATTATTACGCAATATAATATATATATTGTCAAATTATTACTCTTATTTGAATTAATAAGTAATGTAACTCATAAATCTCGGTAAATTCATTCAATAGTAAAAAATGTATTTTGCACAACTCGTTTTTACACACGATAGTTTAAACCTGCTCCCCCTCCAAACACCATTCCATCGCCTTTCCGACCTTGATTGTGACATACTGTGTGCGGTTCTTATTATTACAAAATTTTCTTAAACAAGGAATCGTTTGTTTTTTTCACCTGAAGTAAAAAATGCTTATTCATTTTACCCCACCTGCCTTCTAGCGCCTGATGAATTGCTGTGATGTGCTCCTGATGATTTTCGTTAAAGAAAATGATTGGAGGATAATTGAATTTATGGAGAATAGCATTAAGCAAAATCCTCCCAACCCTTCCATTCCCGTCCAGAAAAGGATGAATATGTTCGAATTTAACATAAAATTGGAGTGCGAGCTTGGGTGGATAAGTTTTTTTTATGAATTCCTTTTTTAGCCATTGGATCAGGCTTTTCATGGCCTCCGGGACTTTTTTGTAATCTGTCGTCACCTGATCCCCGACAATATTATTTTCATTTTTCCATCTTCCAGCAATTAAAGGATCAATTCCATCAAGCAAAAGGGCATGGATATTCCTGATACCTTTAAGATTCCATCCCATTTCATCCGAAATAGCAAAATTGAATGCTAAAAATGAATTGAAAATTTCTTTATCCGTCTTTGTTTTTGGTGATCTTATCCTCTTCGACGCGAATTTATCAATTTCGTTTTTAGTTGTTTTTGAACCCTCAGATCTATTGGAATGGTAGGTAAAGAGCTTAATAAATTCGTCATAAAATTTATTATGATCATTCTGAAAAAGCTCGTGATTCAAGGCAATATGCAAATAATGCGCTTTCTCCAATTCATCGACCCCCCCGTATTTAAACTCCTGCCTGATATTATCAGGAACATTGGAGCTTGTTTTGAGGCCCAAATCGGCAAAAAAGCTCAGAAGCTCGTCTTTTAGATCTACCGGTAAAGATGAGCCGATATATTTTGCATGCCCCTGATACTGAATATAATAGCAGGGCTTCCCTTTAATAACTTTTCTGTTGATATATTTCATTTATTTGGATAACTTATTTTCGTGCATTTTTTGTACATTAAGTATAACTCAAATAAATCTATAATGCAAGATTTTTGTTTTAAATTAAATGTTTTTTATGCATAATAAGATAACTTATTTTCGTGCATTTTTATCAAAAATAGATAACTTATTTTTTACTATTATTGCTGAAAATTACCAAATTACAAGTACTAAATTGTCTGAACCACTGATTTGTATGATTGAAATGATTTCATAGATTTGATTACACTGATTGAAATCATAAAAATCAAATCAGTGAAATCAAACTAATCAGTGTAATCAGTGGTTCAGACAACCTCACCATCCAAACACCACTCCATCGCCTTATCCACTTTTATCGTGACGTACTGGCCTATCAGTTTTTTGTCTTTGGATTTAAAGCGCGCCATTTTGTATTCGGGGATTTTGCCGGAAGCGTATCCACGCTCGACTCTTTCGACGAGGATTTGGACTTTTTTACCTAAAAACTGCTGGTTGTATTCGTGGGAGACCTGTTTCATTACCGCGGTAATGCGCTCAAACCTGTCTTTTTTCACTTTAAACGGCACGTCGTCTTTCATTTCCTTTTGAGCTAGGGTGCCGGGGCGTTCGGAGTATTTGGAAACGTAAACGAGGTCGATTTTTTCGTCTTTTATAAGATTCAGCGATTCCATAAACTCTTCTTCCGTTTCACTGCAAAAGCCGACGATGATATCGGTGGAAATAGACATGTGCGGAATCCGTTTCCTCATTTTGGCGACCAGTTCTTTAAACTTTTCGACTTTATATAAGCGGTTCATGCGTTTAAGGACGGAGTTTGAGCCTGCCTGCACGGGGATGTGGATATGCGGGACCATTGTGCGAAGTTCGCCGTAAAGATTTATGACGTCATCTGTCATGTCTTTGGGATGCACGGTGTAAAACCTGACCCTATCAATACCTTTTACAGCGTCTATTTTGCGGAGGAGCTGGGTAAATGGGGTTTCAGATGATTTTTTGTCCGCGTCGGATGGTTTATATGTGTTTACATTCTGGCCGACCAGATTCACTTCCTTGGCTCCGCGCTTGGCGACTTTTTCGACTTCATCCAAAATCTCCTTCATCGAACGGCTTTCTTCACGGCCACGGGCGTAAGGCACTATGCAGTAAGCGCAAAAGTTGTTACATCCGGACATTATCGGGATAAAAACCTGCGCGATATTAGTGATTGTGGGGTCGATATGAAAATAATTCATCATATCCTTAACTTCATCCGCGCCTTTTACATGATGAAGTTCGCGGAGGATATCGGGCAATTGCATCAAATCCCTGATTCTGAAAGTGAAGTCGATCGTGGACATCTGGCGGAGGATTTTTTCCTTACTCTGACCGCGTATTCCCGTGTTTTCGCGTATCATACAGCCAGTTATGCCGATTTTGAGTTTTGGGTTTTTCAGCTTAAGCGGTATAAAAATTTCGCCGAGACCGTAAATCCTTTCATCCGCTTTTTGTTTAACGGAACAAGTGTTGAGAATTATGAGATCAGCGTCGCTAAAATCTTTTCCGGGTTTGTAACCCATTTTTTTAAGCACAGTCGTAAGCCTCTCCGAATCGGAGTAGTTCATCTGACAGCCGTAGGTTTGGATAAAATATTTCATAACTATTTGCCCTAATGGGCGTGGATGCGCTTCGCGGTGGATAACTTCGTGTGGATAGCTTCGCGTGGTTACCACGGGCGAAGCCCTATCCACAGCCGTAGGCGAAGTTATTCTACTTCATTCACCCGATTTATTAAAGAAAAGATTGTTATTGACATTTGTAACAAAAAATTGTATAATCAATTGCATTTGAAAATTTATTTATTCTGTATATTCGAACGGAAATCCGCTAAAATAAACAGGTAAAAAGTGACAAACATGACAAATACAATGTTGGTTATCATTAGTTTCATAGTTATATATTTTGTATTCCGCGTATATATTGGAATAAAAAAAGGCAACTATAACGCAAAAATGGATTCCTGTGTACTTCGCGTCGCCGTCTCCAAGCTTAACGAGCGCGGGCCTATTGTGGCTGAGCAAATTTATTCCGCTGTTCATGGTATAGAGGAGAATTATTCTTTTTGGGACTATCTGGCCGGCCGGCCAATGCCCAGAATAAGTCTGGAGATCGCTAATGTAAAAAACAAGATACAGTTTTTTATATGGATGCCGAGAATATTCAAAAATGTCATTGAAAGCCAGATATACGCCCAATATCCCGATGTGGAAATCGAGGAAGTGGATGATTATGCAAAACAGCCCTTTGAAGCTTACGAGGGTTTGGTGCAAAAAGAAGACAAAGTCACGGCCGCAGAAGCCGCGCCTGTGCAGACCACTCTTCCTGTTAAATATGCCAAACCTTTAAAACCTGAATTCAAGCATTACGCCGTTACCGCTGAGTTTAAGCTTGATGATCCTGATATTTATCCGATCAAGCGCTACTCGCAGTTTGAAGATAAATTGACGCGCCTTGCCGCGGAGCCGCTCGCAGGGATAACCGCGACGCTTTCAAAGCTAAACGCGACCGATGAACAGGCCTGGATACAGATAACCATGGAGCCTGTCGGAGACTGGTGGCGAAAGCGCGGTTTAAAATGTCTCCGCATAATCAGTCACGGCCTTTTCGACAATATATTCTGGCTTAGTAAACTGGCAACAAGGATTTATCTGGCGAGAGGGTTTTGGAGGCGCCTGTTTTTAAGCCCTTTGTATTTTATCGCATGGGTATTGCGCGGCTTTAGAACACAGGACATCAGTATGAAAAGTTCTTCAGGTGAAGATCTGGACGAGCAGGTTTCACGCGCGCACGACCGCGAAGATCCTGTTTCGGCAGCTGTCGATAAAGTCACAAGACTTACATTTGACGTGAACATCCGCATCGTCTACATTCCACGGCGTGAAAATCTGGACATGGCTGAAATCAAGCTGAATGAAATCGCGGGCAGTTTCCGCCAATTCGACCTGCCAAACTTAAACTCATTAGGAATAGCGAGAATAAACCAGAACAATTCCCAGATATTAAAGCGCTATCGGCAAAGGCTTGTAGTCTCTCCTATGCTTATAAATGTCGAGGAGCTGGCGACGATTTATCATCTGCCCAATAAAGATGTCGGCACACCAAACGTTTTCTGGGTGACTTCACGCAAACTTGAACCGCCACACAATCTGCCACTGCCCGGGATGGTGCCAGATAATGAATTAACGCTTATCGGCAAAGCCAGTTTTCGCGGGCATCAACAACTTTT
>Ga0315273_10010497_pt1 | contig 11813 bp, 11 predicted proteins | sample YL17G02_0_MG_FD_205753 | JGI IMG/M metagenome (GOLD analysis project Ga0315273, IMG submission 205753) | Sediment microbial communities from Yellowstone Lake, YNP, Wyoming, USA - YL17G02_0 | ecosystem: Environmental > Aquatic > Freshwater > Lake > Sediment | place: USA: Wyoming | collected... | reverse complement strand
GGAAAAAGTTTCCTCCAGAATTCAGAATACTTGGCTACAAACCAGAGCCATGGAAGCTGGAAGATATTGCCAATATAATCGGTTATATGGGTTGGGATCTTGCTAAAGATAATCTGACGTCCGACCTTTTCTATTACCAGCTGGTGCAAAAACTTGGTGTTGAAAAAGCTGCCCGGCTGATACCGGACTGGAATGCTGTTAGCGCAGTAGTGTTCCCCGATTTTAAATTAGATGAAACTTTATTAAAAAATGCCCGGGCATTCATCTCCTCTATGGATACGCTGGAAGCAATGGGGATTGCCTCTTTTTCAGGCAGTAATAACTGGGCTGTAACAGGTAAGAGAAGCGAAACCGGTAAACCTATTCTTTCAAATGATATGCATCTGAGTTTTGGTTCGCCCGGCATCTGGATACAAATGCACCAGGTTATACCGGGAAAACTTAATGTTACAGGTGTAGTTGTTCCGGGTGAACCTTTTGTTGTGGCTGGGCATAATGAAAAAATAGCATGGGGCGAGACAAACCTGATGGTTGATGATATCGATCTTTTTGCTGAAAAGATAAATCCTCAAAACGAAAACCAGTATTATTTCAAAGGAGAGTGGAGAAATATGACAGTGAAAAAGGAAATTATTAAAGTAAAGGGAGGGAAGCAGGATTCGATTATTATTAAATATACTCACCGGGGACCGATAATCTCTGGTTTCAGAGATGTAAAAGGGACATCTCTGAGTATGAGGTGGTCAGGTTATGATTACAGTGATGAACTGAGATCTGTTTGTCTTCTGAACAGAGCAACTGGTTGGGATGATTTCAGATCAGCCATAGGTACTTTCATATCGGCAAGCCAGAATTTTGTTTATGCCGATGTTAATGGGAACATTGGTCTTAATACCGGAGGTGGAATTGCGATCAAAAAAGGGAACGGGACAATAATCAGAAACGGTGAGACAGATGAGTACGACTGGAAAGGATATGTCCCTTTTGAACAACTCCCTAGCAGCTACAATCCTGAAAAAGGCTCTGTGTCATCAGCAAATAACAAGACCGTAATTGAAGGATATCCCTACTATATAAGTTCAAACTTTGAACTACCATACAGAATAAACAGGATAAGACAGATGCTTGACGAAAAGCAGGTTTTTAGTATTGAGGATTTTAAGAGAATGTTGCTTGACCAGCATTCTGACTATGCTGCACTTCTCACACCTTTTATTTTAAAGTTAAACGACAGAAAAAATGAACTTACTCCTGCTGAAACCGGCGCATTAATGACTCTGACGGGGTGGGACTATGACATGAATGCTGGTTTAGTATCTCCATCAGTATTTGAGTTTTTCAGGATAAGTCTCATGAATAATCTGCTTGCCGATGAATTGGGAGACCTTTATGGCCAGTTATTTAAAAAAGCTGGTGAGTACTATATTTATCGTATACTTAAAACAGGTCCTGATGAGTGGGTTGACAATATAAGTACCCCCAAAAAAGAGACCCTGGATGATATTATTTTAAAAAGCTTCAAGGATTGCATAACATCTCTCTCGGAACAATATGGTGAGGACCAGGCAAAATGGCAATGGGGTAATATTCACAAGATCACTATAGAGCATCCATTAAGTTCAGTTAAGATTCTTGACCGCATCTTCGGGCTCAATTCGGATGCATTTGGAATAGGAGGGAGTAATCATACTGTAAGTCCTTATTCTTATGGTGAAGGATTTAAAGTAAATCATGGAGCTTCAGAGCGTCATATCTTTAACACTGCAGACTGGGATGAATCATATACGATTATCCCTACCGGAGAATCAGGAATTCCTGCCAGCGAGTTTTATCTTTCTCAGACAAAGGCATATCTTGAAGGAAAGTTTTACAAAGATTCTTTTTCGGAAAATGCTGTTAAAGCTGCCGCAAAATATACACTTAATCTTAAGCCGGGGAAATAAGCAGCCTCATACTGTCATAACATCCTTTTCTTTCAAAGCCATCACTTTATCAATCTTTGTGTTGAATGAGTGTGTCAGCTCCTGAACCAGATCAACAGCTTCTTTTTCGAGATCTTCAGGCAGTCCGTCTTTAAGTAACTGTTTCAGTTCATCGTTTGCCCATTTCCTGGCATTACGGATACTGATCCTGGCTGTTTCACCTTCGGTTCTTACCTGCTTTACAAGCTGATGTCTTCGTTCTTCTGTGAGTGGAGGTATGTTTATACGGATGACTTCACCATTGTTAACCGGTGTAAGACCAATATTTGCAGCCATAATTGCTTTTTCTATTGTACCAAGCATATTTTTTTCCCAGGGTTGAATGAGAATCGTTTTGGGATCGGGAGTATTGATATTGGAAACCTGGGTCAAAGGTGAGTTAACTCCATAGTAGTCAACTGTAATACCATCCAGAAGAGCAGGATTTGATCTTCCGGCACGAAGGCGGGCAAGTTCATGTTCAAGATGTTCAAGGGCTTTTTCCATTCTTTCCCTGGTCTCTTCTGTGATTAGTTCAATTTCTTCGTTCATATGATTCAGGTTAGAGAGTTGTACAACAAAAATAGTAAAATAGGCGGAATATTAATAAATGCAGGGATCAGTCGATACTGATCCCTACATTACCAGGGTCCCGATCGCTTCTCCATCAATCAATTTTCTAAGATTATCGGGTTTATTCATATCAAAAACCACCAGCGGCATATTATTTTCCCTGAGCATTGTGAAGGCAGTTGAATCCATTACTTTAAGCCTCCTGTTAATCACTTCTTCAAAAGAGATCTTTTCAAATTTTTCAGCATTGCGATCTTTTTCCGGATCGGAAGTATAAACTCCGTCTACCCTTGTCCCCTTAAGCAGGACATCTGCACCAATCTCGACTGCTCTGAGGGCTGCAGCGGTATCAGTAGTAAAGAATGGATTACCTGTACCTCCCGAAAGCATGCATACAGTACTATTCTTCATTGTTTCCAGCACCTTGTCCCTGTTATATAGTTCGCCTACGGGTTCCATTCTTATGGATGTGAATACCCTGGCTTTTGCGCCCAGCCTGGTTATGGCACTCTCAAGAGCGAGACTGTTAATTATTGTTGCCAGCATGCCCATCTGATCGCCTTTTAATCTGTCAAATCCTGATTCTGTTCCGCTCAGACCGCGAAAAATGTTTCCGCCTCCGACCACTATAGCCACTTCGCAACCTTTGTTTAAGACTTCAATGACCTGTTTTGCGTATTCATTTAAAACAGTTTCACTGATTCCATGGGTCCCGGTACCTGAAAGTGACTCCCCACTTAATTTGAGCAAAATTCTTGAATATCGCATTACATTTATAGGTTAAGATTAAAATAAAGAACGCAACGAATTTAATAAAACTGAGGGGAATTTGTCAAGTTTTTTCGAATTTACAAGGAAGTTAATTTGTTTTGCATTATTTTTAATCCAGTTTCTCCTGAAAATCAGAAACTTAAAAAATACTTAAATGGATATTAATAAATATTCAAAATTCATTGACCACAGCCCATTAAAAATGGATGCCTCAGAATCTGAAATAATCAGGTTCTGTAATGAAGCCATCGAACACTCCTTTCATTCAATGGTTGTCTTTCCTTATTATATTGAACTTGCAAAAAAGATAATTAAGAATTCCGATGTAAAACTTGACACCGTAGTCGGTTTCCCCTTCGGGAATGAAATAATTTCAATAAAATCTCAGCAGGCAAGAACTTATCTGGGAATGGGAGCAGATGAAATAGATATGGTGATGAATCTATCTGCTTTCAAAAGTGGCAAGATTGATGAAGTCAAGCATGATATAGACGCTGTTCTGAAAGAGGTCAGACATAAAAATGCGCTTCTGAAAGTAATAATCGAAATTGAACTTTTATCAGAGGAGGAAATTGTCAGAGCATGCAGCATAGTGGCTGAAGTTGGTGCTGATTTTGTCAAGACATCCGTTGGCTTATTAAGAGGCAGTAAACCTGCAACTGTCGAGAAAGTCAAACTTATGTATGATACAGTCTCCCCAAAAGGTTTAAAAGTAAAAGCCAGTGGTGGTATTCATTCCACTGAAATATTTCTTGCAATGATTGAAGCAGGAGCTTCACGTGTAGGAACTTCAAAAGGCATTGAACTGCTTAAAGGATTAAAAGACAACAATCAGGAAATAGATTATTAAAGATTGGATTTGCTGGTGTTTTTCTCGATCTCCTTCCATATGAGAGCACTTGCTCCAAGAATTGCAACAGAACTCTCTTTCAACTCTGAAGGAAGGATTTTAACTTTATTACGGAAGACAGGCATCAGGTAGCGTTCCATACTCTCTTTTGCAGGTTTAAAAATATAATCACCTGCTGCTGCTGCACCTCCGAAAAGAAATATTGCTTCAGGGCTCAGATAGTGAACAGTATCGGCTAAGGTACGGCCAAGAATTTCACCGGTTACCTGGAAGACCTCTTTAGCAATACGATCTCCTTTTTCAGCTGCATCAAAAACAATTTTTGATGACATCTCGCTCATTGGGATTTTTGAAAGTGGGCTTTCTGCATCATTATATTTTGCCAGGAGTTCATAAACAGTACGTTTGATACCTGTAGCAGAGCAATAGGCTTCAAAATGACCACGGCCTCCACAACCGCACAGGCGTCCATCAGGAATAACTGTAACATGTCCGCATTCGCCCGCAAAACCATCCGAGCCGTAAACCAAATCGCCATTGACAATCAGGCCGCTTCCAAGTCCGGTGCCGAGAGTCATCATTGCAAAATTTTTCATCCCCTTTGCACCACCGTAGATCATCTCCCCAAGAGCAGCTGCATTGGCATCATTAGTCAATTTTACAAATTTAAGTTCAGAAAAATTATTCTGTATAAGTGAAGCAAAATTAATAACACCCACAAAAGGCAGATTCGGGGCGTATTCGATAGTTCCACTGTAGTAATTTGCATTTGGCGCACCAATACCAATACCCATAACTTCAATATGAGGATTGATCTTTTTTACCATTTCAATGGCATCTTTAATCTCTACAGTAAGATCGCTGACGTATTTGCTCACTATTGCGTCAGACACCGACTGAGTCATACCGGGATTTTCCATTTTCTGCGGAGTTGGCATCTGTGGTTTTCTTTCATACAGCACATGTCCTTCGCTATCAACTACTCCGATTGCGGTATTTGTTCCACCAATATCAATTCCAATTGATACCCTTTTCATTTTTATAATTTTTAAATATTAATTAAATAATATTCAATTCAGGTTATCTGATTTTGCTTCCCTTTAATGCAAAGAAGACAATGTAGACATAAGATACAAGAGGCACCAGCAACGCAGCACGAACGCTTATACTGTCAGTTAAATAACCCATTACTAACGGAATAACTGATCCACCTACGATCATTGTATTGATAATCCCTGAAGCCATTGGCATCTCAAACCTGTCAAGATCTTTAACTCCTAATGCAAAAATATTCGGGAACATAATAGAGTTAAAGAAACCTACTGAAAGAAGCGCCCAGATACCTACATTGGCACCAAGGACTGTTGAAGAAAATACTAATACTGCCGCTATAGAACCAAATACACCAAGTGCAATGTTTGTTTTCCCTTTTGAGAAGTACATTGCCATGTAATTAACGATAGCAATACCTAAGAATATCAGACCATTAAGAGGTGAAGAATTGAAAACAAAAATACCTTCTTTTATCTGGCAGCTTGTTACTAACCAGCCTACAAAGAATGCCAGTATAATTACGGCGCCGGAGTACATAAATTTCTTCTGGCTCTCCATAGCGCTAAGATTAATAGACCCAAGGAAACGACCAACCATTGCACCTCCCCAATACATCGCAGCTAACTTGGCAGCTTCCCCAATCATCATTCCACTCTGTTTAAGATACGGAACTACAGCTGTCGAAATACCAACTTCGGCGCCAACATAAAAGAAAATTGCCAGAGCTCCCAATAATACATGTGTGTGCTTCCATATGCTCTTCCTGCCAACTACTTCCTCCCCACCGATTATTTCCGGCAGTTTCATAAAAAAGATAGCAACCGCAATCAAAACAACGATTGAACCAATTATAAGGAATGGAACCTGTACCGCTGTAGGTCCCATTGCAATGGCTGCAGGTGTAAGTACGAGAAGTCCAACGATAAAAGGAGCGACGGTAGTAGCCAATCCATTTAATGCCTGAGCCAGATTAAGCCTTGATGAAGCAGTCTCTTCTGAACCCAGTGCAGCAACATAAGGATTTGCAGCAGTCTGAAGAAAAACTACTCCGGTTGCCATCACAAAAACTGCACCAAGGAATAGTGCATATGAAGGTACAGCCACAGCAGGATAGAATAAAAAGCTACCTATTCCTATAAGGAGTAAACCGATTATAACCCCCATTTTATAGCCTGTTTTCTTAATAATTTTTCCGCATATAAACGAAAATACAAAGTATGCGAAAAAGAATACTCCATTAACAAGATTTGCCATGAAGCTGCTCAGGTGAAAGGTCGCCTGAACCTGATCTTTTAATGCAATGTTGAAATTGGTAATGAATCCGAAAATAAAAAAGATCATTAACATCAGGGTCATTCCCATCCGCAAATTGCTATTTGATTGTTCTTTCATTTAGTTAGATTTTTTTTGTTATGGATAAGTAATTTACTTTATTATTTGTAATGAACAAATATATAAAACTAATTGTATTAAACTAATGCAATAACATTGCGTTTTGAAAAAAACCCAAAAAAAGATGGCGCCCTGGAGCGCCATCTTGATATTGAAATATGAACCTGTGTATTATAAGTTAAGCGTGAAGCGTTTAAATTCTGTTACTGTAAGCTCTTTATTTACAGACTGAAGATACTGTCTGATGGTCATCTTGTTATCTTTCACAAAATCCTGATTAAGAAGGGTGCTTTCCTTAAAGAATTTAGAGAGTTTACCCTGTGCAATTTTCTCAAGCATATCCTCTGGCTTTCCATCACGTCTTGCCTGCTCTTTCCCGATTTCAATTTCCTGGGCAATAACAGATTCCGGAACAAAATCTTTATCAATTGCAACCGGGTTCATTGCAGCGATCTGCATAGCTACATCTTTATAAACCTGAGCATCCACTCCTGCATTTGTGAAACCGACCAGAGTGGCAAGTCTGTTACCAGGATGAATATATGCCTGAACATAGGCAGCTTCGATTTTCTCAAAATATGAAAGATCAAGCTTCTCGCCAATAATACCAACATACTCAACAACTTTTTCACCAACTTTTCCACCATCCATCGGGAGTGATTTGAGTTCGTCAAGATTTGCAGGTGTTTTTGTAACTGCAATGTCGAGTATTTTGTTAGCCAGAGCCATAAAATCAGCGTTCTTTGCAACAAAGTCAGTTTCGCTGTTCAGTACCATTATTGCTCCGGTCTTTCCGTCAGAAGAAACTTTTGACAGAACAACTCCTTCAGAGGCCTCTTTGTCGGCACGTTTATTTGCAACTGCCTGTCCTTTTTTACGTATTATTTCAATTGCTTTGTCAAAGTTGCCATCGCTTTCTTCGAGAGCTTTTTTACAATCCATCATCCCGGCCAAAGTAACCCTTCTTAATTTGGCAACATCAGCAGCATTAATAGCAGCCATAGTAATATCTTTATAAGTTATAATTATTATTTTCTACAATTCTTCTTCAGTCTCGTTGATTACCTTTAGGATATCTTCATCTTCTTCTGATTCGTCTGCCAGAATGATATCATCATCAACTTCGACCTCTTCCTCTTCTTCAACGATTGCTTCAATAATAGCAGCAGGAATATCTTTTGTTTCAAGTTCTCTCCTCATCACTTTTTTGTCTTTCAGCTGAGGCTCCTTGTCTTTTTCAATTTTTCTTTCATTAAGACCTTCTTCAATTGCCTGGCAAAGGATTCCGATTATTAATGAAATGGATTTCGAAGCATCGTCATTTGCAGGGATCGGGAATTCGATATCGGAGGGGTCTGAATTTGTATCAACCATCGCAAAAACCGGAATTCCCAGTCTTTTTGCTTCTCTGACAGCAATATGTTCTTTAGAAACATCCACGATAAATAGTGCGGAAGGAAGTCTTGTAAGGTCTATTATACTTCCGAGAGTTTTTTCAAGTTTGGCTCTCTGCCTGGTAACCTGTAATCTCTCACGTTTTGAAAGATTCAAAAAGGTTCCGTCTGTAGCCATTTTGTCGATAGACGACATTTTTTTAACAGCCTTACGGATTGTGGGGAAGTTGGTAAGCATGCCACCCGGCCACCGCTCCGTTACATAAGGCATATTAACCGCCTTTACTTTTTCGGCTACAATCTCTTTTGCCTGTTTTTTTGTTGCAACAAACAGTACTTTCTTACCTGATTTGGCAATATGTTTCATTGCTGAAGCTGCCTCATCAATTTTTACAACTGTTTTCTCAAGATCGATGATGTGAATACCGTTACGCTCCATAAATATATAGGGAGCCATAGCCGGATTCCATTTTCTTTTAAGGTGTCCGAAATGCACACCGGCATCAAGCAGTTCTTTGAAATTTGTTCTTGGCATTTTTTGTTTTTTTAAGTTTACATTCTTTCAATCAATTGCAGAGTAGTTCCGCTTGCGGAAGTCTTTACAATTTAGATACTAAACTTGCATCTATAACGACTGACATTTCAATTTCTAACGTTTACTGAACTGGAATCTCCTGCGGGCTTTTGGCTGACCCGGTTTCTTCCTTTCAACTTCACGCGGATCGCGTGTGACAAACCCTTCAGCTTTAAGCTTTGATTTGCATTCAGCATCAATCATGATCAGGGCTCTTGTTATTCCAAGACGGAGAGCTTCAGCCTGTCCTTTTACACCACCACCATCGAGATTGACATTAATATCATACCTGTCAGCAACATTTAAAAGAACCAGCGGCTGGGTCACTACATACTGAAGTGTTTCCGCTCCGAAATATTCTTTATAATCCCTGCCGTTAACAGTAATTTTACCTTTGCCATCGCTTAAATATACGCGGGCTACAGCTGCCTTCCTTCTTCCAAGAGCATTGATGGTTTCCATATCTTTTGCTTAATATTTTTTAAAGATCAATTTTTTCAGGTTTCTGTGCTTCGTGAGGATGTTCTGTTCCTGCATAGACATGCAAGTTTCTGTAAAGTGCACTCCCGAGCCTGTTTTTAGGCAGCATACCCTTCACGGCTTTCTCAACCAAAGCGATGGGATTCTTTTTCATCAGAGCCTCGGCAGTCGTGAATCGCTGACCTCCGGGATAACCTGTATGCCGGACATATACTTTGTCCGACCATTTTTCGCCTGTCAGATCGATTTTTTCTGCATTGATAACAATTACGTTGTCACCACAATCAACATGAGGAGTGAAGTTGGTTTTATGCTTCCCTCTGAGCATCGAGGCAGCAACTGATGCAAGTCTGCCAAGTACCTTGCTTTCGGCATCAATAATTACCCACTCCTTGTTTACAGTAGCTTTGTTTGCTGAAACTGTTTTATAGCTTAAGGTGTTCACTTGTTATTATTTTTTAAATTGATACACTTATATTTAATCCAATTGGCCCATAATTTTGAGGTCTGCAAAAATACAACATATTTCCTAAAAAAAAAGAAATCAGTATAGATTTTATTTTTGTTACGCAAAACTAGGTTAATTTTGCTACATGGAATCAAGAAATTAGTTATTGATTTTCTTCGTTTACCCCGGCCCCAAGGGGGGCGAAGAACCGAGCACGAAGTGCGAGCCCGACGTAGTCAAAATCAATTTACTCCCCCCCGGGGATGGGGTAAATAAATTGATTTTCGAGCGATTTGGTAAGTGGCGCTGAATATTTTCTTAATTTACAATAATAGTCTAATAAGTATGAAAAATGATAAATTATTTCTCCTCAGAGCAATCGAAATTGCTACAGAGGGTATTTATAACGGAGGAGGACCTTTTGGTGCTGTCATAACAAAGGGCAGTAAAATTATTTCTGAAGCTTTTAACAGAGTAGTTCTGGATAACGATCCGACAGCTCATGCTGAAATAATTGCCATCCGTCAGGCATCTTCCGTTCTTCATTCTCACGAATTGGATGACTGTACTCTTTATTCTTCCTGTGAACCTTGCCCTATGTGCCTCGGAGCAATCTACTGGTCAGGAATAATGAAGGTAGTATACTCATGTGACCGGACCGATGCTGAACAGGCCGGATTCAGCGATAAACTGATATATAATGAGATTATTCTTGATACTTCAAAAAGAAAAATTTCCTTTATCCGGTTAAATGATTCAGGTGGCAAAGAAGTTTTTAAGAAATGGGACAAGCTGGAAGATAAAATTTCTTACTGATAAAATGGATTCTGTGGAAAGATTATCAAGAGATTTTTATTTAAGGGATGTACTTGTTGTGGCCCCGGCACTTCCTGGCAAGAATATGGTTATCAGATTACATGATGGATCTTTAGGCAGATTCATGGTTACTGAAGTTGAAGCTTACCGTGGGATCGAAGACAGAGCATGTCATGCTTGTAAAGGCAGAACTGCCAGGACCGAAATTATGTTTCATGAAGGAGGCAGGTTGTATATCTATCTTATTTACGGAATGTACTGGATGATGAATATTGTTACTGGTGAAATAGACAATCCCCAGGCAGTCCTTATAAGGGGCGTTGAAGATTGGCCCGGACCAGGAAGATTAACCAGATCTCTGGGAATCGACAAATCATTTTATGGAGAGGATCTTGTACTCTCTGACAGGATATGGTTAGAGGATGCCGGGACTGATTTTTCCGTTAAAAGTGGCCCGAGGATTGGAATAGATTATGCCGGCGAATACTGGAAGAGCCGGCCATGGAGATACTATCTTTAGAATGATGCGGCGACTGATTCCCTCGCCTTTTCGGCCCCCCAACCCCCCTAAAGGGGGGCTAATTCCGTTACATTTAAAGGAATTCCCGTCAAAAACGAGGATTAACCCCCCTTTAGGGGGGCAGGGGGGCGACAACAAGACAGCGGGCAATCCATGTTAAATAGATGTTAAATAGAATTGTCGTTAGATGCATATTATTTTTTTTTACGTTCTTTGCTTTGTTAATAATTCAAAAACAAATCATTTATGGATTCAATCTGGAGCAATTATCGTCGGTGGAATAACCTTACCGGATGGTTTGTATTTATCGTTTCAACTATAGTCTACCTGCTTACTCTTGAACCAACTGTAAGCTTCTGGGATTGCGGTGAATTTATTCTTGCTGCATTTAAGCTTCAGGTTGGACATCCTCCCGGTGCTCCGCTTTTTCTTATGATGGGAAGAATAGCAACTCTTTTTGCAGGAAACGACACTACCAAAGTTGCTGTAATGGTAAACGCTCTGTCGGCTCTGTGCAGCGGTTTCGCTATAATGTTCCTCTTCTGGACAATTACTCACCTTGTCCGGAAAGTTTTTGTAAACGGTAAAACTGTTGAATCAACACATGTTCCAGCTATCATCGGCAGTGGATTATTAGGAGCGCTGGCTTTTACGTTTTCAGATACATTCTGGTTTTCGGCTGTTGAAGGCGAGCTTTATGCACTCTCTTCACTTATCATTGCACTTGTCTTCTGGGGAATGCTGAAATGGGAAGAAGAAGCAGATAAAACCTATTCAGGAAGATGGATAATTCTGATTTCCTATATAATGGGACTGGGACTAGGTATTCACCGTCTTAATCTGTTGATTATTCCCGTGCTTATTTTCGTTTTCTACTTCAAAAAATATGAAGTCACAACAAAAGGATTGATTAAGACAATCCTGGTTTCATTGGTTCTCCTCTGGTTGATGGTTTTCGTTATAATGCCTGGAGTTCCACAG
>Ga0315273_10010496_pt1 | contig 11814 bp, 13 predicted proteins | sample YL17G02_0_MG_FD_205753 | JGI IMG/M metagenome (GOLD analysis project Ga0315273, IMG submission 205753) | Sediment microbial communities from Yellowstone Lake, YNP, Wyoming, USA - YL17G02_0 | ecosystem: Environmental > Aquatic > Freshwater > Lake > Sediment | place: USA: Wyoming | collected... | reverse complement strand
CAAGGGATCGCGGCGAGGAGCCGGGCGTGAAGTCCGTCCAGATCGAGAAGGACCGCTACGTCGACTCGGTCCTCCTCATGGCGATCTCCCGCGACCTCAAGACCCTCCCGGGCGTGAGGGACGCGGTCGTCGTCCTCGCCACCCCGGCGAACAAGGAGGCCCTCGCCCGGACCGGTTTTGTCTCGCCGGAGCTCGACCGGGCCGGGCCGAACGACCTCGCCATCGCCCTCGACGCAGAGAACGGCGCCGCGCTCGAGGCCGCCCGCGCCAAGACAAAGGAGCTCCTCTCGCGAAAGAGCGAGGCCCCGGCGCAGGAGGGCCGACCCCGGCCCGCTACCCTTGAACAAGCGATCCGGCTCTACCCGGAGTCAAACCTCGCCCTCATCTCCGTCCCGGGCGCCTACGCCGCGCGCGAGGCACGGCTCGCTCTCAAGAAGGGCCTTCACGTCTTCCTCTTCTCAGACAACGTCTCCCTCGAAGACGAGATCGCGTTGAAGGACGAGGCCGTCTCGCGAGGCCTTCTCCTCATGGGCCCGGGCTGCGGCACCGCGATCGTCGCCGGGAAGCCCCTGGGCTTTGCGAACGTCGTGCGCCGCGGAAGGATCGGGATCGTCGGCGCCTCGGGAACGGGGATCCAGGAGGTCTCCTCGCTCATCGACCGGTTCGGAGGCGGCGTGTCGCACGCCCTGGGGACCGGGGGAAGGGACCTCTCCGATTCGGTCGCGGGGAGGATGGCCCTCTTCTGTCTCGGCGTCTTGGGAGAGGACGACGGGACCGACGTCCTGGTCCTCATCTCCAAGCGCCCGGCCCCTGCGGTCGCCGAACGCGTTCTCGCCGCGCTCGAAGCGATCTCAAAGCCGTCGGTCGTCCGCTTCATCGGTGACGGCGAGAGACCCGTTCGCGGGCGAACCACGTTTGCCGAATCGCTCGCCGACGCGGCGCGACTCGCCTGCAACCAGGCCGGCGTCTCCACCATGCTCTTGGGACGGACGGAGAAGGGACTCGACCGGATCGCCTCGCAGGAAGCCGCCCTTCTCCGGAAAGAGCAGACCCTCCTCCGTGGTTACTTCTGCGGCGGGACCCTTGCCCAGGAGGCCTGGCAGATCCTGGAGAGCGCCAAAGAGAGGGTGTTCTCAAACGTCGCGGGAAGCCCCGACCTTGCGATCGAGGACGAGGACGGGATCGAGGGACACGTCCTCCTCGACCTGGGAGCAGACCGATTCACTCGCGGCAAACCTCATCCGATGATCGAGCCCTCTCTGCGCGACGAGCGGGTCGCGCGCGCGGGAGAGGATCCCCGCGTTGCCCTCGTCCTCGCCGACCTCGTCCTGGGCCACGGAGCGCATCCCGACCCAGCAAGGGGACTCGTGGACGCGGCTCTTGAGGCGAAGAGAACGTCGCGCCAGCACGGAGGGGGCCTCGCCGTCGTCGCCTCGATCACCGGGACCGAGGCCGACCCGCAGGGCTACTCGCGCCAGAAGAAGACGCTCGAAGAGGCGGGGGTGTGGGTGGCGGAGACGAACGAGGAGGCGGCGCGCCTGGCCGCGGCGATCCTCCAGGAGATCGCAAGGAGGCGGGGATGACGAGCCGGCCATCCGCCAAACGATCTCTCGTCCGCTCGCTCCTCGAGGAGGGGCCGCGCGTCCTCTGCGTCGGTCTCGAGGGGTTCGCCCAGGCGCTGCGCGCGTCCGGGGCGGACGTCGTCTCGCTTGACTGGCGGCTACCAGCCGGCGGCGACGTCGACCTCGCCTCCCTCCTCGACGCGCTCAAGGACGAAGAGACCGGCGACTGGCGCGAGCCGATCCGCTCGGCGAACACCGAGGCCGTCCGCCGCCTCCTCTCGGCGCGACCGATCGTGAAGGGAATCGGGACGGCGCTCGACGTCATCCCAGGGATGCGGAAGGACCTCCTCCTCCATGCCGGACCGCCGGTGACCTGGGAGCGCATGTGCGGCCCGATGCAGGGAGCCGTGATCGGAGGGCTTCTCTTTGAAGGCCTCGCCAAGACCGCAAAGGAGGCCGAGAGGCTCGCCGCGTCCGGCAAGGTCGCCTTCGAGCCCTGTCACCACCACGGCGCGGTCGGCCCGATGGCCGGAGTCACGACCGCCTCGATGCCCGTGTGGATCGTGGAGAACGAGGCGTTCGGGAATCGCTCCTTTTCCACCCTGAACGAGGGGCTGGGGAAGGTCCTCCGCTACGGCGCGTACTCAGGCGAGGTGATCGAGCGGCTGCGCTGGATGCGCGAGAGTCTCGCGCCGGCCTTGGGAAGGGCGCTCGAGGCGCGCGGAGGCCTGGACCTGCGGACCCTGATCGCCCAGGCCCTCCAGATGGGCGACGAGGGCCACAACCGCAACCGCGCCGGGACCTCGCTCCTCATCCGAGAGCTGGCACCGCACCTCGTCGAGCTCGAACTCCCTGCCAAGGAGCTGCGACGGATCTTGGAGTTCCTGAACGGAAACGACCACTTCTTCTTGAACCTCTCCATGGCCGCGGCCAAGGCCTCGCTCGACCCGTGTGCCGGAATCCCGAATAGCTCGATGGTCACCGTGATGAGCCGGAATGGGACCGACTTTGGGATCTGGATCTCTGGCTTGGGCGATCGGTGGTTCACGGCTCCCTCCCCGAAGGTCGACGGGCTCTACCTCCCGGGCTTCTCGGAGAAGGACGCAGCCCTCGACATGGGAGACTCCGCGATCACAGAGACGGCAGGAGTCGGCGGCTTTGCCATGGCCGCGGCCCCGGCGATCGTCCAGTTCGTGGGAGGAACGGCTTCCATGGCCCTGGAAATCACGCGGCGCATGCGGGAGATCACCCTGGCCGAGAGCGAGGCCTACCGGATTCCGGCCCTCGACTTCGCAGGAACCCCGACCGGGATCGACCTCCTCAAGGTCGTCGAGACGGGCGTCCTCCCCACGATCAACACTGGAATCGCCCACAAGGACGCTGGAGTGGGGATGGTCGGCGCCGGCCTTGTCTCCCCGCCGATCTCCCTCTTCCTCGACGCCGCCCGCACCCTGGTCAAGTCGTTGGATGGCAGCGTGCACACGGAGCCCGCCCCATGACCGCTCTACGCGCCACGTGCCCCGCGCTGCTTTTTCGAACCCCGCACCCCGAACACCGAACGCCTTTCCTCTTCCCACAAGCCACATGCCACGTGCTACGTGCTGTTTCTCGAACTCCGAACCCCGAACCACGAACCCCGAACGCCCTTCGGCTCCCCACGCGCCACATGCCACGCGCCACTGGCTACAAGCAAGAATAAGGAGATAGATCCATGAAGATCCTAGACCTTACGATTCCTTTCGGGGTTGCGACCCCGCCCTGGCCGACCTACGAGCCTTTGCAGCTCAAGTACTTCAAGCGCCTCGCTCCCAACGGCGCGAACGGCCAGCTCTTGACCCACTCCAACCACGTGGGGACCCACCTCGACGGCGAGATCCACTTCCACACGCCGGGGAAGGACATCGCGTCACTCGACTTCGACTACCTCGTGCACGAGGGCGTCGTGGTCGACCTTTCCGACGTCTGTGGAGACTACGACGTCTACACCTCGCAGATGGTGGAGGAGCGGGTTGAGGTGAAGGAAGGCGACATCCTCGTCATCCACACGGGCTTCCACCACTACGGCTGGGACCAGCCGACCGCGGACGAGATCCGCTACATGGTCAAGCACCCCGGCCCGGACCGCGAGTTCGCGTTGTGGTGCCGGAGGAAGAAGATCCGCTGGATCGGGGTCGACTGCGGCTCGGCCGACCACCCGATGAACACGATCATCCGCGACTGGATGCCCCGCCAGACGCGCGAAGCCGACGCCCACTTCCGCGAAAAGTACGGGAAGCCCCTCGCCGAGTTCTTCGACGACTCCAAGTACCAGCTTATGCACCTTGAGCTCTTCAACCACGGGATCATCCACGCCGAGTGCCTCGGCGGCGACATCGACCTTCTCCTGAACGAGCGGGTAGAGATCGGCTGCTTCCCGTGGCGATTCGTGGACGGCGAAAGCTCGATATCCCGCATCGTCGCCTTCCTCGACGACAAGACCTACGCCGCGAAGACGAAGGAAAAGGCGACCTGCGCCCTCACCAAGTTCGGCGACGTCGCCGGAGCGGAGAACCCCACTCTGCATGGACGGGCGAGGAAGAAAGGCCGCCGCGGCTGACCTGCAGACTCTGCGCGGGCCGAGGAGGCAGCATGAAGACGCATAGGGAGTACGTCAGGAAGACGTGCGCGGACAAGAGCTTCGCGCTGGACTACGAGTCCGCGAGACAGCAGATCCGGATTGCCCACGGGATCCGCGCAGCGCGTGAAGACCGTGGGCTGACGCAGCGGGCGGTCGCCGAGGCAGCTGGCGCCACCCAGCAGATGGTCTCCCGCATCGAGAATGCCTCCGCGGGGAACATGCCCCACAGCACCATTTGCGAGGTTGCAGCCGCCCTGGAAATGGATGTCCGCCTGCTCCCCAAGCGAACGACGATTGAGCGTGCAACCGGTCGCCTCTGCCCGTAGCGAGCGCGGCTCGGTCTGTGTCGGGCGGGATGCGTGCGACTGGCCAACCGCCGCTGATCGCTCGGGCCGCGTCGGAGGCACTTTCCGCGGCGGGGTCAACGCGGTCTTCGGCTTCGAGGCCCTCGTTTGCCTTCAGTCCCCGAGCGTCCCCATCCACCCTTGGGCCCTTGTCGCCAAGCTCCCGTGGCAGGAGCTCGGAGGGTTGTTCAGCGTTCGAATGCCCAATAGCTCTCGGAGTACCGCGAGGCAGACGCCTGCCAGGTGGGCCGAAGGGCACGACGAGCGCTTGCACGTCAAGATCTGACCCCACGGTTCCTGACTTCGATTATAGAGATAGGTGACCTGGGCGAGCCCTGGCCCCGCCGGGATACAAAGCAGCGCGCTCCATTTCGCAGTCCGTCGCAGACTCCTCAGCACCTAGTCCTTCCCGAGGCCTAGCCGTGCTTCCAAGAGCCTGAGCGACCGCCGCTTCAGGCGGGTCCGTAGGCGTCCTGCGAACTCCATTGCGGTGACAAGAAGAGTGACAACGGGGCCGAGCACCGTAGCCCAGAAGAATGCTGGCGTCCAATGATCCGAAGACGGCCCAAGCCTCTGGTTGGCAAGGAAGGCCGCCACGCCGCAGACTGCAAGGCCCAGAAGGGAGACGAAGGCGACTTGCAGGCTTGCCCTCCTCGAGGCCTGCGCCTCAATCGCCTTCCGTACCCGGGCAAGTTGTTTCTTCGCCACCGTGCTGCGTTGGCCATCGTCACCCACTGCGGCGTCGGCAGCCTCGATTCGAGCGATCGCAGCCTCGAGCTCTGCTTTCAGCTGATCACTGAAGACCGGTTTTGCAACCGCGACGTGAACGACGGCGAACCACGCAACGTAGTCCGGTCGGTACTCGCCGGGTTCAAGCCTCTTGGGGTCGATGCCATCAGCGTAATCCGTGATCCACTCCGAGAGCGCTTTGACGTACTGGGTGATCAGATCAGGCCTAACGAGCCCGCAGAGCCAGAATGTGCTATTGACGCTGCAGATGTCTTGGATCTTCGGTTCGCGAGCCAGGGGTTCCGCAGGGTCTATCCGCTGCACAGACCGGGCGAGCAGATCTAGTGCTCTCCTCCTATCTTCTGGTCGCACGAGCTGCTCGGCGGCCACCGCCAACGCGTCGGAGACAAAGGGATCGTCACAGCAGAACTCGCCCCACCCATCCACTACCGAAAAGGTGCTCTCCAGTCCCTCAACACCCAGCCGGAGCATCGCCCGCACTTGCCCCTCTCCGGCCTTTGCTCGGCCCAGAAACGCCTTGCCCGGGAGGTAGCGCTTTGGAATGGGAGCGCTTTTGATCTGGGAATGGTAGCGCGAGAGCGCTAGCAGAGCTTCCTTCGTTGCTGCCCAGTCGAAGGAGAGGAGGCGACCGAAGCCATGCCGCAACAAGTGGCTGAGGGAGTCGCTCCCCATGTTCTTGACTACCGCTTCGCGCATCCCCCCTGAGCCCTCAATGATGCGCTCTGCGACCCACGTCGGAACCGTGGGCCAGCCAATGCGCCTTCTGATGTGGTATGTGGCTCGTGCTTGTGCCACAACTGGAATGATGTCCGATGAGTCTGTTGCAGCCTCACTCAGCCATGCAACCGCTTGCGCGATCCGCTCTTCGAGCTCAGGGAAGGTTTCGAAGGCTTCACCTGCAATGTAGAGCTCGCGGTATTCGAGCAGTGCTAGCAAGGATGCGCCCGTGCACTTCACCGGCTCGATGCCTCCGTCATCCGCGGAGAACCAGCACGCGCTGTCCTCTACGATGTATGCAGCGTCAAGGAGGAAGCGAATGGATTCGTGGAGTGCCTTGCGCGCTCCGTCGGCTCCCTGTGCGTCCCCTTGTGCCGCGAACGCTGCGTACGCAGTCGCAAGCGCCCAGGATGCTCAGGCTGTGAAGAACACCTGGTGTGGGCGTAGCTCGTCGTGCTCACCAGAGGCCCCAGGTCCCCATAAATGCCCGTACGTCGCCAGCAAACTCACGAGGGCCCGGTGCGCATTGCTGGTGAGCCGCTTCTCACCTGGCCACATCGGTTCCTCCCGACGTCGCACAGGAAATGAACCGCTCGGCGCTGAAGCTTGACAGTCTCTCCAGTTCGCGGTCGTCACGCCCGCGCACAAATGCAATGGCTAGGACGTTCCATCTCTGATAGTCCATTACCCTCAACTCGGCTACGTCTCCCAACGCGGCTTTGATGCCATCCCAGTCAATGGCTCGGATTGCCTGGGGAGACACGGACGGCGGCCGGTAGATCACCACAAACGCCATCGGGCTGCCGCCAGGAGAACGCCACTTCGGCTTCTCGTCTAGGAAGAAGCAGGAATAGGGGTTCACGCCATGGACGTACCACGCGAGATCGGTCGTGCACCAGCCGGAGAACCTAAGTGGATTCACCTCTATGGGGACAAGTGCTCCACCCGCAGTGAGGCGCGCCTCCGCGTGAACCGGGAAGTCCCTGACTGCATGAACCTCCGCCAACCGAGAGAGAAGCGCCTCGAATGCGGGTTGCAGGCGCCGAACAATCGCTGCCGATGAGTAGTAGAGGTTATGGCTCACGTCCTCGGCGCTAGAGAAGAAGTGTCGAAACACGTTCACGATAACTGGGAGCCCGCGTGCGTCGTAGTATGCGTCGGCGGCGTACTCATCTCCCTCAACGTAGCGCTCCACCAGAATGCGCGAGGGATCCACAACACTCGCTGGGAACCCCATCCCGTGCTCCTGTGCAAGACGGAGATCGTCCAGTTCAGCCAGGGACTCCCGCAGTCTTGGGACCCATTGGTCGTGCGAGTGAATCACACGGACGCCGACGCTGAAGAAACCCACTGCCGGCTTGACGACCACTGGATAGCCGAGTGGAGAGGCGCCAAGGCGGGATGCTCTCGCCCGCGTCAGAGTCACGAATGGAACCTCTGGGTATTCTTCGGCCAGCCCTCTTCGAAGAGATGCTTTGTCCTTGAAGAAGGCTACTGTCGACCTGAAGGGTCTGGTCCCGCGTTCCTGGACAAGAGCAAGCGCGTTCTCGGAGTTGCAGTACACCCGTTGTCCTCGCGTCCCGAGGTGAAGCAACTCCACACTGGGTGCGTATCGCCTGCCCGCGAGAGCCAGCTCGCGCTCCGCCCACTTGCTTGCCGCAACTAGACGCACATCCAGCCGCTCGAGCGCATCCATCATGAAGCACGACATGTATGGCTCCGCAAGCAGAGCCGTCCGTCTACACATGCTACGCCTCCGCGAGAGATGTCCTTTTCCGACTGATTGTAGCAGCCTCTGACCATCTTGTGAAAGCTCGCCCCCACGCTGCAGCCGCACGGCGCGGCTGACTACTGCCGCAGGTGCGGTCAGCAGGGCGCGTATCCTATGCCTCGTGCCCGCCTCGGCGAGCGCGTCAGGGCCGGAGCCCAGCCGCCACGATTGGGGTCGTGACGAGGATGTCGTAGGACTGGTCGACCTTCGCCGAGAGGACGATGGCCAGGTTCATCTCCGCCTCCACAGACACCCTTGCCTTTCCAAGGTCGAAGACTGCGTCCGTGAGATACGGGGCCTGCGGGTTCGCATCGACGGCCTTCACCGCTGCCGCACCGTGCCGGCACTCGCCGACCGCGTCGTCCGCGTCCGGCATTGGTCGAGCGTGCATCGGAGTTCTGGGGACATGCCACCGATCTCAAGCGGCACGCGGGGGACCGGATTCCGGGGACATCTCTGAAAGGCTTTATCCCCTTGACACACTGACCGATTCGTGCTAGACTCAGAACACAAGGAGGCTAGCATGAACATCATCGACCTTCAAAAGCGGTTCTCTACCCAGCACAAGTGCGGGGAGTTCCTTCGCCAAATGCGCTGGCCCAAGGGCGTTGCCTGCCCGAAGTGCGGGGCATCCCGCCCATATTGGATCTCTACCCGGAAGATCTGGCGCTGCCGAGAGTGTTCCTATGAGTTCTCCGTCACGACGGGCACCATCTTTCACCGCTCGCGGACTCCCCTCCAGAAGTGGTACGTCGCTATCTGGATGATGGTGAACGCCAAGAAGGGCGTATCCGCGAAGGATCTTGAGCGCGCCCTGGACGTGACCTACAAGACAGCTTGGCGCATGGCAATGCAGGTTCGCAAGGCTATGAAGCCGGGCTATGGCTTTGAAGACAAGCTTGCAGGCGTCGTCGAGATGGACGATGCGTACATCGGCGGAAAGAGCACTGGCGGCAAGTGCGGTCGTGGTGCCCCCGGCAAGACGACCGTGATCGGGCTCAAGGAGCGAGACGGCAACGTGGTTGCCATGGTAGTTCCCGATCTCAAGGCCAGCACGATCCGCCAGGTGTTGAACGAGAACGTCTACCTTGACGCCGAACTCCTCGTAACGGACGAACTCCCGAGTTACAGGCCTGCCGCCAAGGGGCGAACCCATGCCATCGTTACGCATTCCCAGGCGTTCGTGAACGGGAATGTGCATGTGATGGGTGTCGAGTCCTTCTGGTCGCTCTTCAAGCGGGCGATCATTGGGGGCTACCACCGCGTGTCCGCAAAGTATCTCCAAGCCTACTTGAACGAGTTTGTTTTCCGGTTCAACAACCGCCATAATCCCGACATCTTCGATCTTGTCTTCTCTAGGTGCGCGATCTGATCAACCGACCAGCCTTGCCACTCTTCTCTTGGTAGACGTAGGGGCAGGCAGACTTGACCACGCCCAGGGTGTGCCCGGTTGTGTGCAGGATCGATCCCTTGTGCGATCCTGATCTCTTCTTGACCTGAGGCTCCCCGATTGGTTTCCGACAACGAACGGAGACGCGCTGCCCTCTTACCGCATGGCCCTTCTCGCAGAAGGATGTGGACACGACCCTGGTTCTTGGCGACGAGAGTCCTTCAACCACAGCGACAATCCCGTCGTCAAGCATGCACCTATACGGGAGATTTCCCGGAGATTCATGTTCTGGGAAGCCGGGATTGTGCTTGCTCGCCTGGCAACTAGCCTTCATTGCCTCGACGGCATCACCTTCCAGAACGTGGTAGACTAGGCCTGTCATGGATCGTGACCTGTCCGGCGCTAGCCAAACGCGATAGAACGCGTTCCGCCTGCTCCTCGGGCACCGAAAACATGGCCGCTATTTCATTTGGGTATAGAGCAATCCTACATTCTCTCAGCATACAGCCGATTCCCTTTCCAAGAGAATCATCATCACCATTATCTCGAACGGAGAATTTCCTTGCTATCGCCTCGAACTCTTTCTTCGACAGTTGGCCCGACACATAGGAGTTGTAGTAGCCAGAGAAGTCAAAATAGCGCTTGAATCCGGACGCGACATCAACGAGGGTCTCACGCAGAAGTTGGCATTCATTGCCCAGCATCAGTGCCTCCTGCCAGTCAATGAGAAACCATTGAGCGTCGTGCTCCTGTGAGGACTCCCTGCCAACGGCCTGGTAGGATGTCGCCAGAGGGGTAACGGGGACCGTTGTCAATCTCCCAGTACCCACAGATTCTGTTTCCGTATGGAAATGGAGGTGGCTCATCGCTTCCTTGGTTTTTCTGGAGGACTAGCCTTGTCCGCCAGACCAATGAGGAACTGCCCAACGGCCCTGGCAATGTCGGGGCGCAACACAACCCCAACCTGCGCCTCCCTATGGAATGGCTGCGGAGAGGGGAATCGACGTTCATCGACCTGCTTCTCGCCAACCACGTCAATCTCCATTCTTTCGGGATCAGCCCGTCGCTCGACGTAGAGATCGAATACGACCTCGCGATTCGCCGATACTCCTCCCCACGCACCTGTGGCCGCAATGACTTTGTACCCTGCCGCACGGGAGAAGACGACTTCGACCGTGTCCTTCTTTGAGCGTTGAGGCGACATGGTCGCACCTCCTCTAGAGGAGGATACCGGATGTCTTCATGAGAGGCAAATTGGACCGTCCCGTCGTAGCAGGACAAATGCCCAACTAGTCTACGTGTTCTGTACACCGCTACCCCTCCCTGTGTCTTGACGGGATAAAGCCTTCTCTGAATGCGATTCTCAAGACGGTTCCGCTGTCCGACTAGTACCACCTGTCTCCGCGGCCACGAGCGTCCGGAGCTTGCGGGATTGGGCCTTACGTTCCGCCGGGACGGCCACCGCGCGCGCCGCCCAGTACGCCGCCGAGCGCACCCAGGCCGCCGAGTTCGCTGAGGACCCCGTCGCGTGCGCCGCCGACACCGCGGCAAAGCGCGCCGGCGAGTCTCTCGCAGAGACGGCCGCCGCGCGTGCCGCCCGGTACGCCTCCTTGAGTTCCGCGTCCGTCGCCCTGACGTCGAGCCACGCCCGCTTCACCCTGAGAGCCGCCCGTGAGCGAGGGTCGGGCTCGCGCCCGGCCTTGCGCTCGCCCTTGAGGGCGCGCTCGGCGCACCAGACGGCAAACTCGTGGAGCTCGCGGGTCACGTCGCGGGCAGAGAGCACTTTGCACTTGGTGGCCACCGCCTTGTTCGAGCCGTGGACGATGGCGCCGCGGAGTTCTACGCGGCAGAGGATCGGGCCTGGGGCATAGCCGAGCGCGTCGAGCACGTCCGCCGAGGCGTGGTAGCCGTGCTTCCGGAGCGCGGGTTGGGCCCCGGGTGGTAGGCGGTAGACCTTCCCCACGCGGAGCTTCTGACCATCGCAGAGCGTGCGGTCCTCGCGGACGAAGTGATAGCCGCGCATCCTTTCACTCATCCCTTCTCCTTGGCGGCAATGGCAAGTCGCGGTGTCTTCTCGACCATGCGGCGAGTCCACGAGGCGGATGGGGGCAGGTCCTTGCTCTTGACTGTGCACCCGCCTCCCTGACAACCTCGTGGGGCGCTCGCAGCAAACGACAGAAGTCGGCCTCCTCTCCCGCTGATGCGACGGGAATGCTGGCGTGCCCGGCCGCCTACATCTGGAACAGGTCGGAATGGCTGCCCATTCGTTCGAAGATGACCCGCGTTGGTTCCAGCTTGTAGATGAGGAGCCAGTCGGCCTCAATGTGGCACTCCCGCCGTCCGGCGTGAGCGCCGATCAGACGGTGGTCTCGGTGGATCGCGTCGAGCGACTCGCTCTCGAGGAGCGCACGCGCCATGATCTTGAACTTCTCGAGATTCCTGCCCTGTTTCTTGGCGCGTCCCACGTCCTTCCGCAACTGCGTGGTGAACGCGGGAGTGAGCATCACACCCCAAGCTTCTTGAACAGGTCGTACACATCCTCGCACATGACCACGTCGCGGCCGCTGTCGGTGTGCGCAAACGTCCTCTTCGTAAGCGCAGTGGGAATGACGAGGTCGAACGGGAGTCCGTCGCGGAGCTCCACCTGCTTGTAGAAGAGCGTG
>Ga0315273_10010495_pt1 | contig 11814 bp, 11 predicted proteins | sample YL17G02_0_MG_FD_205753 | JGI IMG/M metagenome (GOLD analysis project Ga0315273, IMG submission 205753) | Sediment microbial communities from Yellowstone Lake, YNP, Wyoming, USA - YL17G02_0 | ecosystem: Environmental > Aquatic > Freshwater > Lake > Sediment | place: USA: Wyoming | collected... | reverse complement strand
CGAGAGGCCCACCCCGCCGTACTCGGTGGGGATCGTGGTGCTCGTGAGCCCGAGCTCCCAGGCGCGGCGGATGATCTCCCGCGGGAACTCGCCCGTCTGGTCGTAGTGGCCCGCGACCGGCGCGATCTCTTCGCGCGCGAAACGGCGCGCGGTCGCCTGGAGGGCGAGCTGCTCGTCGGTGAGGGAGAAGTCCATGGCATTCGCGGCTCTGGGCCGGACGCGACCCCGTCAGGCGTGGACGAAGCCGAGCTCTCGGGACAGCTGCTCGCCGGCCGCCACCACGAGCGGGGCGATCTCGCCGAGCAGGCGCTCCTCGGTGAGCCGCGAGCGCGGGCCCGAGATCGAGACGCCGGCCACGAGCTGACCCTGCCCGTCGAAGATGGGCGCGGCCGCACAGCAGAGACCCGCCTCGCACTCCTCGATGTCGATGGCAAACCCCTGCACGGCGACGCCCCGCAGGTGCTCGAAGAACTTGGCCGGGTCGTTGAGCGTCGCGGGCGTGAGCTTGGGAAGTTTTCCCCCCGCAGCGATCTTGCGATCGAAGACCTCGCGCAGCGCCGCAGGCGAGCAGCCGAGCAGCACCTTTCCGAGCGCCGTGGCGTGGACGGGCAGCCGCTGGCCGATGCGCGCCCCGGTGAGGAGCAGCCGGTCGGCGTTGCGTCCCTCGACGCAGATCACCTCGAAGTCCCGCAGCAGCCCGACGTGCGCGGACTCCCCGCAGGATGCGACCAGCCCGTCGAGGACCGCCCGTGCGCGGCGCAGCAGGTTGCGGCTGCGGCCGAAGGACTGGCCGAGATCCAGGCTGCAGAGGCCCAGCCGGTAGCGGTCGCTGTCGGCGCACTGCTCGATGTATCCGGCCTGCTCGAGGGTCGCCAGCAGGCGGAAGACGTTGTTCTTGTGCAGGCCCAGCCGCTCGGCCAGCTGGGTTACCCCCTGCTCGTCTTCGTCGCGGAAGGTCTCGAGGAGGCGGATCGCATTCACGACCGCCTGGATCGAGTAATCCGCCTTGGGCTTCTTCATCAAATGGGTCTCCATTCCCGCAGGTCGGCCGGCTGGGGATCTTCCTCGCGGGGGAACCTGCAGGGGAAGAGGCGTCTCCGACGGGAATCGAATGCCGCTTCTCTACCCCAGCGGTCGCAACCGTGTCAAGGATCGAACGCGGCGATGGCGATTCTGACCTAGGAATGTGTATGGAGGGACTGGGCCCACGCTGCCGACCGGGAAGGCGTTTTTCGGCGGCCCGCGCGGTTGCGAAAACTTTCGCGCGCCCGTCGGGAGAACGGCTCTCGACGGCCGCCCTCTCGACGACTGCCGTCAGGCGAGAGGCTCGTCGGACTCCGCGCCGGCGCGGCTCTCTCCCTCGGAGGCGAGCAGCTCGAGCACGAGCAGGCCCACTCCGACGACGATGAAGCTGTCGGCGAGGTTGAAGTCGGGCCACGAGTAGCCCTGCCAGAGCTTGAAGTGCAGGAAGTCGATGACCTCGTGCGGGTCTCGAACGCGATCGATCAGATTGCCGACGGCGCCGCCCGAGATCAAGCCGAGCGCGAGCGCGGAGAGCCGATCCCCCGGGGCGAGCTTGCGGAAGAACGAGACCACGATCCCGAGCGCGAGCAGGGAGATCCCGACGAAGAACACGAGCCGCCACTGCTGCGGCGCCGAGGCGAAGAGCCCGAAGGCCGCGCCGGGATTTCGCACGTGGGTGAGGTAGAAGAACCCCTCGACCACCTCGACCTTGTCGCTGAAGAGGAGATGGCTCACGACGAGCCGCTTGGTGAACCAGTCGAGGGCGAGGCTCACCGCGAAGGCGATCAGGCCGATGCGAAGCTTCGGAGCCATCCTGGGGAACTCCCTTCCCGGGCGGGCGCGGGGCCGCGCGCGGATCAGCGCAGCTCGTCGGCGCTGAGCTGGCCGTCCGCCCAGACCGACGGGGCGAGCTGGCTCGCGCGATCGAGCAGCGGCTCGGCCTCCGCACCGTAGCCCTTCCCGAGCGCAGCCGCGCCCCGCAGCCCCGCGAGGTGCGCCTCGACCCCCGGGGCGTCCTCCTCACCGAAGAGCAGCGCCGCCTGCTCGACCGCTTCGCGCGCGCGATCCCAGTGCTCGGTCTCGACCTCGTGCCGCGCGAGCGCGAGGTAGGCATACGGGTTCGTGGCGTCGATCTGGATCGCGCGTTCGTAGGAGCTCAGCGCCGCATTCGCGCGGCCCGCCGTGTCGGCATCGAGACCTTGCAGGAGCAGCCGCATCGAGGCGCGCCGAGTCGCGTCGCCCGCCTCCGCCGCGTCGGAGAAGCGCAACGACGACTCCCTCGGCGGCGCGAGGTGGAGCGCGCATCCGAGCAGCTGCGCGACGAGCACGCAGGCAGCCAGCCGTAGCCATACTCCCCCGTCCGACGATCTCATAGGTGGTGCCGCAGCCACTCGAAGAAGCCGTCCTCGGTGGCCGTCGCATCGTCGTCACTGGGATGCCGTGCGACGGCGCCGGTCGGACAGGTCACCTCGGGCAGGGTTCCCGCAATGAAGTACTCGGAGCGGCGCTGCGGGCAGCCCCACTTCGCCAGCGCTCCGGTCTCGGGATCGATCTCCGCCGTCTCGATTCCGGGCGGCGGGCGGAAGCTCCCGCGGATCACGCCGCCGGTCAGGTCCGTCATGAAGCGGCGCCAGATCGGCAGCGCGCCGCGGCTGCTCGCGATACCGACGCTGCGCGGCTCGTCGAAGCCGACCCACACCACCGCGACGAGCTCCGGCGTGAAGCCGACGAGCCAGAGGTCGTACTCGTCGCTCGTGGTGCCGGTCTTCGCAGCGATCGGGCCGCGCAGCCCGTCCGCGCGCAGCCCCGCGGCCGTGCCGCGGTTCGCCACGCCCTCGAGCAGCGAGGTCGCGAGGAAGGCGGTGCCGGGATCGAGCACGCGCTCGAAGCGTAGGCGGCGGCGCTGGAGGGTATTCCCCGCCTCGTCCACCAGATCCTCCACCGCCTGGACCTCGGGGCGAACGCCCCCGCTCGCGAGCGTCGCATACGCGCGCGCCATCTCGAGCGGCGAGACGACAGCCGTGCCCAACGCGAGGCTCGGCACCGCAGGCAGGGTGCTCGTGATCCCCAGCCGGCGCGCGAGGTCGATGACGCGCGGGATGCCGACCTGCAGCGCGAGTCGCGCGGTCGCGGCGTTGTAGGAGTGCTCGATCGCATCCCGCAGGGGAACCCAGCCGTGGAACTCGTGGTCGAAGTTCTCCGGGCGCCACGGACCGCTCGGCGTGCGCACCTCGAGCGGCGAGTCGTCGACGACGGTCGCCAGCGTGGCGATCGGTCCCGCGGGGCCCGGCTCGAGCGCAGCGGTATAGACGAACGGCTTGAAGGCGCTTCCCGTCTGGCGCTTGGCCTGCGTACAGCGGTCGAACTGCGAGAGTGCGTAGTCGCGTCCCCCGACCAGGGCGATCACCTCACCCGTCTGCGGGCGCAACGCGAGGATGCAGCCCTGGAGCGCGCGCTTCGGATCCGTGGCGCGCAGCGCGGGGTAGCGCTTCTCGATCTCCTCGATGCCCTGCTGGAGGGCGAGGGCCGCAATCCGCTGCGCCCGGCGGTCGAGGGTCGAGTAGATGCGCAGCCCCTCGCTCTGGAGCACGTCGCTGGAGTATGCCGAGGCGAGCTGGCGCTGGAGCAGGTCGAGGAAGTAGCGCGCGTCGCCGGCATCCGGCGTCACGGCCGCAAGGCGCAGCGGCTCCTGGCGCGCCTCGTGGAACTCGGCCTCCGAGAGGCGCCCCTGACGACTCATCAGCTCGAGGACGAGGTTACGCCGCTCGACCGCGCGCGCGGGATCCCGGTACGGCGACTTCCCGTTCGGGCTCTGGATGATCGCGGCGAGCAGCGCGGACTCCGCCACGGAGAGGTCGGCGACCGGCTTGCCGTAGTAGAGGCGCGCCGCCTCGCCGACGCCGTGCACGGCGGTCGCGCCGCGCTGGCCGAGGTAGATCTCGTTCAGATAGGCCTGGAGGATCTGCCCCTTGTCGTAACGGGCCTCCACGATCAGCGCCATCGCCCCTTCCTGGAACTTGCGGCGCAGCGTGCGTTCGGGCGTGAGGAAGAAGTTCTTCACGAGCTGCTGGGTGAGCGTGCTCCCGCCCTGGGCTACCCGGCCGGCGCGCAGGTTGGCGAGCATCGCGCCCGCGATCCGCCGCGGGTCGATCCCATGGTGCGACTCGAAGCGCTGATCCTCGACGGCGAAGATCGCGTCCAGGAGGTGTCGCGGCACCTGATCGAGCGTGATGAGCTCGCGCTGCTCGCGGTCCGGTCCGTAGTACGCGCCGATCGCCTCCGGCTCGAGCATCACCGCCCCGAGCTCCTGCCCCCCGGGCAGCTCGAGGATCTGCTCGATCTGGCTGCCGTCCATGCGCACGACGACGTCGTGCGCCGGCTCCGGCCGCGTCGGGTGGTGAAAGGACCGCAGGTTCACCCGCAGCCGGCCCGAGCTCCACAGGTAGCGGCCGGGCTCGAGCTCGCCGCTCGAGAGCACCTTGCGGTAGCCGAGGCGCAGCAGCGTCCCCTCGAGATCGATGAGCTTCCAGTCGAGCCCGGGATAAAGGATGGAAGGCGCGCTGTAGACACGGGACGGCACGCGGAAGCGCTGGACCTCGAAGCGCTCCCGCACGATCCGATCGAGCCGCACGACGTAGCCGGCGGTCGCGAACCCGCCCACGAAGGCGCCGCCGGCCACGACGATCGCGGCGAGCTTGAGCCAACGAATGAGCCGGGGCGGCCGCGCGCGACCCCCGCGGGATCGGCGGCTCGCCGTCTGCCCCGTTTTTTGCGGCACTCCCTACCCCCGCGGGCGCTGCCCGCTCCGGGCGAAAGGTAGCTAAGGGGGGGTGGCCAGGTTGCGCAGGCGTGCCTGATAGGCCTCGCGCACGATGCGCAGGTCCTCGAGGAAGCGCGGCAGCTCGGAGACGAGCAGGGCCTGCGGCCCATCGCAGAGCGCCTGCTCGGGATGCGGATGGAAGTCGACGAGCACGCCGTTCGCGCCGGCGATCACGCCTTGCGCCGTCGCGTGGAAGAGATCGAGGAGGCCGTCGGGAGCGAGGGCACGGCTGCCCACGGAGTGGGACGGGTCGATGCACACCGGTAAGCGCGTCAATCGCTTCACGACCGGCACGTGGGCGAAGTCGACGAGGTTGCGGTGCGGATCTCCGAGGTTCGTCTTCATCCCGCGCAGGCAGAAGATGATGCGGCGATTGCCGCCCGAGGCGACGTACTCGCACGCGTTGAGCGACTCCTCGAGCGTGATGCCCATGCCGCGCTTGAATAGAACCGGGAGCTCGGTCTGCTGGCCCACGGCCTTGAGCAGCTCGAAGTTCTGCGCGTTGCGCGTGCCGATCTGCAGCATCACCCCGGTGGCGAAGCCCGTCGCCGCGAGCGCCTTCTGGATCTCTTCGATGTGGGACTCCCGCGTCACCTCCATCGTGACGATCCGGATGCCGTGCTTGCCCGCGAGCTCGAAGACCCAGGGCAGGCAGGCCGCTCCGTGCCCCTGGAAGTCGTAGGGGCTCGTGCGGGGCTTGTAGGCCCCGGCGCGCGCGGTCTCGATCCCGTGCTCGGCGAGCAGCCGGAACACCGCGTCGACGTTCTCCCTGGTATCGACGGCACACAGCCCCGGGAAGCAGTGGAAGCTGTCCTGGCTGATGCGGACGCCGTTGTACTCGAAGCCGACCGCGTCGAGACCCCCTCCGTGTCGGCCGATCGACCGGAACTTCTCGGTGATGCGCACCACCTTCTCGACGCACGCGAACTCCTGGAACGGGGTGGTCGGGATCACGCCGGTGTGGCCGAGCAGGTAGATCTCGGTGAGCGAGCGCGTCGCGCCCTGGATCCGGTGCAGCTCCGTGTGCACGTCGGGGAAGCTCTCGGCGAGCTCGATCAGCCGACGCACCTCGGGGTGGCTGGCTTCCACGTCGGCCTTGAGCACGATGATCACGGGCGGAGAACCTCGGCAGGGCGAGGCTACGGACGGCCCAGGCGCCCGTCAACCGCGCGCCCGGCGGCACCCTTGCGAAATTTCCCCTACTCCCCGAGAGTTGCGAGCATGTCCCGCGCGCGCTCCAAACCCTGGGGTGGTCGCTTCCGCGAGGCCACGGATCCCGCGGTCGAGCGCTTCACGGCCTCGATCCACTTCGACCAGGCCCTCGCCCGCCACGACGTGCGCGCCTCGATGGCCCACGTCCAGATGCTGCGGCACCAGGGGCTCGTGGCCGAGGCGGAGGAGCGCGCGCTGCTCGCGGGGCTCGAGGCGATCGCCCGGGAGCTCGAGGCCGGAACCTTCCCGCTGGATCCCGCGCTCGAGGACATCCACATGAACATCGAGGCGAGCCTGCGCGAGCGGGTCGGCGAGGCGGCCGGAAGGCTCCACACCGGGCGCAGCCGCAACGACCTCGTCGCGACCGACCTCCTGCTCTACCTGCGCGACGCCGCCCGGGCCTCCCGCCGGGGGCTGGCCGAGCTGCGGGGAACCCTGGTCGCGCGCGCGCGCGAGCACGTGGACACGGTGCTGCCCGGGTACACCCACCTCCAGCGCGCCCAGCCGGTGCGGCTCGCCCACCACTGGCTGGCCTTCGTCGAGATGCTCGGCCGCGACGGGCAGCGCTTCGCCGACCTCGGGCGCCGGCTCGCGCTCTCGCCCCTCGGCGCCGGGGCGCTCGCCGGCTCGACCCTCCCGCTCGACCCGGACGCGACCGCGAAGAGCCTCGGATTCGAGGCGCCCGCCCGCAACAGCATGGACGCCGTGGGCTCGCGCGACGCCGCCCTCGAGTTCCTCGCCGCGGTGGCGATCGCGATGGTTCACCTGTCGCGGCTCGGCGAGGAGCTCGTGCTGTGGTCGACGGCGGAGTTCGGCTTCATCGAGCTCTCGGATGCCTACACCACGGGCTCGAGCCTGATGCCCCAGAAGAAGAACCCCGACGTGCCGGAGCTGGTGCGCGGCAAGGCCGGACGCGCGATCGGCAACCTCGTGACGCTGCTGACCGTGATGAAGGGCCTGCCCCTCAGCTACAACCGCGACATGCAGGAGGACAAGGAGCCGGTTTTCGACTCGGCGAACACCCTGCGCGGCGCGCTCGAGGTGACGGAGGGCGCGATCCGGACGCTGCGGGTCGACGTAGAGCGCATGCGCGAGGCCGCGGACGATCCGCTGCTGCTCGCGACGGATCTCGCCGAGGCCCTCGTGCGCGAAGGGGTGCCCTTTCGCGAGGCCCACGAGGCGGTGGGGCAGCTGGTGGCCCACTGCGTCGAGAAGGAGATCGACCTGCGCCGCCTCTCGCGCGAGGACCTGCGCGTCTTCCATCCCGCCTTCCCGGCGGAGGCCGCCGCGCTCGCGAGCCTCGAGCGCGCGCTCGAGATGCGGGACCTGCCGGGCGCGACCGCGCGAACGCGCGTCGCGGCGGCGATCGAGCGCGCCGGGACGGAGATCGCCGGCGAAATCGCCTCCCTCAAAGAGAAGGAGGCGCGATGAGCCGGTGGCTCGCCGCAGCGGCCGCGCTCGTCCTCGCCGCGAGCGCCTGCGGCCGGGTGGGCCCCCCGCGGCGCTCGCACCCCGCGCCCACGCCACCCGCCGCGTCGGCACCGGCTGCGCCGCCCGTGCTGGAGCTGCCCCCGGGCTCGCCGGCGCCGGCCGAGCCGGCCCCCGCCGGCGAGACCTCGGAGCCGAAGCAGGAGAGCGAGAAGTGAGCGACGCCTTCCCGCGCATCGGGGGTCGCCTCCACTGCGAGGGCGTGCCGGTCGAGCGCATCGCCGAGGCGGTGGGCACCCCCGTCTACGTCTACAGCGCCACGGCCCTGGCTGCGGCCTACGACGCCTACGAGGCGGCCTTCGCCGGCGTGCCGCACATGCTCTGCTACTCGATCAAGTCCAACGCAAACCTCGCGGTGGTGCGCCTGCTGGTGCGCCGCGGCGCCGGCGTCGACGTGACCTCGGGCGGCGAGCTCTTCCGCGCGCTGCGAGCGGGGGCCGACCCGGCGCGCATCGTCTACTCCGGGGTCGGGAAGACCGACGCCGAGATCGACGCGGCCCTCTCCGCCGGGGTGAAGCTCTTCAACGTCGAGTCGCGTGCGGAGCTGCGCCGCATCGACGCGCGCGCCGCCGCGGCGCGGCGCATCGCCCCGATCGCCTTCCGCGTCAACCCCGACGTCGACCCGCAGACGCACCCGTACATCTCGACGGGGCTGCGCACCAGCAAGTTCGGGATCCCGATCGGGGAGGCGGCGGCGGCGTATGCCGAGGCCAAGGCCCTCGACCACGTGCAGGTGGTCGGCGTCGACTGCCACATCGGCTCGCAGCTGACGAGCGCCTCGCCGTGGGCGGCCGCCCTGGCGCGGCTGCGCGACCTCGTGCTCGAGCTGCGCGCGGCAGGGCACGTGATCTCGCTCGTGGACGTGGGGGGAGGCCTCGGCATCGCGTACACCGACCAGCAGCACCCGCCAACCGCCGGCGAGTACGCCCGCGTCGTCCGCGACGCGATCGCGGGGCTCGGCTGCGAGATCATCCTCGAGCCCGGCCGCTCGATCAGCGGCCCGGCGGGGATCCTCGTCACGCGCGTCCTCTACGAGAAGTCGAACGAGGAGAAGCGCTTCATCGTGGTCGACGCGGCGATGAACGACCTGATCCGGCCGGCGCTCTACCAGGCGCATCAGGAGATCGAGCCGGTCGGGCCGCCGCGCGCGGGCACGCGCAAGGTCGACGTCGTGGGGCCGGTCTGCGAGTCCGGGGACTTCCTGGCGCAGGACCGCGAGCTCCCGGTGGCCGAGCGGGGTGATCTCTTCGCGGTGCGTTCGGCGGGCGCCTACGGCTTCGCGATGGCGAGCAACTACAATGCGCGGCCTCGCGCCGCCGAGGTGCTCGTGCGCGGCGACCGCTTCGCGGTGGTGCGCGCGCGAGAGAGCTACGAGGATCTCGTGCGCGGTGAGACGCTGCCGGAGGAGCTGCTGTCGTGAGCGCGGGAAGGGTGCTCGAGTTCACCAAGATGCACGGCGCGGGCAATGATTTCGTGGTGCTCGACGGCATCCGCAACGAGCTGCCGCCGATCGCGCCGCTGGCGGCCCGGCTCTGCGACCGCCACTTTGGAATCGGGGCCGACCAGCTCCTCGTCGCGCGGCCCAGCTCCTCGGCCGAGTTCCGGATGGAGATCTACAACGCCGACGGCTCGCAGGTGGAGATGTGCGCCAACGGGATCCGCGCCTTCTTCAAGTACCTGCGCGACCGCGGCCACACCGATCGCGACGAGATTGGCGTCGAGACGCTCGCGGGGGTGGTGCGGCCGCGCTGGGCGGGTCGCAACCGGGTCCGCGTCCAGATGGGGCGCCCCATCTTCGAGCCCGCGAAGATCCCGACGATGCTCGGCTCCGGCTCCGGTCCCGTCCTCGGCGTCGCAATCGATGTCGGCGGCGAGCGGCTGCGCGTCTCGAGCGTCTCGATGGGCAACCCCCACGTGGTGGTCTTCGTGGCGGACCCCGACTCGGCGCCGGTCGAGCGGCTGGGACCGCTCCTCGAGCACCACCCGGCGTTCCCGAACCGGGTGAACGTCGAGTTCGCGGCCGCGGTCGACCGCCGCCGGATCCGGCAACGGACCTGGGAGCGCGGCACCGGCGAGACCCTCGCCTGCGGGAGCGGGGCGTGCGCGGTCGCCGTTGTGGCGATCCTCGAGGGGCGGGTCGAGCGCGAGGTGGTGGTCGAGCTGCGCGGCGGCGAGCTCCTGATCGCGTGGCCCTCGGACGACGCGCCCGTCATCATGACGGGGCCGGCCGAGGAGGTCTTCACGGGCCGGATCGCGCTCGGGGGGACCTAGCCGTGTTCGAGGGAGTCTTCACCGCGCTCGTGACCCCCTTCCGCTCCGACGCCGTCGACGAGGCGACGCTGCGCGACCTCGTCGAGCGCCAGATCGAGGCGGGAGTGGACGGCGTGGTGCCGTGCGGCTCCACCGGCGAGGCGGCGACGCTCTCCCACGCCGAGCACCGGCGGGTGGTGGAGGTCTGCGTCGAGGCCGTGCGCGGGCGCGTGCAGATCCTCGCCGGCACCGGCTCGAACAGCACCCGGGAATCGATCGAGCTCACGCGTCACGCCCGCGAAGCCGGCGCGGACGGCGCGCTCCTGATCTCTCCCTACTACAACAAGCCGACCCAGGAGGGCGTGATCGCGCACTACGCGGCCGTCGCGCGCGCGACCGGGCTGCCCCTCGTCGTCTACAACATCCCCGGGCGGACGGCGTCGAACCTGCTGCCGGCCACCATCAGCCGCCTCGCGGAGATCGAGGGCGTGGTGGGCGTGAAGGAGTCCTGTGGCGACCTCGCCCAGGTCTCGCGCGTCGTGGCGCTGTGCCCCGATAGCTTCACGGTGCTCGCGGGCGATGACGCGCTCGCGCTCCCGATCATCGCGGTCGGCGGGCGCGGGCTCATCTCCACCACCTCGAACGTGGCGCCGCGCCCGATCGTGCAGCTCGTCGCCGCCGCGCGCGCGGGAGATCTCTCGCGCGCGCGTGAGCTCCACCTCCGCCTGCTCCCACTCTTCGACGCGCTCTTCTGCGAGACGAACCCCATCCCGGTGAAGGCGGCGCTCGCGATCCTCGGGCTCGCCCAGGACGAGATCCGCCTGCCGCTCACGCCTCTCGGCGCTTCGAACCGCGAGCGGCTCCAGGCGACGCTCAAGGAGCAGGGGATCCTCGGATGAGCGCCCGCCCCCGGCGGGTCCTCGTCGTGGGGGCGCGCGGCCGCATGGGCGAGTGCGTCCGCGCGGCGCTCGCGCGCGACCCGGAGCTCCGCCTCGGCGCTGCGCTCGAGTTGCCGGGCCACCCGGACCTCGGCCAGACGCTCGAGCACGGGGTCGTGCTGGTCGACGACCCGGAGGCCGCGCTGCGCGGATGCGACGTCGCGATCGACTTCAGCTCGCCGCCCTCGACGCTGGCGACGCTGCAGCTCGCCGCTGCGCAGGGCGTCGCCTACGTCACCGGCACGACCGGCTTCTCCGAGGCCGGGCGCCGCGAGCTGGAGCGCTTCTCGGAGCGGATCGCGATCGTGCACGCGCCGAACTTCTCGGTGGCGGTGAACGTGCTCGCGTGGCTGGTGCGCGCGGCAGTCGAGCGGCTCGGGCCGGGCTACGACGCCGAGATCGTGGAGCTCCATCACGCCGCGAAGCGCGACGCGCCGAGCGGGACGGCGCTGCGGCTGGCGGAAGCGGTGGCGGAGGGTCGGGGCGAGGCACTCGCCGAGCGGCTCGTCGTGGCGCGGGCGGGAGAGACGGGCGCGCGCCCGCCCGGCGCGATCGGGGTGCAGGCGCTGCGCGGCGGGGACAACCCCGGGGAGCACACGGTGATGCTGCTCGGTCGCGGCGAGCGCCTCGAGCTCTCCCACCGCTCCCAGACCCGCGATCACTTCGCGGAGGGAGCGGTGCGCGCGGCCCGCTGGCTGGCCGGCCGCGCGCCCGGACTCCATCGCTTCGAAGCGGTGCTCGGCCTCGAGCCTTAGCTGGGGCCTCCGCTCGCCTGCGGCTCGCTGCGCGCTTCGCTTGCGGCTCGCGCTGCGCGGGGCTTGCCTGAGCGGGCCTCCGCAAGCGTGCGAAGCGCGCGCGCAGCGAGGCGAAGCCGAGCGGAGTAGAGCTGACTAGATGTCGAAGTAGAGCTCGAACTCGTGCGGATGCGGGCGCAGCCGGACGGGATCGACCTCGGCGGCGCGCTTGTACTTGATCCAGTGCTCGAGCGCGTCCTCGGTGAAGACGTCGCCGCGCAGCAGGAACTCGTGATCGGCCTGGAGCTCCCGCAGTGCCTCGTCGAGGCTCGCGGGCATCTGCGGGATT